>OGOH01002597.1_pt1 | contig 11090 bp, 14 predicted proteins | sample 1552571 | NCBI WGS metagenome assembly OGOH01 (sample SAMEA2580170, study PRJEB22360) | human gut metagenome | biome: human gut; feature: human-associated habitat; material: faeces | place: Denmark | collected 2008/2010
AACAAAGCCGGGAAATAGAAGAACTGAAAGCAAAAGTAAATTAACAGCAAAACCCCTGTCTGCTTAGCAGACAGGGGTTTTATTCTGAGGATAGGAGCAGCACAGCACGGCTGATGATCTGCATAAAAGCAGTCAACAAAAAACAATGAAACAGCTTTAAAATTTCAAAAAAATTTACTGGAAATCATCTTTTGAACAGAGTGGAGCTGTTTATATGTTTTAGGTTCAAAAGGCAGCCGCAGCAGGCCTTGACAGGTAATGCGGCTTTTAATCTGGTTTTAATCTTGGCGTTATAAAATAAAGACAAAGCAAAGGCCGGCGACGTAACGGCCGTTAAGGAGGTAAAGGATATGAAAAGAAAATCTATAGCTATGCTGGCAGCAGCTCTCTGCACCTTGGCGATCACAGTTACAGCTTTAGCTGCCGAACTCATCAATGCGGAACAGGCGCGCAGTATTGCTGCTCAATGGGTACCGGCAGGCAGCACACATCTGGTGACTAAGGACGAAAGCTTTGAATTCGTGCCTCATTATGACGTTAAATTCTATGATAATAAAACCAATACCGCCTATGAAATTGAGGTTTTAAGAAACGGCGGCAAGGTAAGAGAGTTTAAAATGGAAGCGCAGACCGTTCTGGGCAGCCCTAAAATCGTCCTTTCAGTAAATGATGTGCAAAATCTGGTCCGTAAGGAATTTCCGAATGCTGTTTTTACTAAAGTAGAATTAGACCGCGGTGACGGGCTTTATGAATATGAAGCAGATTTTTACACGCCGGAGGTACGGGGCGAAATGAAATTCAACCCTGAAACAGGCACTGTTATTGAAAAAGAAATAAAATATACTGTGTTTTGAGCAAGAAGCGGACAGTAAAATAAGACCGGATTTTCCGGTCTTATTTTTATTTGACAGCTGCGGTTCGGGTACGGCGGCCAGAGTGTGCTGAAAGTTGTTATATTTGTAATAAGAATACTGTTTTCTGTTGAGTTGGTATTTAAAAAAGTAAAATGTATAAAAATTTTTTCTGATTTCGCAAGTTAGGAAATAAAAGCAAATAATCGAAAATAATATAAATAAGAAATAAACATAAAAAATAGAAATGCTGGCAGATGAAGAAACAAAATGAATTAATATTATAAATATGATATCAATATACATAAAATGGCTAATTCATCCCTTATAATTGCTTAAATATGCAAAAGGAGAGCAGGATTTTTTTGCTGGATGTTGAATAAATACGGTGAAATTTAGCATGTTTTAGAAAGATGCTAAATAAATCTCAAGGGGGTAAAAGAATATGAAAAGGATGAATAAGGTTTTAGCAAAGGCAGTCGTTTTGAGCCTGATAATGGGCGGAGTACATATGGGGGGGACTTTTGTTTAAAAAGCTATGCGGCTGCAGGCAAAGGGTTCATTATCCAGAGTGATTCTAGGATACCGACGAATAAGACTGAGACCATAGGTGGTGTCAAAATAGATGACCCGGAAATATTACACAAAGATTTTGGTTTGGGCGGGCATTGGAACGATGCTGATTGCGGTGAGAGTGCCGGTGACTTGACAGTAGGGCAGATTGCGGAAATAAAAGATAAATTGGTAGAAAATGATAAAAAATTGGCTGATGCAGTTAAGGATGTCAATGATAAAATCGAGAACGGAGAATTGAAAGGCGAAAAGGGTGATAAAGGCGATAAAGGCGAGCAGGGCGAAAAGGGCGATAAAGGTGATAAAGGCGATAGAGGAGAGCAGGGGGAAAAGGGCGATAAAGGTGATAAAGGCGATAAAGGTGATAAAGGCGATAGAGGAGAGCAGGGCGCTGCTGGTAAGGACGGCGTAGACGGTAAGGATGGCGAAAGCGCTTATGAAAGTGCTGTAGCCGGTGGTTATGAAGGTTCGAAAGAGCAGTTTTACGAAGACCTGGCAACTGATGAAGATACCTATGTCGATAATGAAACCACAATATCATATAATAAAAATGATGATGGAACAGTAACGATCACAGCAGAAAAGAAAGAACATAATTTTGACGGTGAGAACATCATTACAATGATAAGGAAAAGGTAGATATTAAGGTTGCCGGGACTGATTATGTGGATAATAAAGTAAAAGAAGAAGCTGAACTGCGTAAAGAAGCAGATGTGGCTGACGCTGTTTATGATGCTGAAACAGGTAAGCTGCATTTGAAAAACGAAGCTGGTGAAGATATCGCGATTGCTGAAGGCATTGCCAGCAAAGAGGCTGTAGAAAAAAATACCAGCGATATCGTGACCAATAAAGAAAATATTGAAAAAAATACGCAGGCAATCACTACCGAACGGACAGAACGCATCCAGGAAGTACAGCGTTTAGACGGGCGGATCGACGGCTTAAGCAACCGCATCGACGAGCTGGACGGACGCATTGATAAAGTCGGAGCTTTGGCAGTCGCCATGGCCGGCCTGCATCCGCTGGAATATGACCCGGATGCCCCGACTCAATTCTCGATGGCGGCAGGTACTTACAGCGGTGAAAGCGCTATTGCGGCAGGTCTGTTCCACAACCCTAATAAAGACGTACTTTTGAGCGTGGGTTTTTCGATCAGCGGCAGTGAGAAGGCAGCTAATGTCGGCGCGACCTTCCGCTTTGGCAGAAGCTCGGAATCAAAAGCCCGTAAAGTGATAGAAGACAAACAACGCGAGCAGGAGCTGGCTGCCCAGGCCGCAGCCGCCAGACAGAAAACCGTTTCCTATCGTGTAGAACAGATTTTGGCTGAAGATACAGCGAAAGCTGAATAGCAGATGGGCAGAAAAGCATTTGATAACAGCATCTATTATAAAGAGATCGGCACCAGGATCAGGATCATGCGGCTGAAGCTGGCGGTTTCACAGACTGAATGCGCCTCTAAACTGGGTATTTCGCAGACACACCTGAGTAATATCGAGCATGGCCGCAGCGGGATCACTTTGCAGATGCTGTGCCGGGTCTGTGATATCCTGCAGGTAAGCTTGGATTATCTGGTCAGAGGCGCAGAAAAAACCGACGAAAAAAAGCACAGCGAGATCACGATCGACGAAGTTGTGCGGGTCATAAAAATGCTGAAGGGCATAGAAGAAAAATAAGTCCGGCAGACAGCAAGTTTATCATAAAAAAGAGCAAACCATTTTGGTTTGCTCTTTTTTTGTCTGAGTATTTAAATTATTATTTTGCGGAAGGCGGCATTTTCCACCATTGTAAATCAGGTTAATGTTATTCTAAAATCAGATTAAAATATAAGGAGGTATTGGTTATGTGTATTATTTGTACTGATCCAAATTGTGACCATGGTGAAAGGTGTGGTCGTGTAAAAATTTATAAGGAGGGAGGTTCTGCCAGCGATTTATTGGATAGCATAGGAGAATGGGAACATGTTATTCCAGGCGCTGTTATCCGTGGCTCAGTATTTTTGCATAGCCACGGAGTTACTTATCGCGATTCTATGACTTATGCGCTTGATTATGCTATCCACAGAGATGCTGTGGATGGTAGCGGAGGAGGGATTACCTCTACTGGCAGAAGTGAAATTGCTCAGGGATGGGTAAATGATCTGATTAGACTATTTGATTCTGGGCAATCTGATGAAGCGATAGGCAAGGTTTTTTGTGATGAAGTGTATGCTATTGAGGCTCACAGGAAATTTACGGAAAATGATTTCTCAAGCTTAGTGGCAATTTTAAGAAGTTATATTGATAAAGGGATAGTTTCTCAAAGAAAAGCTGATGAAATTGCCAGTTGGATGCATGGAAGGATATAATAGCGATTTTTGATTGCGAATTATTTCCAATTTAATATTGAGAGTATTATTGCGTATGGTAAGAAAACTGTCTGAAAAGGCAGTTTTTTTATATAATCTATAAAAAACTTACAAGTATATATTTTACAGAAAAATACTTAAAACCGTTTAAAGATGAGTTGTTATTTCTATTATTTGAATAAAGGAGGTTTTTATTGTTTTGCAGCGTCTGCCTCAACAGCAGGCGTTTTTTGTATTTTTAGTATGATTTACAGGGGCTGTGCTCCGGCAATGATCGCGGCGGTTAGGCGAAACGCAAAAGTAACAGAACCATAAAAAACGCGCAGACGCCGACAGTTTTAAAGCTGCTGGCGTAATGCGCCGGGCAAGACTCGCAGGCGTTTTACACAAGTTCAAAGCAAGTGTCTTGCGGGGGGGTACAAACGTGGTAAAATATATTTCAAGTATTGCAAATGAATCAAAATATAGTAATAAAGAAAATTACTTATTAATGGTATTTGCTAAGCTGAAAATCGCTAAAAGAACTAAGATATGGGGGATGCAAATTTATGATGATGAAAAAACTAATATCAAAAGGTAAGCTTAAGAGTCAAATATTATACGCTTTAACTGCAATGCCTATAGCATACAGTGCAATGCTAGGTATGTCGATAGTTGAAGCCGCTCCTGTACACGAAACCGAAACCGTTCATGATACGACTAAATCATACGACGATGGCAGTACTATCATAGTAAGCAATAGCTACGCCGTATATGCCGACAATGGTGAAACTACGAACATTACAATTACCTCTGGTGAACTGACTGTAGCCGGCCGCCACGGTCTTGGCGCTGTAAGAGCAAACGGCGGTACGATCAATTTCGGCGGTGATACAGTTACCATTACCAACAATATTAAAGAAGCGTGGTCTGATGCCGTAACCGTTGCCAGTAACGGCACTTTAAATTTCAACAATAAACAAACTATTATCCGGGGCGACAATTACAACGGACTGCTGGCAGCAGAAAATTCCACAGCTTCGAGCAACGCTTTGACCATAGACCTTAACCGGTCGCAGGGAACATTCTCCGATGATAAACTTTATGGAATGATAGTCTCCAACGGCAGTAATTTTGAAGCAGCTGGAGCTGTTAACATAAATTTGAAGGGTTCAGAAAACGATTGGAATATCAATGGCATCAACCTTTGGGGAAATGAAGCTGGCGGCACAGTCACTTTTAACGACTCCTTAAATATTACCAGCATCGCTCACGCCAATGCCGATGCGACCAATTACGGCATCGGTGCCTGGAACAACAGCAGTATGAACTTTAACGGTGCAGCTAATATCACTGTCCTTGGCGGCAGTGAAAATATAGGTATCAATTGTGATGGCAGTACTATCAATGCTGCGGGCAAAACCGTGCTTACTGTTGCCGACAGTTTTGCGAATAATAAGTATCTGGATAACGATAAAGGCGATAATATGGCTTTGTTTTTATATGATAATGCTAACGCCACTATGGGTGAAACTGTTTTGCAGGCCTTTGGCGGTAAAACGGCTCATGGATTAGAAGCCGGAGTTGGTAGTACAGCAAAATTTACCGATGACCTTACGGTAGTAGCCGATAATGAAAACGGCAATGCAATAGGGATACATCTGTACTTGAATTCAGTCTTGGAAGGCCAAAATGTAAGTATCTTTACCAATGGTAACAGCAGCGGTGCCTTTCATGTAGTTGATAGTTCTCAGGCTACAGTAAATGGCCTGCTGAATATCAAAGCCCTGGGTGATGAGAATGGCAATGGGTTAAGTGTTGGCTCCGGCAACGGTGCAGCTACATTTGTCGGGCAGGATGCCTTCATCGAGGTCAGCGGCGCAAACAGCATCGCTATCTTAGCTTCGGGCGACGGCAATGTTACCTTTAATGGTTCTGTCGCTACTAAAGCCGCTATCGCCGCTCAAGCAGAAGGCAAAAACGGAGGTTTAAATCTTAATGGCGATTTTGACACTACGGCTCAGAAAGATACTTTGATCAAAGCTTTTGATGGCGGACAGATCCACATCAACAACTCCGGCGCCGGTACTGTAAAAATAGACGGTAAAATAAAAACTTCAAAAGATAATAAAGACAATGCTATTGATCTGCGCATGAATAATGCCGCTTCTTTCTGGAACATGACTGCTGCCAGCAATCTGACTTCTTTAACGATGAATAACGGTGCTGTTGTCGACATGCGGGCGGATAAAAATGGTTACAGCAAACTGGAAGTACAAAAGCTTGTCGGTACAGGCAGTATTTTTAAACAGGATATAGATGTACGCAGTATGGAAAGTGACAAGATTTTTGTAAAGGACGACTTCAGCGGCAGCCAGATATTGGACATTTACCAAAAAGATAACTATGTTCCGGCAGAAGAAAGCGAAGAAGGGCATGGACTGTTACTGGCCAGCACCAACGGCGACGGTGTATTTACCGCTAAAGATCGTGAAGGGACTTTGTTCTATACTCATTACGATCTGGCAAACAAACAAAGCGACACAGCTGGTTATACTACTGACTGGTATTTAGATAAAATATCTAATCTGGATCCCGGCGACAAACCTACTACCAGCGTCGATACCATTCTTGCGGCCAATGCTCTCAACTACCATACCTGGCGTACTGAAAACGATAAGCTTTTACAACGCATGGGCGAACTGCGCCACAACGGAGACGAGCAAAATGGAGCATGGTTTCGCACCCACGGCAGTAAAATCGGCCGCAGCGGCAAATTTGGTTTTGAAAATAAATATACGGCTTATGAGCTGGGCTATGACGAGCTGACTAAAAACACTGCTGAGGTAAAACGTTATCAGGGCGCGGCACTCAGCTATACTGACGGCAGCAGCGGTTACAGCAGCGGCAGCGGCGATAACAGCAATAAGGCTATCAGTTTCTATACTACCGAGATCGGCAGCAAAGGGCATTACCTGGATGTCGTCTTTAAAATCAGCAATATGGACAATGATTTTGCTGTTTACGATACCAAAAGCAACAAGATCACCGGTGACTTTAATAATACAGGCGTGTCGCTGAGTGCTGAATACGGCCGCAAAAACACTTTGCAAAACGGCTGGTACATCGAGCCGCAGGCACAGTTTACGCTTGGTTATCTGGGCGGCGACAACTATACGACCAATAACGGTATCGAAGTAAGGCAAAGCGGCATCCAAAGCGCCGTTGGCCGCCTTGGCTTCAACATCGGCAAAGAGGTCAGCTCTGCAGGTATCGTCTATGCTAAAGCCAACCTGCTGCACGAGTTTGGCGGCGGCTATGACGTAAGCATGCGCGACAGCAGCGGCGCAGTGACCGTCAGCGATATCTTTAATGATACCTGGTTTGAATACGGTATCGGCGCGGCTTTAAAAACAGGCAGCAGCAGCCACCTCTATTTTGACGTAGAACGCAGCGCAGGCAGCGACTTCAAAAAAGACTGGCAGTGGAACATCGGCGCTCGCTGGACCTTCTAACGAATAAAATTATGCCCTTTACATTAATATAGAGGGCATAATTTTGATAATACTCTGTTTGTTTTACAGTTCTCTGTGTTTGCTGATGATGGCCCGGCTCAGTTCGTTCAGGCAGCTGGTCAGCTTATCCAGCCGCTGTTCCATACGCAGCAGCAGATACCAGCTCAGCACTATCGGGAACCCGAAGTTGCCGACGGCGCTGAAGATCTCTTTGGTATCCATAGTCGTTATGCCAGCACGGTAACGGTAACGACCTTGATGCGGGCTTCAACGAATTCATTCAGCCCCAGGCCGCCGCTGGTCAGCACGCCTGCTTCGATGATCTTGGCTGCTGCTGCCTGCGCTTCGGCTAAGGTAACGTCTTCACGCGGGTCGGCGATGCTTAAAGTCTTTTTTGCGCCGTCGCTTTTGGTGAAGATGAGTTCTAAAGTTTTTTCCATGTTTGTTCTCCTTTACATTAGATTTTTGTTTGCAGGTGGGGGTTATTCTGCTTTGTCGAGTTCGGCTTTTTCGGTAACGTAAACGTTAACGACGGCGTGGCTCATAAGTTCGCCGATGGCTTCGGTAACTGCGAGGCATTTGGCGGCTTCGGCGTCCAGGCGGACACTGCCGACAGAGGTACTTTTGGTTTGCATGGCGCCAAGGGCGTTGGTGCCGTTTTCTACGTCCATGGAAAGTTTGAGGGAAGTAGGATTTTTGCTGACAGTCATATTTTCAGCTCCTTTCATAATTTGGTTTTGTTTTTGTGGTTTGTAACCAGAGGTTACATTTGTGAAAATACTTTTTAGTTTTCTTTATGCAGCTTTCTTCCAGAAGCAAGCTGCGCAAAGAAGCTTGCGCACTGTGACAATTCCTGTTTAACTTTGCTCGCTGTCCGGCTTCCGGGCAACTCGGCATTGCAGTACAGAGAAAAGCTTTAGCTGCTGATCGTCAATGCCTCAAACAGTCCCTCCAGCGCTTACAGCTCACAGCGTACACAACGGAATGTGCCACAATGTGCGCTCAAAACCCTTGTGCCGTACTATTCAGCTATGGATTTCATAAGCAGATTATCGACCGCCTGATATTATCAATATTTACGGTTTATGGCAGTAAACCGTATGATACAGAGGGTTTTAAAGCGCAATCCAAATCTTAACAGCGCTGAAAGTTCTTTGCTGACTTTCTTTCAAGAAAGTCTAAAAAAGCTAAAAAAGCTTGAAGAAAACATTAAAAGAAAACATCGTGTTCTTTAAAAAGCAGCCCTTTTAATCAAGGGGGCTGCTTTTTGCATACCACAGGGCCTTGCCCCTGATGACCTGCCCGCCGGGTTTCATTGCTCCGTCGCCGGGTGAATCGCGCAGATACCATAAGTCCCAGCGGGTTTCGGCGTCGCCGCTGTACGGTCCGTAGCCGTCGATAAGCGCAGCTTCGCAGTGAGTAAGGATATTCCAGCGGTCGATAGGGATATTGAGCCCCTGCGCCAGTGCGGCGACTAATTTACCTGCGGCGTCGATCTGGCGGGGAGTGGGCGGAAACTTGCCGAACTCAGTATCCCTGCCGTTATGGGGCAGCGCGCCGCAGGCGCAGCAGAGAGCGATACCGATAGCGCCGGTATTGCGGTGCCACGTATGGCTTTTAAGCTCGGTGAGCTGCGTGCAGGTCTGGTAAACGCTGCCGTCGGCGTCGATGTTGAAATGGTAGTCGTCGTAAAGCTGGCCGTAATGTCCTGCGGTCCAGTGCAGATAGATCTGCGAGATGCGGTTGTGTCCCAGGGCGACAAGTTCGGCGAGCTTGGCTGCTGTCAGCAGCAGTGCTGATGATGTTTGCATGGTGATGCTCCTTTCAAAAGTGGTTGGCAGAGGGTGTTTTACCCCTGCACTATACATATGGCATTGAGAAGGGTGAAAGTTTACGTGGTCTGTAAAAAAAATTAAAAAGTTTTGTGCAGGCGGTTTTTATAATGGCCAGGAGTTTTTTAGCAGCAGCCGCCAGCATTTGCATGATATTTGTGAACAATGTGTGAAATAATATTTTGGCACGTAAACTTTGGTCTTGTTCATTGCCATATGTATTATGAGACAGTATTACTATTCAATGACGATAGCAGAGTCTTTTAAAAGCATTTAGGTTTTTACTTCTAGCGTAGGTTGTCTTTAAGTAAAACCAAGAAGTGTTAACAAGAGAGTAACTCAATACTAACGTTGTAAGCAGAAGATACTGCCTGTAAATTTTTCGGACGGAAGGAAGTTGTGTATGAAAGATCTAGTCACAGTAACAGGAAAAACAGTACCGGCAGTTAAAAATGAGAAGCGTATGAGCTTGGGGCTGCAAAGCAGATTGTTGTATCTGCTTTTGAAATGCCCTTTGCTGCAGCAGAAGCGGGAATGTGCCTGCGGGAGAGCAGTAGGAAGCAGTAAGGGTGCGTCAGTCAGCCAGCGGCGCCTGCATGCAGATGATGAGGAAGTTATTTTGCAGGTGACGGTGCCTTATGCCCTGCGGCGTGCGGCAAGGGCGGCGCATTTGGATTGCAGCGCTTTGACGCGTAAGGCTTTGGCCAAACAGTTAAAAAAAGCTGCCCGCGATTGAGCAGCTTTGATGTGATCGAAAATAGCTGGCTGGCCGCGCCTGAGGTCGAGGCAGAGGCCATGAGCCGATGTTATGTATGCGCCGAGCCGATCTGCAGCGGCGACAGTTACTGGGAAACGGCAGTCGGCGATATTTGCAGCGAGTGTCTGGAAGGAATGACGGCGGCAGCGTTTTTAAGGGATGTCTGCTGCGAAAAAGAAAATACAGCTAAAATAGATTAGGAGTGTCGATTTGGAAATTAGAGCCATACAGGAATATTTAGATAAAAATTTAGTGGATGCGGACAGTGTTTATGCGTCTTATTCATTGGGCAGTCTGCTGCAGCTGGGGCAAAACGGTGATAAAAAGGCTAAACTGCAGGTGTTGGTAACGCTGAAGGGGTTGATGTATAATTCGCTGAAGCTGCACATGGCTTATTTGTGGCTGCCGGAGGATGATACCCTGCAGATGCTGAGCGAAACGGTGTTGCAGGAGCTGAAAGGGTGGGATGCTGCCGATCCTGAGGGGTTTTGTACGCATATCAGCCACTGCTTTAAAAATATCATCCGCAACGGTGTGCGCCGCAGCTGTAATCATAAAGTGAAGGAGTTTTCGCTGGGCGGGACGCCGGAAGTTGAAGCTTCGCCGGCAGAGAAGCTGCTTGATGCCAGGGAATGGGAAAACTTTTTTGACAGCGACCGTAAGGCAACACAGCAGTTTTCGGTACGGGAGCTGTTAGGCAGGCTGACAGAAAAGCAGCGTTATGTACTGACTGCCGAGATTTTTGAAGACAGGGACGATGTGGAGATAGCCAGAATGATGAATGTCAAAAAAGCCGCCGTCTGCAGGACCAAGAGGCGGGCGGTAAAGCAGCTGCGCAGGATCTTGAAGGTGCGGCAGAGAGAGGGGCTGCCGCTGTGTTGAATCCTTACGGAATGATCGGCAGGGCTATGGCCTTGTTCAAAGCGGCTGGGTTAGCTGTTCCGGCTTATGGCGAAGCAGAAAAGCGACGGCTGTTGGATGCCTGGGTGCAGCGTTATGGCAGGTTGGACGATGAAATTTTTATGGCTTGTGCCGAGCAGTTGGCGGCAGGACAGAGGTTTCCGCGTTTTTTTGATATGGATGAGGCGGTGCGGACAGAGCTGAGGGCGAGAAAACAAGCAGCAGAACATGCAGAGAAGTCCGTTCCAGGCCAGCCGGTGGATCATGAAGCTAATAAAAAACGTCTGCAGAATCTTATAAAAATATTGTCTAGAAGAATATAAAATAAAAATATGGCAG
>OGOH01002617.1_pt1 | contig 11030 bp, 6 predicted proteins | sample 1552571 | NCBI WGS metagenome assembly OGOH01 (sample SAMEA2580170, study PRJEB22360) | human gut metagenome | biome: human gut; feature: human-associated habitat; material: faeces | place: Denmark | collected 2008/2010
GGAAGTCATAGTTTAAAGATATTCAGTTGAACCGACAAGCCTGCATATGTCGGCTGCTCAACCTTCCGCGCTGTACCAACGTACAGGAATCACGGATAACTCATGCAGGATTCATCATCTTGGTTTTCAGCCCTCGCCATGCGCCAATGAAATGGCAATGAAGGGGCAGGGGCATACAATGGCGCAACCGCAATATTCTCCATTCCAGCCACAACCTGAGCCGGAACATCCGCCGATAAACAGTCAGACACAGCCGTCGCCATATTTTTCACCGCAGACGCAATTGGCACAACAATCAGTGCCGCAATCCGCGCCGCAACCTCTGCCGCCAACCGCGCAAGGGCCATTCCCGCAGCGGCCATCACAGCTAAATCAGCCAAATCAACCCAAGCATTCCAGCATTCAAAATTAGCATTCACCCTTCTTGATAAGCTTGTGATCATCACCATCGCACCCGAACAATAGCTGGGAATTAGCATTCACCCTTCTTGATAAGCTTGCACCAAACCTCTTGGAACACATCGACGAGCTGGGAATTAGCATTCACCCTTCTTGATAAGCTTGATCTTGAAATACTTGCGTTGCACGTCCTGCTGGGAATTAGCATTCACCCTTCTTGATAAGCTTGGTTTGCAGGAACGGAATCTGCACTTCTAGCTGGGAATTAGCATTCACCCTTCTTGATAAGCTTGAATCAGGTTTGATACGGTTCCCCTCAACAGCTGGGAATTAGCATTCACCCTTCTTGATAAGCTTGTCAATGAGCATGTCCACCTTGTTACCCGGCTGGGAATTAGCATTCACCCTTCTTGATAAGCTTGGTTTGTTTTTGTTGTTGGCTACACCATAGCTGGGAATTAGCATTCACCCTTCTTGATAAGCTTGGCCACCTACAAGCACAGTACGCGCAAGGGGCTGGGAATTAGCATTCACCCTTCTTGATAAGCTTGGGACACTCGCGCCTACGCGTCGAACTGGGCTGGGAATTAGCATTCACCCTTCTTGATAAGCTTGCATCGCAGCACCTACCTCCGTTGGGCCGGCTGGGAATTAGCATTCACCCTTCTTGATAAGCTTGTGAGCAACAGGAAACTCGTCAGCGTACAGCTGGGAATTAGCATTCACCCTTCTTGATAAGCTTGGAAGCGGTCTTGCACGAAATGCAGGACAGCTGGGAATTAGCATTCACCCTTCTTGATAAGCTTGGAGAGGGGATATTCGACATCGTATGCAAGCTGGGAATTAGCATTCACCCTTCTTGATAAGCTTGATCATCGTGAAAGGCACACCAAATGACTGCTGGGAATTAGCATTCACCCTTCTTGATAAGCTTGGCCGTGAAATACTTGCGTTGAACCTCCTGCTGGGAATTAGCATTCACCCTTCTTGATAAGCTTGTCCTCACCCCACTTCAACAGGATTCCCACGCTGGGAATTAGCATTCACCCTTCTTGATAAGCTTGCCTGGTAGCCGATAGTCGCGGTCTTCTTGCTGGGAATTAGCATTCACCCTTCTTGATAAGCTTGTGAAGTTGCCGGTGTACGCGCCGTTGGCGCTGGGAATTAGCATTCACCCTTCTTGATAAGCTTGGTTCGCCAACATGCCATGCCACGTGCGACGCTGGGAATTAGCATTCACCCTTCTTGATAAGCTTAAGCCGCGATAACAAGATTCTTCGCCGCGTGCTGGGAATTAGCATTCACCCTTCTTGATAAGCTTGAGTTGTTCCCAGTTGTTCCCGGAACAACGCTGGGAATTAGCATTCACCCTTCTTGATAAGCTTGTGAAGGCCCGCAAGGAGGAGTTGCAGGAGCTGGGAATTAGCATTCACCCTTCTTGATAAGCTTGATACCCGGGATATTCGCGTTGCAATCGGTGCTGGGAATTAGCATTCACCCTTCTTGATAAGCTTGGGCATGAGGTGATGGACGCGGTCATGGAGCTGGGAATTAGCATTCACCCTTCTTGATAAGCTTGCGAACACGAGGGCCCAGAACACGAGACGGCTGGGAATTAGCATTCACCCTTCTTGATAAGCTTGAGAAACCGAGGTACAGAGATGGACGACGAGCTGGGAATTAGCATTCACCCTTCTTGATAAGCTTGGGAACGCCGGCTCCCCGTTAAGTTCGCGGCTGGGAATTAGCATTCACCCTTCTTGATAAGCTTGAGGTCGCCGCCTGGTGGAAGGTCACCGAGCTGGGAATTAGCATTCACCCTTCTTGATAAGCTTGCTGGAGATTTTCAATAATGGAAAGGAAGGCTGGGAATTAGCATTCACCCTTCTTGATAAGCTTGGTATAGGTGTTGCATCATCGAACCAACCGCTGGGAATTAGCATTCACCCTTCTTGATAAGCTTGACTTGACCCCGCATGACCCTACTTGACCGCTGGGAATTAGCATTCACCCTTCTTGATAAGCTTGGTGACGGTGACGGTGATACCGACACGACGCTGGGAATTAGCATTCACCCTTCTTGATAAGCTTGGTGACTTCGACAAAACGCCACCCTTTACGCTGGGAATTAGCATTCACCCTTCTTGATAAGCTTGCGACACCCCCGAAAAAGCGGCAACACTGGCTGGGAATTAGCATTCACCCTTCTTGATAAGCTTGTTCGCGGGCACTTCTACAGTTTCCGCGTGCTGGGAATTAGCATTCACCCTTCTTGATAAGCTTGGCGAAGAACATCACCGTTGACATCAAGGGCTGGGAATTAGCATTCACCCTTCTTGATAAGCTTGTGAAACAGATATCACCGATGCGCGTAAGGCTGGGAATTAGCATTCACCCTTCTTGATAAGCTTGACTTCGCGTTGTGATACAGCTCCGGGAAGCTGGGAATTAGCATTCACCCTTCTTGATAAGCTTGGAACAGTGCGAAGGCATTCAATGTCTCCGCTGGGAATTAGCATTCACCCTTCTTGATAAGCTTGACTGGTTGCTGAACTTCACGATCTCATTGCTGGGAATTAGCATTCACCCTTCTTGATAAGCTTGGGCCAAGAAGAACATCAGTGCTGACGTTGCTGGGAATTAGCATTCACCCTTCTTGATAAGCTTGAGACTTGTCAGCATCCCCCAACGCTTCATGCTGGGAATTAGCATTCACCCTTCTTGATAAGCTTGGATCGTGTCCGCTATATGCTTGGATTGCGCTGGGAATTAGCATTCACCCTTCTTGATAAGCTTGGCCATCTGAGGTACGGTAGCTTTGTGTGCGCTGGGAATTAGCATTCACCCTTCTTGATAAGCTTGAAGACCACTCATTTTTCGCACACGGTCCGCTGGGAATTAGCATTCACCCTTCTTGATAAGCTTGGCCAGCCCAGCATCCAGCATTGGAATCAGCTGGGAATTAGCATTCACCCTTCTTGATAAGCTTGGGAGGCCAGCAAACAGCTCAAACGGGAGGCTGGGAATTAGCATTCACCCTTCTTGATAAGCTTGATAGCCTATCAAGAAGGGCTATTTTTCAATCTTTTCAGACTCTCCTACGTTCAAAAAAGCGTGAGAAAGTCAGGCGTTTCTTCCTCAATCTCACGTTTTCCAGAAGAAAATCGGGCCGCCGTGGACCACTGATGATCGCTAATATGCAAAATTCTAACTAAGCCATTAGCTGGCAGATTGTCTTTAATCATTTTGACCGTCGCCCTATTACCCGATTGCGTAGGCGTATACCGCACATATACGGAATACTGCACCATTCCATATCCCATGTCGAGCAACATATTTCTAAAGACAGTTGCAGCATGCCGTTGCCGTTTTGTCTTGACCGGCAAATCAAACATCACCAAGCACCACATGCCGCCACTGTCCTCATCGCGTTTCATGACTCGCCTACATATTCGGGAACCTGCAACCTGTCGATTTTGCCTTCGCAATATAAACCAAATTGCTGCGCAAAATCATTCAATGAGCTCGGTATAGTCAAACCGGAACCGTTGAATTGTTGATTCACAGCATCTACCAAATGCTTCTTTACTGCCTTCTCCTGCAACGAGTCTTCATCATTCAGCAGTGAGACTCTGTAATCCACTGCCGGCCTATATACCTCCAACAGATCATCTGCAAGACAGAAATAATTGCCGCGCCCGTGATGATTCACGCCTAAAGATGGAATTAATCCTGCTGCTATCACCGCTTTAACCGCGAATCCTCGCAGCACCATATAGGCATAATCCAACTGCGCATTCCGACCATAACCCTGCCCCGGAATCCTTCTGAATTTCTCATCTTGAGGAAACATTCGCCTCCAATATTCACGTGCAGCATGACCTTCGCAATTGGAAGGATCACCCGAACGAACAGAGGCTGCAATACCTCGTAGCAAGCCTCCACCTTCGAGTTTTGATGAATCGAGGCAAGCAGCTTGTCCACGAATCTTCATCTGTACAATACGCGCCCACGCACTTTTCTTGCGAGGAAGAGACATGTTCGACTGCGCCAATTGCCGCGTGGTAACTGTGGTAGGCATGTCAGTCCATGCATGCAGCGCAGCGTCAGGAACACCACGCCAATCGCAGAGCATGACTGACACGCCATACCGTGCCATCTCATGTAATACCGCAGCCGAACATCGCACATGCAATCCCAGTAGCACTACCGCAATCTGAGCAAGTGGCACATCCACGCACTCCCCTGTATCGTTCTTGACGACTCGCATCCTTCCCCGTTCATAGGAGATGGAGCCGTCAAGATCGGTACAGTCGATTACACGCCACTGGTTTTGCATGATTCACTCATGCCTCCACTGCCATGAGCACGGCATATGGTGTGCCGACGATAATCTCGGTTCGCCAAAAGCATTGCGTCTTACGATACGAACCGCAGTCTTACTTGCTGTATTAACCGGAGGTAGCCATCCTTGTTTTGTCACAATTTTCTGGACCCCATCTGGAACAACATCGTCAGAAAACGCTTTTGCCAATCCTTCCGCAGCAAGGTATCGAGGTCTTATCCTCAACTGCGTCTGGTTAAAGAATCCATCAACAACCCAATGTTTCCATGCAAGGTTCCCTCCACTAAACTGCGAGAAGAATTGTAAATACTCGCCAATCTGACCATCAACATCGAGACTGGAAAAATCCATCTCGATTTCATCACCGACAACCAACGACCCCAAGTACTGAGCATTACCGCTTTGCAGCGCCTGCACCACCCTAGGCTCGCCATACCGCATCGAAATAGACTGCGGGGGCAACGGCACGGTAAATAAATCATCATGGCAAGCGCGTAGCAGATCAGTTTGGAATACGCGAATCATGCCATAGAAATATTTACGAACTCCCTTGGCATTCGTCTTCCAGCACCGGTACACGCGGGCATGATGAATCGCCGAACCGATATCTGCAGACCCTTCCTGCACAGCAATCTGCGCAGCTTGCGACGCGAAGAATCCCATCTCATCGTCAGCGGAATACCGAGTATCATGCACTCGTATTTCACGATGTGAATCTTCCGGCAAACCCTCTTTTTCATCATAATCCGGCAAACGCGTCAAAGCACACCACAAGGCCGGTGTAGAAGCACGTCGAATAAGATCCGCGCTCATCGCCGAGCCCAACGGCACTTTTTCGAGCGGATGAATTGTGGCATCATGTGCTATGGAATTACCCAGGACATAACGCTGCGATTGCATGACAGCAATTCGATCATTGTCCAACGCATCATTAAGCAGCTCAAGCAAAACGTCCATATTATCCAACCAAAGATGGAACGATTCATAGCGTGAAGTGCCCTCATAGGGGTATTCCTTCCATGAACGTTCGCCTGGCATGAGACCAATCAAACGCTGCGATTCTCTCAATGATTCACGTTCCATCAACGTCTGCGCAGCAGCCGTGTTCATCATCGCGATAACGGAAGCGTCCACCGCATGATGACGACGATCCAGACGAGTCTTTGATTGCTGGCCAATAAAGTGTATCTTCCCTTCAATGCCAGCTGCACGTCTTGCAGATGCCGTGACACGGCCTTGGAACACCGACACCGTGGTTTTCATTGTCTCGGCTTCAGCATCATCGATTGAAGCAGAATTCACATACTGCTTCGCATTGAAATACCAATCGATACGGCGGTGGAGTTCATCAGCCATCCAAGCCACTGATTCGATGGAACGATTATCGATGGCAGCATCATCTTCCGTTTGCTGAAGCCTTGCGATTACCGCTTGCTTGAACGCTTTCACTTCCCGAGGAGCATATGACTTGGGATTGAAAGTAAACATTGTCACACGCTTTTTAGCTTCAGCAAGGCTTACCCCTCGAGTTTGGGCATCCTCGCTCCTTGCCCAAATCGCAAATGGAGTGTTCGATTTCATACGATTGCATTCGGCACATACCGCAGCGAAATTGGTCCTCGTGTTCGTAGAGCCGACGCCTTTCCGGGGAACGATATGATCCATTTCGCACGTACGGAATGTAATCGTACGGCCGCAATACAGGCACTGTCCATTTTGACGCTGAATGGCTTCCAATCTCCGTAAATCGGATTCACGCACTTTTTCCATCTGCTCATCCGCGCGAAGCTGTTCACTCAACGAGCTGCGGAATATCGAACGCTTCTCATTGTTCTTTTCATATTCACGCTTGTCTTTGCGGGCAAAGGCAACCGACGAGAACGAAGAGCGCACATGTTCAATGTTCACTGAGACGGGATTACCCCAGCGCTGCTGACAATTCATGAGATATCGGTTGACGTTTTTCAGCACACGGTCGACCGATGGATTACCCAGAGGCTCCCCAATTGGATCTGCCGGCGGACGCCAACTATCCGTAACGTTGAACAGCGTTTTACGTGCTTCGTGCAAATCATCATCAGTAGTCAGCATCTGACGAGTGAGTTTTTGCAAAGTTTCAACACTGTATGCAGCACGACCGGAGGGGAGATCAACGGAGTCAAGTTTGGTTAACGCATCATCATCTAATCCATCGATAAATTCAATCGCAGAAGCATACGCCACGTCTTCACGCACCTTATCGAGATCCACCGTATTAGACAGCAGGCGAATCATTGCCTCATGCTCATTGTCAGACGCGGATTTCCACCAGGCCACCAACGGTTTACGAATCTTGTTGTCCGACTCGTAAATACGCTGGACTGAAGTCAATCGAGGCGGACGGCTGGATATACGTTCTTCTCCATCCTCGGTCAAGCTACCCACGCCTTTCAACTGGCTCCGCTTGAAGCCGAGGAAATCGCATAAATCAGACCATGTGATATCTTCCGAAGAAGGTGACACGAGTTGGTCATAAATGCTTTGCTTCTCATCAACAGTAAGTTTGCGAAGTTCTGCGGAAGCATCCTTGATTCTTAGGTTCGTAATCACATTCGCGATACGATACTCCTGAAAAGCCAAAGAAGCCTTTAATGCCCTAGCCTGTTCAGGAGCCAGAGGATCCTGACCGACACGCTGCTCTGCCGAACCTTTAGGAGACACCGCATAAAACACACTACGGAACAGCGGCTTCCACTCATCCGCGGGCACTCTCTGGACCCTGAATATTTGCTTCAGCTCGTTAGCATTATCTTCCTGCATCAAACGTACCGGCAAATAGCCTTCCGCATCCGGTTTTTTAGAACCGGTACGCCAACGCAGTCGAGGAGCTTCCGCATATCCAGCATCCAACATCGCCACCACTAACTGCGCGGGAGTGCTCTCTTCTTCCGCAGCAGTTGCGTCATCGTTGTACGCCTTCGCTTTTTCCTTCAGTTCGCCATATTGCTTCGAATATGGATTGTCGCTGATCAGCGAGTCCACCTGACGATAAGGATTGCGCCATCCGCGATGCCTTGCCATATGTCTCAATGCGATAGAAATACTCTCACGGCGAAGTTCATCATCTTCGATGTATCGTGTAGCCAGCTCAGCCCTTACATGCCATTCTTCAAAGGGCTTATCCAAGGACTCCGGCTCAATAACGGGGTATCCAAATTTGCCGAGGAGCATATCGAGCTTGTGCAAGCGCTCACGCTTCCGACGCCTCATACGCCGCGTGCGACGAGCGACACCCGACATATTCTTTCGCGTAATCGCTTCCTTATTCTTCTGAGGATCCACACCACCATCGTGGATTACGCTTTGCGCATTCAACAGACGCACTGGACTGTTCTCATCGGACACTTCTACTGCGGCAAGGCCCACAGAATTCAAACCGACGTCAATTCCTATCCGGTAACGCTTCCCCCGCATAAAACACCTTTCACCGTAGCTACAATGCACATCATTGTCTTGAACATTGTAACTGTACGAAACAGGGCGAGCCAAATGGCTCGCCCCTAGCAGTTGCCTGCTGAGCATTCAAAGTGGCTATCAGGTCCACTCTTACTGAGAATTAGCTGTATCAGTATAGCGCAAATCCTCTTAGCGACACAACATGAATCATGTCAGAATAACGCGTCTTGGGCGAAGTCATCGTCGGGATTGGCACCGAATTCGTCCGGCTCAGCAGGTTTGAACGCGCTTGCACCTTCATCGGCCAACTGGTCGGAGGCCGCGGCCGAGGCTTCGCGCAGGTCGCCGTCGAGCACCACGGCATCGGGCGAGACGAGGAACATGCGTTCGTTGACGCCGGCCAAATAGAGGCCGCCCAACGATTCGACTCGGGACAGCGCCACATATCCCATGCCTGGCGCGAAGGTGCGCTTCAGGTCCATGACCGCACGGTCAAGCGTCATGCCTTGCGACTTGTGGATGGTGATGCCCCACGCGCAGCGCAACGGCACCTGGAAGACGGAGGCGAGCACGGTGTCGCCGTCCATCATCTCCCATGTGGCCTGTTTCATGGTGACGATGTTGCCGTTCTCGAATTCCACGATCGGCCAGCCGCCCTTGTTCTCCTGTGCGAAGCCACGCACGGTGCCGAGCGAGCCGTTGACGTACTGGCGATCGGTGTCGTTGCGCAGGGCCATGACAGCCGCGCCTTCCTTGAGTATCAATCGCTCGGGGGCCAACATGTTCTTTTTGAGTCGGTCGACCAGGTTGGCAGGGCCTGCTGTCTCGGCGTGGAACTCGTGTGGATCAAGCATGATCTGGTTCAGGCGCATGTCGTTGAGATTGTCGGCCTGCCGGTTCACCGGGAACAGGTGGACGGCGACCTGGCCGGGCTCGGGCAGTTTGCCCAGACGAGTGACGAGCACGTCACGGTCGGACTGGGTCACGTCGCCTTCGCGAATGTCGGTGAGCACGGTCAGCAGTTCGCCGGTATCCTGACGGTGCTGTTCGGTCAGATAGCAGATCACCGGGTTGAGTTCGGGCCATACCAGCGATTCGGTGATGAAGCCTTCGGGGTTTAAGCCGGCACGGGCATACCGTTCGCGACTGGCGATGAATTCGGGCGTGGGGGCGATGAGGTCGCGGTTGCGCCCGGACACCGAAACCGGCGGCAGTTGGAAGAAGTCGCCGGACAAGACAACCTGGATGCCACCGAACGGGCGTGGATCACGGCGTACTTCGCGGCAGACTTGGTCGACCATGTCGAACAGCCAAGCGTGCAGCATGGAAACCTCGTCAATGACGAGGATGTCCGTGGCCTGAATCTTGCGTTTGCGCCGGGATTTGATGAGTTTGAGCAGGCTGGCGCTCAGGGCGGTGGCCACGCCGACGCCGCTCCACGAATGAATGGTTTGGCCGTTGATATGCGTGGAGGCGATGCCTGTGGACGCGGTGACTGCTACACTGGCGCCGTCGGCCCGAGCCTGGCGGATGAACTCGTTCAAGACATAGGTCTTACCGGCACCGGGCGCACCGGTCAGGAACACGTTCGCGCCGGCGTTCAGAATGGCCAGGGCTTCGGTTTGGCGCATATCAACCTCTCTAGACTCCCCTCAGGGAGGGGAGCCAAGTACGGCGGACTACTTATTGAGGATGCTGGTGGCTACGATGTCGGCGGCGATGGCCGGGGGCGGGAGCCATAAACGCCTTACGGTAGTAGCGCAGCTCGTCCAAGGACTCGATGATGTCTGCGAGAGCACGATGGCCACCGTTCTTTGGCGGGCGGTTCTCGTACACGGCCGGGTACCAGCGGCGGGCGAGCTCCTTGAATGTGCTCACATCCACGCTGCGGTAATGCAGGTGGCTCATGAGGTTCGGCATGTAATGGTCGAGGAACTTCTTATCGGAGCCGATGGTGTTGCCGGCCAGCAGCGGGCGCACGCCTTCCGGCGTGAAGCGCAGCACGTATTCGGTGACCTTCTGCTCGGCCTCGGCCAGGCTCAGGCCATTCTCCCACTCGTTGATCAGGCCGGAACGGGTGTGCATCTGGCGCACGAAATCGTTCATGTGGTTCACGGCCTTCTCGGACGGCTTGATGACGTAATCCACGCCCTCGTCCAGCACATTCAAATCGAAATCAGTGGGCACTACGGACACTTCGACCAGTTCGTCGCCGCCGAAGATATCCAAGCCCGTCATTTCGCAGTCAATCCAAATCAGGCGCGAATCCTTTGCGCTGTAAGTTTCTGCATCATGGCTGTCGACCATGGTAAGCCTCTTTTCGTCATGTCACCCGTTATTACAAGAACAGTTCAGACTATACCCCAGCGCATACAAGCTATCTCGAGCCACATACGCGAAAAGGGCCTGCATAAGCAGACCCTTTTCACAAGGAATCAACCCCTAACTAGCGCAAGCTAGCGGGCATCAACCGATCAGTTGTTGTGGAAGCCGGAGTAGTTCGGGGCTTCGGTGGTCATCACGATATCGTGCGGGTGCGATTCGCGCAGGCCGGCGTCGGTGATGCGGATGAACTTGCCACGCTCCGGCATCTCGGCGATGTTGTGGGCGCCGATGTAGAACATGGACTGGTGCAGGCCACCGAGCATCTGGTAGAGCACGGCGTTCAGCGGTCCGCGGTACGGCACTTCGCCTTCCACGCCTTCCGGCACGACCTTGTCGCTGGAGGTCACGTCGGCCTGGAAGTAGCGGTCCTTGGAGTAGGACTTCTTGCCGCGCGGGGCCATGGCACCGAGGGAGCCCATGCCACGGTACAGCTTGTACTGCTTGCCGTGCAGGAGCACCTTCTCGC
>OGOH01002627.1_pt1 | contig 10984 bp, 8 predicted proteins | sample 1552571 | NCBI WGS metagenome assembly OGOH01 (sample SAMEA2580170, study PRJEB22360) | human gut metagenome | biome: human gut; feature: human-associated habitat; material: faeces | place: Denmark | collected 2008/2010
CCGCGTGCCCCGCGTCTACCTCGAGCACGGAAAGATCGTGGATGTCGAGGATTGGATACTGGAAGCTTAAATTTCTCCCGGAGGAACTACATGGCAAGAGACAATATCCGCAATTTCTGCATCATTGCACACATCGACCACGGCAAATCCACCCTGTCGGACCGTATTCTGGAGCTGACCAAGAGTGTGGACGAGCGCACCATGGAAGACCAGATTTTGGACAACATGGACATTGAGCGCGAGCGCGGCATCACCATCAAGGCCCGCGCTGTCACCATGAACTATACCGCCAAGGACGGCAAGACCTACGAGTTCAACCTCATCGATACCCCGGGCCACGTGGACTTTGCCTACGAGGTCAGCCGCAGTCTGGCCGCCTGTGAGGGCGCCATCCTTGTGGTGGATGCCACCCAGGGCGTGGAAGCTCAGACGCTGGCCAATACCTACATGGCGCTGGAGCATGATCTGGAACTGGTGCCCATCCTGAATAAGATCGACCTGCCCAGTGCCCACCCGGACGAGGTGGCACAGGAGGTGGAGGACGTGATCGGCCTGCCCTGTCTGGATGCGCCCCGCGTCTCTGCCAAGACCGGCCTGAATGTGGATCAGGTGCTGGAGCGTGTCGTCACCGACATTCCTGCTCCCACCGGCGACCCGGATGCCCCGCTGAAGGCGCTGATCTTCGACAGCATCTACGACAGCTACAAGGGCGTTATCGTCTATATCCGTGTGTTTGAGGGCACCGTGAAGCCCGGCGATACCATCCGCATGATGGCCACCGGCGCGGAGTTCACGCTGGTAGAAGTGGGCCACATGGGTGCTACCAACCTTTCTCCCTGTGCCCAGCTGCAGGCTGGTGAGGTCGGCTATCTGACCGCCAGCATCAAGACCGTGCAGGACACCCGCGTGGGCGATACCGTCACGCTGGCCAATAATCCCACCGCCGAAGCACTGCCCGGCTACCGTCAGGTCAAGCCCATGGTGTTCTGCGGCATCTACCCCGCCGACGGTGCCAAGTACCCCGACCTGAAGGATGCACTGGAAAAGCTGCAGCTGAACGACGCCTCCCTCACCTTTGAGCTGGAAACCAGTGCGGCGCTGGGCTTCGGTTTCCGCTGCGGCTTCCTTGGCCTGCTGCACATGGAGATCATCACCGAGCGTCTGGAACGCGAGTTCGATCTGGACATCATCACCACCACGCCCAGCGTGCGCTACCGTCTGACCCTGACCGACGGCACTGTGGAGATGATCGACAACCCCTCCAGCTACCCGGATCCCTCCAACATCGTCAAGCAGGAAGAGCCTTTTGTGGACGTGCACCTGTACACCCCCAACGACTATGTGGGCGGCCTGATGGATCTGTGCCAGAACAAGCGCGGTACCCTCATCGACATGAAGTATCTGGACGATGTGCGCGTAGACCTGCATTATGCCATGCCGCTGGGCGAGATCGTGTATGACTTCTTTGATGCCATCAAGAGCCGCAGCCGCGGTTACGCCAGCTACGACTATGAGTTCAAGGAGTACCGCGAGAGCGACCTGGTCAAGCTGGACTTCCTGCTCAACGGCGACCCCGTGGACGCGCTGTCCATGATCGTGTTCCGGGATAACGCCTACGCCAAGGGCCGCCGCATCTGCGAAAAGCTGCGGGACAACATCCCCCGCAACCTGTTCGAGATCCCGGTGCAGGCCGCCATCGGTGGCAAGATCATCGCCCGTGAGACGGTCAAGGCCATGCGCAAGGACGTGCTGGCCAAGTGCTACGGCGGCGATATCACCCGCAAGAAGAAGCTGCTGGAAAAGCAGAAGGAAGGCAAAAAGAAGATGCGCCAGCTGGGCAGCGTTTCCCTGCCCAGCGAGGCCTTTACCGCCGTGCTCAAGCTGGACAGCGACGACGATTGAGCCCCCGCTTTCCTCTTATAAAATACAGCGCCCCTGTGCACGGAACCCATCCGGTGCACAGGGGCGCTTTGTTGTTTCGTCTTTTCAGCGGCGGTTGTTCCAGCTGGACAGGGCAATGACCACCGCGCACAGCCGCACCTTCAGCAAGGCCAGTTTGATGCGGTCATTGCGGCTGCGGGCATCCTGCAGGGGCATGTCCCGCACAGCGGCTCGTACCGCCGGGATGCGCAACGCCTGCCGCAGCCATGCGGTGCGCTGCCAGAAGCTCAGCGGCCCCAGACAGACATTCTTGATGCCCAGCTGCAGGTCCAGCACCCGGCTGTGGTTTACGGCCCGGCGGCAGGCGGGGTCATCGTTCAGGCCCCAGTCCCTTGCCACGGCTTCCACCGCATCCGAGAGGTAAAAGTTATCAGCCAGCCGCTCCGGGTGGTAGCTCTGGGAGGCCGAACCCGAGGCACGCAGCTTATAGCGGTAGAGCTTTTCCGGGATGCCCACCACACAGTGCAGGTGCTGCCGGTAAAAGGACACGAAAAACAGGGCGTCCTCCGCGATCTTGTAATCGGTAAAGCGGCAGTTGCCCTCTTCGATGCAGCGGCGGCGGAACAGCTGCCGGGTGACCAGCGACATGGCCGACAGCTGCGGGAACAGCTGCGGGCAGGGGTCGCCCCGGTATACCCCTTCCAGAACCGGGGCAATGTCGGTGCAGCCGGTACGGGTGCCGTCGGCCGCGTAGTGCTCCTCATAGCCGCCGAACATAATCAGGTCCGCATCCGTCTGCTTTGCCGTGCGGCACAGCACCTCCACCATCTGGGGCTCCAGTGCGTCATCGCTGTCCAAGAATTGCACATAGGTGCCGCGGGCTGCAGCCAACCCGGCATTGCGGGCCGCGCCGACCCCGGCGTTCTTCTGATGGATCACCCGGAAGCGGGCATCCTGCCGGGCGGCCGTATCACACAGCGCCCCGCAGCCGTCCGGGGAGCCGTCGTCCACCAGAATGGCTTCCCAGTCCGGGCAGGTCTGGGCCCGCAGAGAGTCCAGTGCCGCCGGGAGATATTGCTCTGCGTTATAAACCGGAACAATCATACTGATCTCAGGCATGTGCGGCACCCCTTTTGGCGATCAGGCCGGTGTACAGCTGCTGCAGGCGCAGGGTCTCCTGCCGGATGTCGTACCCGGCAGCCCGCACCTGTGCCGCCGCCTGCGCACGGTCGGGCAGATTGCGGTCCGCATCCTTCAGCACTGCGGCCCATGCTTCGTCCGGCTGTTCCAGCGAAATGCGGCAGCTGTCCGGCCGCAGCAGGACTTCCTCGGTGACGCCGGTGGAGAACACGCAGGGCAGACCGGACGCCTGCGCTTCCATGCCCACCACGGGCAGACCCTCAAACAGCGAGGGCATCACGAACACATCCATGGCCTGATACCAGACGGAGGTGTCGCTCTGCACACCCAGGAACTTCACATCCTGCGCAATGCCCAGCCGGGCGGCCTTGGCTTCCAGCTCGGCCCGCAGCTCGCCCTCGCCCACCAGCAGCAGGCAGCTGTCCGGCCGCACCTTTTTCAGGGCCGCAAAGATATCCAGCAGGCGGGTGTGGTTCTTCTGCGCCATCAGGCGGGCCACACAGCCCACCACCAGCTTATCGTTCAGGCCATATTCTGCCCGCAGCTTTGCCCGCACCTGTGGCCGGTAGCCAAAGCGGTCCAGGTCGATGGCGTTGCGCAGGGTCACGCCCCGGGCATCCCACGCGCTCTGTCCAAAGTAGTAGATGCCGGCCGCCCGCCCGCAGGCCCAGTAATCGGTGGCCGCGCCGGGAATGAACTGTTTGCAGAACCATTTGATCGGCAGCTTGGCGTCCTTGGGCAGACGGGTGTTGTGGGCGTGGGCGATGCGCACCGGCAGGCCCGCCTTTTTAGCGCCTTCCAGCGCAAAAAGCTGCATGGCCTCGTTGTGGGCGTGCAACACCTTGATCTCCGGGTGCTGGGCCAGCAGCTGCTGCATAGAGCGCAGATAGGCCGGGTAGCTCTGCGGGGCTACGCCCGGGCTCTGGAAGATGCGCCCGCCCAGTGCGCGGATCTCGTCATCAAAAAAGCCGGGCTTTTTCTTGTTGACCAGAAAATCGAACTGGAACCGCGTGCGGTCCAGATGTCGGTAATAGTTCATCAGCATCGACTCGATGCCGCCCCGGTCCATGTTGCTGACCGACTGCAGGATATGGATCATGAAGAACTTCCTTTCTCCCGGTACTGTGCCCGGATGCGCCGCTGCACCTCCTGCGCCGAGGGCGGCTGCCATGTCTGTTTTTGGGCGGCAGGGTCCTTCGTCGGCTTTGCAAAGCAGCAGACCGCCAGCGGGATCATGCGCAGACCCATGGTACACCAGAAATAAAAGGCCGTGTTGTCGGTGAGGTAGGTCATGGACAGCGGGTTGAGGATGGCAAAATACAGGATGCCGGCCTCGGGCCCGTAGCGTTTGGTCCAGAACCAGGGCAGGATCAGGTACAGGAACGCGCACCAGAAGCACAGCCCCGGAAAGCCCAGTTCCACGAACACCTTGAGGATATCGTTATGCAGCGGGTAGGCCACATCAATGAGGCCGATTTCATAAAAGCGGGTGACCATGGCGTCCACCGCCTCGAACCCCAGCCCGATGAAGGTGGGCGAGAACTGATAATAGGGTTTGGCCAGGCTCCAGATGTAATCGCGGCCCATCATGTTGACGCCCACCGCATTCAGGATGCGGGAGATGGCACCGGTGTGCACCAGATACAGATACACCCAGAACAGGGTCACCCAGGCCGCGCCGGTGAGCATGATCAGCTTTTCCTTGGCATGGCTGCGGCGCAGCACCCAGATGTAAAAGGCCGAGACCACCAGCGCCGGCAGCAGGATGCGCTTCATGCCCGCCAGTACAAAAAAGAAGGAGCAGCCCGCCAGCACCCAGTTGCGGGTGCGCTGCTGCTTGGTTTCTTTTGGCGAAAAGAACAGGTAGTACAGCACAAAGATGCCCTCCAGAAAGGTCACCTCGTGGATCTCCAGCCGCTCGGCATAGCCATAGGTGTTGTTGCCCAGCGACAGAATGCTGGTGAGCAGGGAGCTCACGCTCTCGCCCACACCATAGGCGGGCACCTCGCTGAACAGGATGAAGAGGTTTGCGCAGCAGATGCCGATGGTGAACAGGTCGATGCTGAACCGCCCGTACAGGTACACGCAGCAGATGGCCACCACCGTGGCGATGCTCTGATACAGGATCTTTTCTACGCCGCGGGTGATGGAGGCAAAGGCCGTGAAGTTGCGCACCCAGATGAACATGGACCAGGCGGCAAGCACCGCCAGATACAGGATGTACAGCCCGGACGGCCCGGCCAGTTTTTTCAACCGGTCAAAATCACCCCGGATGAAAAATTCCAGCCCGGCCAGCCCCACAAAGGCCAGCGTCACCGCCTTGGGCAGACCGCCCAGCACCACATTGATGCTTTTGCCTTCGCCCAGCCCGGACACGGTGAACAGCAGCACCGCCAGCAGTTCCATCCAGCGGGGCTGGCGGAACTCCCGGCTGCGGAACGGGTCTCTTTTGCCGTAATATTTCCGGGTCAGGATCTTGGAAACATCCTGCACGCGGTCCACCTCGCTTTCCGTGCCGGTGTAAACCGGTCAGTTGATCAGCTGGAACAGTCTGCCCTGCAGCTGCCATAGCCCATAGTCCGCCTGTTCCAGCGCCCGCTGCGCCAGCCGCACGGCATAGGGCAGCGTCCGGGGATCCGGCAGCTTCGTTGCCCACCGGCGGTACAGCACACAGCAGCAGGCAAAGGCCGTCTGCCGGTCCGCCTCCGGCAGACCGGCCACACACACATAGCAGTAATTGGCCAGCTGCAGGATCAGGTTGCAGGCAAACAGCGCATCCTGCGGCAGGCCCAGACGCACCGCACCGTCCAGCATTTCTTCAGCCACCCAGTAGGCCTGCAATGCTTTGGCCGTATTCTGGGAGGTCGCGGTGAGTCCCATTGTATTTTTGCGCCACAAATATACCACAGGTTTTGTCGAAGCAATGCACTTCGCCCGCGGAAAGACCCAGAAATGGATCATGGCATCCTCAAAACAGGTGTACCCGGAGGGGAACCGTACCCGTTCAAACAGGGTCCGGCGGTACAGCTTGCCCCAGGGAGTGCCGGGCAGCTCCACCACATCCAGCCGCCGGGGGCCGGTGTAGCACGCTTCTGCGTACTGCTGCACCGCACCGCGGGTGTCGGCTTCGTCGCAATACTGCCAGCCGCCCTGCACGATATCCGCCCCGGTGCACGCCTGTGCCGCCAGCAGCGTCTCCACTGCGTCCGGCAGCAGGCAGTCATCGCCATCCACAAACAGGACCCAGCGGCCCACCGCCCGGGCCAGACCGGTGTTGCGGGCGCGGGCCGCGCTGCCGCCCTGCTCCGGGTGCAGCACGGTGACCCCTCCCTGCCGGGCGTACTCGGCCAGAATGGCCCCGCTGCCGTCGGTGGAGCCGTCCTCCACCGCCAGCACCTGCAGGCGGCGAGTGGTGTTCTGGTGCAGGATGCTGTCCAGACAGGCGCGCAAAAAGCGCTCCCCGTTGTGCACCGGCACGATCACCGACACATCCACCGCATCGTCCTGCGGCGGCAGCGGGCAGGGCTCCCCGGCATCGCACACCGGCTTCGGGCAGATGCCCGGCGCGCGGGCGGCAAAGGTCTCCAGCTGCTGGTCGGAAAAGCGCTGATGCTTCACGGCTCCCAGCACCCCGGCGGCACAGCGGCCCGCCGTGCGGGCACCCCACGCCACGGCAAGTGCCAGCGGCTCACAGCCGGTTTGGGAACGGACGAGCTGGCAGGCCCGTTGATTCTGCAGCATGACTGCCGCCTCCTTATCTTTTTTACACCGTCTCGTGTGCGGTCTCCGGCTGCGGCTTATTGGCAACCCGCAGCTTCTTGAATGCGCAGCGCAGCAGATCCCGGATGTTGAATTCCTTTTCGTCATCCGAGGTGGCACTGGCTGCCCTGTACTCGATGGCGTAATCCGGGTTCAGGCTGTTGTACTCCTGGATCTGCTCGTCCAGCACTTCCAGAATGGCCTCCGCCTTGACGGCGTTGCATTCCCGGAAGAAGCCCACGATCTGGCCCGCACCGTTGGAACCGATGAAACTCTCCTCGGTGCCAAGGGCCGCCACCAGCCCGGCAAAGTCCCGCAGGACATGGTTGCCCACCGAGTAACCATACTCCCGCGAGAGATGGTTCAGGCTGGTAAACTGGAAGCACATGCAGGTAAAGTGGCTGGGCAGCAGGCCCTGCTTTTCCAGCCGTGCCATCATGGCATCCACACGGTCGCGGTTGGGCAGACCGGTCTTTTTGTCCACATACATAAAGTATTCCACAAAGTCGCGGGAACGGCCCACCACAACGGCCAGTGCGCAGCCCACGAGGAAGAAGAATACAAAGCCGATGGCCAGATACAGCTTGGTGTTGATGCTGGGCCACACTCTGGTGGAGCTGGTGGTCTGCAGATAGTCCGCGCTCAGGGAGCGGTTGTGCTCCATGCTGGTCTGGTTCACGATCTGGTAGTAGTCCACCAGCGTCTGCTCGTACTTGTTGATCTCCGACTCGATCGCGGCATGGGAGGCCTCATCGCCGCCCACCCCGCCGACTGCCTGGAAGGTGTCCAGCAGCTGCTGGGTGTAGGCCCGGCGGATGGCGCTGCTGCGCAGGGTCTTGTCGATCTCCACATACTCCAAAATCAGCGAATCGTAGGTGATCTGCTTGCTCTGGTTGTCATCGTAGGCCTCTACGTTCTTCAGGATGTAGTCGGTGCCGCTGTCGTTGGCGTCGTTGTGGTAATGGTAGTTGATCAGGTCGCGGTTCTTCTCCGAGTAGTTCTGGATCAGGCCGCTGAGGTAGGCTTCCCGCTCCTGATACACCTGCTCGCTCTGCACGCTGCTCTCGATGCTCTGGGTCAGGTTGCGGCACAGCTTGTCGGCGTTGCGCACCTGCGGCCCGGTCATCACATTCGCGTACAGCGACGGGATCTCGTAGTCGTACAGCATCTTATAGATGTCGTACAGGTCCTCGTAGGAATAACCCGTGACCGAAGAGCGGAAGTTGGGATAGTTTGTCTTTTTATCCTCCAGATAGTTCAGCACTTCGGTGGTGTCGGCCGACAGCACGTCCACGCACTCGTAATAGTCGTAGCCGCTGTTCAGCAGGCCGCTGGAGGGGTTCATGGTCAGGGGCAGCTCCACATATTCCTCCGTGTAGATGGTGGAATAGCTGCTGACGATGGCATCCAGCACCCGGCGGGCGTAGCTCGCACCCAGGCTGCCGTCCACCACCAGTGTCACCTTGTATTCGTCCGGGAAGTAGGTAGACTCTTCCCCCTTGTCGATGAGAGCTTCCTGCAGGGCCTTCTGGTCGTCCGGGATCAGCTCTTCCACCGTGCAGTGGGAGCGCACAAGGTTGATGCCGCTTTGCAGCCCAAGGCTCTCCATGGCCTGCGAGATGACCTTGGAAGAATAGATCTCGTCCACGTTCATGGCGGTGCCGTCCGGGGCAAAGCCGTCCTTGATGCCGTCGTGCAGGTACTTGATGTTCACACTGGCGGTGTAGGTCTGGTTGTTCTTGCAGTACCAGTACACCACCACTGTGCCCGCCATGGTCACGGCCAGCACCAGTGCAAAGAACCGCCGGAGGTAGCGCAGGATATCAAACTTTTTCAACGCTGTTCCTCCTTCCGGATCTGCCGGGCGGTGCGCACCATGCACAGGCCGAAGCACAGCACCACAAAGACCGCCATTTCCACGATCACCCGCTTGAGGCCGATCTGCTGCACAAAGGAGCCGGCCGCATAGTTGAACACCAGGTAGTTCTGGGTCTTATAGATGATATAGGAGGCATCCGTCACCCGCAGTGCCTGCTGGATCTGATCCATGGTGGTTTCCAGTTCCTGCAGCATGGCGTTCACCGTGGTCAGACCCGCCGGGTCGCTCATGGTCTGCATTTGCTGCACCACATACTGGGTGGTGGTGATCACATCCTGATGGGAGGTCGCCTCCGCCAGGGCACCGTCGGCGTCGCTGGCCATGGTGTCCAGTGCCGTTTTGGTGCGGGACATATAGAACTCGCTGTTCTCGTCCAGCGTGGGGATCATGACGATGGCGCTCATGCTCTCATCGTACAGGCCAATGCCCAGATTGTCGGAGTTGTAGTAGGCCATCTGCTCCTGATAGTCCAGCTGCTCGATCTGCAGCTTGTATTGCAGCATGGCCGTCAGGGAAGAAACATCCGCCGACAGGCCGCCACGCAGGATATAGGCCTGGATGCGCGGGATCTCGTAGTTGATCACGTTCTGGATCTGCTTGGACAGGCTCAGGAAGGTGTTGCCGGTGGTGGCGTCCTGATAGCTCTTGTTCTCGCTGACACGGGCCGTGAGGTAGCGGTCCAGCTGGTTGGCCCGCAGCGTCAGGCTCTTGAGGCGCAGATACGGCTCGGTGTCAAAGTAATCCGGCATGGTGCAGGAGAACACGCTCTGGTTCTCGCCGTAGTGCTCCATGAAATAATCCTTGTAACTGCCGCAGAAGATCCGGAGCAGCGTGGCTGCGGTCAGGTGCTGGCAGGGTTCTTCCAGCTGCAGGCTGATGCTGCAGCTGGTGGTGATGTAGTTTTCCGAGCTGCTCACGTTGGTCACATCGGTGGGCTCCACCGTAATGGCCTTGCGCAGCTGTTCCACCGTCATCTGACCTTCCAGTCCGGCGTTGTACAGGGTGCTCTGCAGCACCTCGTCGGAGGTCAGGTCGGTAGTCGTAAACCGGGTGCGGTTGGGGTTGAGCCCCTGCGATGCCTCGGAGTAGTTCAGGGTCATCTGGGCCGAGGCCACCCGGCTGCTGTCCTGATATTGTGCGGTGCACAGCAGTGCCGCGAGCAGGATGCACACCACGATCAACGGCACCCGCAGGCTCCAGAAGCGCAGCACAGCCTGTTTGAAGATCTGCTTGATCTTTGTCACCACGTCTCCGGGCCTCCTTTCAAGTTCGTTCATCTCAGTACCAGTTCACATCCACCAGAACCAGCTCCGGCGGATTGTATACGCGGGGGATCTGGTTGGAGTCGCCCAGGCCGCAGCCCACGATGAGGGGTGCCCCGCTGTCCAGCTGGTACATGCCGCCCGCATACTCCGGGAACAGCCCCTCCTCTGCGGTGTACAGCCGCCCCAGCACCGGCAGGCGGATCAGGCCGCCGTGGGTGTGCCCGGCCAGCGCCAGGTCAAAGGGCGCATCCTGCATGTAGTCCACAAAGGCCATGGGCACATGGTTGATGCAGATGCGGAAGGTGTCGTACTGGCGGCTCAGGCTCTCCACACAGTCGCTGGCACCGTATTTGTAAAAGTCCTTCAGGGCACCTTCCAGCCCGATGAGCTCCACGTTGTTTTCCCCGATCTGGATGGTGCGGGTCTCATTGCGCAGCAGCTGCACCCCGGCCTCCGAAAATTTTTCGGCCAGCTGGTCATCCACCCCGCCGTAGATCATCTCGCTTTCGTGGTTGCCCAGCACCCCGTACAGCGGGGCCACATCGGCAAGGCTGCGGCACAGCGAAAGCATATTCTCATACTCCGGGTTCGGGAAGGTGACAAGGTCACCGCCCAGCAGGATCAGGTCCGGGTCCAGCTCCTGCACGGTCTGGATCAGCTCCTCGTTGTGCTCGCCGTATTCCCGCAGGTGCAGGTCCGACAAAAACAGGACCCGCAGCTTTTCCGACACATGGCTGGAGGTCACCCGGTAAAAGGTCACCTGAAAATGACTATTCGTATAATCCGTGTATAGTTTCAGTCCGGCAGCTGCCACGCCGCACAGCAGCACCTTCCCGCAAAACCCCCCCCGCGCCTGCCGCAGCCGGTTCTGCCACCATCGGCGGCGTGCGCCGTCCGGCGGGGGTGTTCGTTTTATTCTTGCATGTTGCGCCATGCTCTTCTGCCTTTCCTCGTCAATGGGTCAATGATTCATCACCCGCCGGAACAGCTCCGGCGAGAGGGCAAACAGCGCTGCCTTGGCCCGGCGGCGGGGCGTGCAGGCAAACTGCAGCATCCGCAG
>OGOH01002629.1_pt1 | contig 10976 bp, 8 predicted proteins | sample 1552571 | NCBI WGS metagenome assembly OGOH01 (sample SAMEA2580170, study PRJEB22360) | human gut metagenome | biome: human gut; feature: human-associated habitat; material: faeces | place: Denmark | collected 2008/2010
ACATACTTTAATAGCAGTCTTACATTAAATCCTTCAAGGAAATAAGGGACAACATTCTTGTGATAACTACCTTGTGTTGTACCGTTAGAATCCGTGGTATCATACAAGTATAATCCGTTTCCAGAGATATCATACATTACATTCAATTCTATCGGACGCATGTTGAGCGCAAAAGATTTTACTATTTTATAAGGTAGAACCTTCGTTGAAAGAATGTATTTGCAACCCTTTTCATTAGAATGAAAGCCATAGATATCAAGACAAAGGTCGTTTTCTGGAATACCTAATTTCTCATAGAGACAAACATTGTTGAAATAGATATCATACCTGGCAAGTTTATCTACATCATATAGTCGATAGTCGTAGTCTTGTTGTAATAAATTCACTTGTACCAAACTGTTATTATCCCCGCCATGTTCGCCTGCATCGCTAAAATTAGTTGTTACAGGAATGTTAGGATAGATAACGAATTTATTTGAGTCTACAACATAAGCATTATAGTATTTTGACCAAGCTCGAATCCAACCCTTTATTTCACTTGGCATATCTACTTTTTGTATATCTTCTTCTGAGTGGGTATCTCTCCATTTTTTGAACTCACTCCACATAGACTTTGTCCAACATTCGCCCCATGTAGAAACATCCTGCATTAAAAAGACATCTGATCCGTTCTGTATATTTACGAAAGGTAAACCTACATATCCATTACGTTCATTTTTATACAGCGAGATTTGAGCTATCCGACTATCATTTCCATACTTATCCAAGGTTTTGAGGACGTATGAGTAAAAGAATGGACTCACAAACAGGTCGTCTTCGAGCAAAATTATGGCTTTGAATTGATTCGTAAGTTCTCCACACTGATATATATGATCTTTCAGGCCGAGTCTCTTTTCTTGTATGTTTACATATTTTCGCCCAAAAGGCCACTCGAATTCTTTGACATATTCATACAATTCTGTATCACCACTGCAATCAACACTTATGACCAGAGGGATATCTTTTGATGGATATACTGCCTTGAGAAGAGATCCGAGAAGTCTCTTCATTGACTTTATGCGGTTATATCCCACGCATATTATAGCAACCTTTTCTTTATTCTGAAGATCTTTATTTATGTCTGCTATGTTCATTTTTTCATCAGTTGCCTAAAAAAGTAATAAGGGAAAGAAACTAATGAGCGGAAGTTAGGTCTCGTTTTTATAAGCTTGTACCATGTTTTGAAAGCATCACCAGTTCTATCAGCTGCCACATAAAAATGCACCAAATTATCATAGTGAAACGTACCTACCTTAGGATTCTTTGCAATAATGTCAGCGTATTCAGAAAGGAAGTGATTATGGAACTTTATATATCTTTGACTATTGTCCTTATAGAAGTCTGCATCGCTCATGCGAGTTGCCTGATGGTTGACATATATGCGCAAGTATGATTCTTTTAATGCTGCAACCTTCCAACCTTGCTTAAGTGCTCTACAACCGAGTGCCCAATCAGACATATCGTTGCCAATACCAGATATCCAAGTACCTCCGATAGACTCGAATGCCTTACGGCGGAACATGAATGTTGGAGTTCCACAAATTGTAGGCTTCGATATGGCTATTGGAAGTATTTCGGATCCTCCTTCAATTTCAGCTCCATGGATATTTAATTGTTCCTTGGTGTTATTATCATAATACGTCATTGCGCCATAGATGAAACCATAATCATCAGATAGTGATTGAATCAAATCCAATTGCTTTTCCAATTTTTCAGGAGTATACTCATCATCATCATCAAGGAACGTAATAAACTCACCCTTTGATAATTTAAAAGCTTCTTTTGTTTGAGCGACAGGACCACCCTCAGGAATAGAAATGTATATAATATGAGGATCATTGTAGGACTCTACAATTTTCTTCGTATTATCAGTACCACCATCTGCAACTATATGCTCATAGTTCTGGTACGTCTGATTTTGGATGCTCTCAATACATCTTGAAATCAGTCTTGCACGATTCTTTGTGTTGGTGATGATTGTCACTAGTGGTCGTTTTTTATCCATATATTTACTTTGATATGTCGGTAGAAGAGTAATCATTTATTAATTCACCCATACGTCTTATATTATTTTTTCATCTTTCATATTAGGAGGCTTTGATACAGTCAAGTAATCTATTTTACAATTGCGCATTGTAGTTTTGAACATTAATTGCCGTTAATTCTATTGCAATGAGCCTACTTCCAAAATTGTATTAATAAAAAAAATAATGTTCAAGTTCCGTAAAAGCACAAGTTAGAATTTGCGCCACACCATCTTGTTGACAATACCTACATAACTCTGTACAATCTTCACGACCTTGGTGCTTACATTTTCATCCACATAATCAGGCACAGGAATACCATGTTGATCATCTCTGCACAGTTCAACAGCAGTATCTACTGCTTGCAAAAGACTCTTCTCATCAATACCTGCAATAATAAAATCGCCTTTATCAATTGCTTCCGGACGCTCGGTAGAGGTACGGATACAAATTGCTGGGAATGGATGCCCTACACTGGTAAAAAAACTTGACTCCTCAGGAAGTGTACCAGAATCACTAACTACGGCAAAAGCGTTCATTTGAAGGCAATTGTAATCATGGAAGCCAAGAGGTTCATGCTGGATAACCCGTGAATCAAGCTTGAAACCACTTGCTGCAAGTCTATTGCGTGAACGCGGATGGCAGCTATAGAGAATTGGTATATCATACTTCTCTGCCATCTTATTAATAGCGGAAAAAAGTGACATGAAATTTTTTTCTGTATCAATGTTTTCCTCACGGTGAGCGGAGAGAAGAATATACTTGCCTTTCTCCAAGCCAAGACGCTGATGTATATCGCTTGCTTCGATTTCTGCGAAATTGTTATGAAGAACTTCTGCCATAGGTGAACCTGTAACGTAAGTGCGTTCCTTTGGAAGTCCACAATCTGCCAAATATCTTCTAGCGTGTTCAGAGTATGCCATATTTACATCACTAATTATATCAACGATACGGCGGTTTGTTTCTTCGGGAAGACACTCGTCTTTGCAACGGTTTCCAGCTTCCATGTGAAAGATAGGAATGTGCAAACGCTTAGCTCCTATAACACTGAGACACGAATTAGTATCACCTAGCACAAGCACGCCATCAGGCTTTGTCTGCGCAAAAAGTTTATAGGCACAGTTGATGATATTGCCACAAGTGGCTCCCAAATCATCGCCCACAGCATCCATATATACTTCAGGCTCTACCAATTTCAAATCTTTGAAAAAGATTCCATTTAAGTTATAGTCATAGTTCTGACCTGTATGGGCAAGAATAACATCGAAATACTGGCGGCATTTATTAATTACTGCCGCTAAGCGGATAATCTCAGGACGAGTACCAACAACAATGATCAATTTTAGTTTGCCGTCGTTCTTGAACTTTATATCTGAATAATCTAATTTGGGTTGTTTTTCCATGATCATTTTTTCACTTTATCAAAGTATGTATCCGGTTTATCCGGGTTGAATATCTCATTGCAGTACATAACCGTTACCAGATCTTCCGTATCGGAGAGATTGATGATGTTATGGGTATATCCGGGAAGCATGATAACGGATTGTATTTTGTCACCACTCACCTCGTAGTTCAGCACTTCGTCTGTACCTTCCTTGCGGAGTTGGATGAGCCCATGACCGCTGACAACAATAAACTGTTCCCATTTGGTATTGTGCCAATGTTCACCCTTAGTAATACCCGGTTTGGAGATATTTATACTTACCTGACCACAGTTCAAAGTATGTACAAGTTCTGTAAATGAGCCACGCTGATCTACATTCATCTTCAGATCAAAGATTGCTTTTTCTTTGGGCAAATAACTCAGATAAGTGCTATACAATCTTTTGGCAAACGAGTCTGACGGGATTTCAGGGATCATCAGCGTCTCTGGCATTTCTGCAAACTGATGCAGCAAATCAACTATTTCACCTAATGTAACCTTATGGGTAACCGGACAATAACAGTATCTGCCACCCACCAATGGATGTACGTCAAGACCTTCAAACTCGCAACGATGTTCCTCGCCTTTCAAGGCATGAATCATCTCGTCCACGAGATCGTCAATGTAAAGCAGCTCCAGTTCTACACGTGGGTCATTGACTTGTATCGGAAGGTCGTTAGCGATGTTGTTGCAGAATGTAGCGACAGCACTGTTGTAGTTGGGACGACACCACTTGCCGTAAAGGTTCGGAAAACGATAAACCAGCACTTTGGCTCCCGTATCTTTACCGTACTGTAGAAATAAATCTTCACCAGCCTTTTTGCTGCGACCGTATTCGCTGTTGCCAAAACGACCTGTCAGAGAAGCTTGTGCACTGGAAGAGAGCATGACAGGACAAGTATTATGATGTTTCTTCAGTGTTTCAAGCAATGTGCTTGCAAAACCGAAATTGCCTTTCATGAACTCCTCATTGTCTTTGGGACGGTTCACTCCGGCAAGGTTGAACACAAAGCCGGCTTTCTGACACCAGACATCTAATTGTTCGGAAGTGGAATCGAGATCGTACTCAAAGACTTCATCAATCTTCAGATCACCATAACAACGAGCCTTTCCGTTTTTGATATTATTAAGTTGGGCACAAAGATTTCTACCAACAAAACCTCTGGCACCGGTAACTAAAATATTCATAGCTATTATTGTACAAAGTTACTCTCACCACTCAGTTCCTTCTTGATATAATCAAGAGCAGCTATTTTAGCCTTGGTCTCTTCTACATTCAATATATAAGTATTATTAGAATTGAACTCCGTAAGTGTGTTACGTTCCGTTTCACCTTCTTTGAAGAATTTGTCATAGTTCAATCCACGATTATCTGCAGGAACGCGATAGAAATTACCCATATCTTCTGCCTTGGCACATTCCTCATTGGTGAGCAATGTCTCATACATCTTCTCACCATGACGAATACCGATAACCTTGATGTCTTCCTTCTTGCCGCCAAATAATTCACAAACAGCCTCCGCCTGAGTCTGAATAGTACAAGCCGGAGCTTTCTGTACGAGGATATCACCGTTCTGCCCATGTTCGAATGCAAATAATACAAGGTCTACTGCTTCTTCCAGCGACATGATAAAGCGCGTCATCGTAGGCTCAGTTAGTGTTATAGGGTTGCCGTTGCGGATTTGGTCAATCCAAAGAGGAATTACAGAACCACGAGAGCACATCACATTACCATAACGCGTACAGCAAATTTTGGTTTTACCTGAGTAACGGCTCTTAGCTACAGCAATCTTCTCCTCAACAGCTTTCGTGATACCCATAGCATTGATAGGATAGGCAGCCTTATCCGTAGATAGACATATCACAGCACCGACGCCAGCCTCGATAGCAGCTGTCAAAACGTTATCAGTACCGATTACATTGGTTTTCACCGCTTCCATAGGGAAGAACTCACAACTTGGAACCTGTTTCAAAGCCGCAGCATGAAAGATATAGTCAACTCCAGGCATTGCGTTCTTACATGACTGCAAATTACGTACATCGCCAATAAAAAACTTGATTTTATGTGCCACATCAGGATACTTTACCTGATATTCGTGACGCATATCATCCTGTTTCTTTTCATCCCGTGAAAAAATACGGATTTCACCGATGTCAGTACGGAGGAAACGATTCAAAACTGCATTGCCGAAGGAACCTGTTCCACCAGTAATCATAAGGGTTTTACCTGCAAAAATGCTCATAATGATTTTATCTTTTTATTTTTATATAATCGATTTATGGATGGTATTTAAACGTGTTATAATACTTAGCATACCACTCTGCAAACTTTCTCAATCCCACACGTAGTGATGTTGACGGTTTAAATCCAAAATATTATTCTAGAAGAGTAGTATCAGCATATGTCACAGGTACATCCCCAGGTTGCATCGGTACCAGTTCTTTGTGTGTCTCAAAGTCATAGTCGTTGGAAAGTACACCTGCACGAATAAGTTCTTCTTGAAGAATAGTCACAAAATCTAAAAGATTTTCTGGAAAGTTATTACCGATATTATATACTTTATAAGGAGGAATTGGCAATCCATCATCACCATTTTTCTTTTCAGGAGCATGCTGCATGATACGGACAACGCCCTCTACAATGTCATCCACATAGGTGAAGTCACGTTTACAATTACCATAATTGAAAACCTGAATGGTCTCGCCCTTCAACAATTTGTTAGTAAAACTAAAGTAAGCCATATCGGGACGTCCACAGGGACCATAGACAGTGAAAAATCGCAAACCAGTACTTGGTATATTGTAGAGCTTACTGTATGCATGAGCCATTAACTCATTGCTTTTTTTAGTAGCAGCGTAAAGTGATACAGGATTGTCTACCTTATCATCAGTGCTATAAGGCACTTTCTTATTGCTTCCATATACACTGCTTGAAGAAGCATATACTAAGTGCTCCACACCATAATGACGACAAGCCTCTAGAATGTTATAAAAACCAATAAGATTACTTTCAATATAGGCATCAGGGTTAGTGATACTATAGCGTACACCAGCTTGTGCTGCAAGGTTCACCACTACTTGCGGACAGTAATTAGTGAAGGCTGACTCTACGATTTCTTTCTTGGCAATATTGTCTTTTATGAAAACAAATCTGTCACCATAAGCAGACAATTCTTGCAAGCGTTCATATTTTAAACGTACATCATAGTATTCGGTAATACTATCAATACCGACAACCTTCACGCTATCAAATTCATTCAGCAAGCGTTTTACCAAATTGGCTCCGATAAAACCGGCTGCACCGGTCACTAAAACCACTTTATTCTCCAGACTGACGTTGTATGTTACCATAAAATTAATCCCTTTGGAAAATGTCACGAGTATATACCTTGTCTTTCACATCATCCAGACAAGAATCGTAGCGGTTGGCGATGATGGCCTGACTTATTTCCTTGAATTTGATCAGGTTATTGACCACTTGGCTACCAAAGAATGTTTCACCATCCTGCATAGCAGGCTCGTAAATTACAATAGTAGCGCCCTTCGCCTTGATACGTTTCATAATCCCCTGAATGGCACTTTGACGGAAGTTGTCAGAATTGGACTTCATGGTCAGACGATATACGCCAATGGTTATTTTTTGCTCTTTCTGGGCATCCCATGAACAGGAGGCAGTATAATACCCCGCTTTATGCAGCACTTGATCTGCTATGAAGTCTTTTCTTGTACGGTTACTTTCTACAATAGCACTCATCATGTTCTGAGGTACATCCTGATAGTTAGCCAAGAGTTGTTTCGTATCTTTCGGTAAACAATAACCGCCATAACCAAAACTAGGATTATTATAGTGCGTACCAATACGAGGGTCCAGTCCAACACCCTGTATTATCGACTGGGAATCCAGACCTTTTATCTCTGCGTAAGTATCAAGCTCATTAAAATAACTGACACGCAAAGCAAGATAGGTGTTAGCAAACAGTTTGACAGCTTCCGCCTCCTTTATGCCCATAAAAAGAGTAGGAATATCTTTCTTGATTGCACCTTCCTGAAGCAATGCTGCGAAAGTATGCGCAGCTTTCCCTAGGGCGGGAACATCAGCAATGGACTTAATTGCTTCGTTTTCCTCGTCAAACTGCTCGCCATCAATCAGTTTTGGATAGCCAACAATGATACGACTTGGATATAAGTTATCATAAAGAGCCATACTCTCACGAAGAAACTCAGGAGAAAAAAGCAGGTTAAGCTTCCTGACCCCCTTACGGGCATACTTCAAATAAAGTCCCCGGCAATATCCAACAGGAATAGTAGACTTGATTACCATCACAGCATCAGGATTGACACTTAAAACCAGGTCAATGACATCCTCTATATGATGGGTATCGAAATAATTCTTCACTGGATCATAGTTAGTAGGAGCCGCAATGACCACAAAATCAGCGTCACTGTATGCCTTGGCACCGTCAAGCGTAGCAGTCAGGTTCAATGTCTTTTCAGACAAATACTTTTCAATATATTCATCCTGAATAGGTGATTGTTTACGATTGAGCATATCTACTTTCTCAGGAATCACATCGACTGCCGTCACCTGGTGATGTTGCGACAAAAGCGTTGCTATGCTAAGACCAACATAGCCGGTACCTGCAACAGCAATCTTCAAATCTTTTGTATCCATTGTTGATTTATGTTAGTGTTATAGATTATTCCGGTTGCTTATCCAGAACTTCAAATCGAGGTGAATTCTTGGATTTAAACTCAGGTACCACTTTCTTCATCAGCTTCACTGTATCCATGATCTTTACCGTACGGGATAGCTTCTCAAACTCTGTATAAGTATCAAGGATGTCAGCATATTCATAGTGACGTACCTTAGCTATCATTATCTTCTTATTCTCGGTAGGAATCGTATTCTCCTTATCACTCAAGACTTCTTCATAAAGCTTCTCACCGGGACGCAAGCCCGTAAACTTGATCTCAATATCTTCACCGGGACGATAACCGGCAAGTTCAATCATACGGGTAGCCAGGTCGACAATCTTCACGGCCTTGCCCATCTCAAAAACAAAAATCTCATTGCCTTCACCCATCGTAGCAGCCTCCATCACCAGGCGGCAAGCTTCGGGAATAGTCATAAAGAAACGGATGATATCAGGATGAGTCACTGTGACGGGACCACCATTCTCGATCTGTTCTTTAAAACGGGGAATGACAGAGCCGTTACTACCCAGTACATTACCAAAGCGGGTAGTGATAAATTTGGTATGACCTTTCACTTTTCCCTCACGAATAGCACATCCCAGACTCTGTACATAGATTTCTGCCAGACGTTTCGAGCATCCCATTACATTGGTCGGATTCACCGCCTTATCGGTAGAAACCATGATCATTTTCTCAGCTCCGTATTCCACAGCCATATCAGCAACCTGACGCGAACCGACCACATTGACCAGCACAGCTTCACAGGGATTTTCCTCCATTAACGGAACATGCTTATAAGCAGCAGCATGGAAGATTACCTGAGGGTGATAGATATCGAACACCATACGAAGACGCTCTTTCACGCGGACATCTCCAATGACAGGAACAAAATCAAGACCGGGATAATTCTTCTCAAATTCCAGACGGACATTATGCAGAGGTGACTCGGCAGAGTCAAACATGATCAGTTTCTTGATATTCATCTGAGCCAATTGCCGGCAAAGCTCGCTACCAATACTACCGGCAGCTCCTGTCACCAACACAACCTTGCCACAAAACTCAGTCATCACCTCCTCCATATTAATATGAATTTCTGAGCGACCCAGCAAGTCCTCAATCTTGATAGGACGTACCCATTGATGGAAACTTCCGTTTTCATCGGCCTCACTAATACTTGGAGATATGAGTGTCTTCAATCCGCTCCTTTTACAATACTGAAGCAGGCGGTCTTCCTCTTCACGGGTATTTTCATAGCGGGCAAACAGGATGCCTCCGATACATTTCTTATGAATCAGTTTATTGAAGCAATCTTCATCTTTAAAAGAATAAACAGGAAGATCAGCCACACGCCGAATAGAATTACCTGTTCCATAAATACAAAAGCCTACAACTTTATAATGAGAACTGTTTAGTAACCGGACTTTCAATGCCACACTCTTATCATCAATACCATAAATCAGAATACGCATATTCTTTTTATTCAGTACATTCAGCAAGAATTCATAAACAATAATCAACTGTATACGAAACCCAACCATGACAATAAAAGTAAGCATAGCATCAAACAGTACAAAAATTATTTTCTGACTGTTATGTAATCCCGTCTGTGGCAGAAGAAACCAAATGACAATGGCTATGCAGACAGCCTTTATGAGCACACTTCCCGCCAACCTCCATAATTCCTTCAACTGGGAAAAACGGATCGTATTACGATAAGTATGAAATAGAGTAGCCCCCAAAACACTCGATATAACTGAAACCGCCAAGATATGGAAAAGTGAAACTATTTCTTTGGAAGTTTCCGTAATATAATGAATGCCAATAAATGACACCCAAGTACACAGTAAAGCTATGAATGTATCGATTCCCAATACAACCCAATAACTAAAGTAGTTTTTCTGTAAATAATGAATAAAACGGTAAAATGCGTGTTTCATAATTTAAATCCCCCCAATTAATTATCATATATTATTACAACGCTGATTATAAGCAACTAGAATAATAGTATAAATCGTACATAATTATATTATTTCTATCAAATCAGGATTTACTTCTACACCCACCGAAAAGAAATTAGGCAGTTCGACAAGAAGACGTTTGACCTTAGAGCCACGGGTAGTAAGCAGACGGCCTTCATAACCTTCAAAAGGACCTCCAATAATACGGATCATACGACCATACATTGTATCGCTTATCTCTTCAGGTAAATAATATTTAGGATTTTCCGAACCTCGGACAGCACGTATAAAACGCTCCATATCCAAATCGGCAACCATCATAGGCTGACAATAACCGCCACCTTTCTGGTAACGATATTGAAGGGTCGGTATTTTACGAACAAACAGATCTAGAACTTCTCTTGTATCGTGGATAAAAAGCAGGTCCTGCATAAACGGTACTTCTTCACGAATTCGTTTGCCATTTTTCAACTTTAACCGCCATTGCATAGGAGTAAATACTTCTAGATGTTCATCACTGAGCTGTTTATAAGCAGGCAATTTAGCATTGGGACGTTTGAGGTCACGCATTACATACCAATGCATCCGTTGTTCATCTTTCAGGAGCGCCATAAAACCTCAAGCCAATAGTTCTAATCCTACCTGATTACATACAACGTTATATATCAAGTAGTTATCATCATATTTCACAAAAGTTAGAGATCTCTCCCCACTATTATTAAACTTTTTCATCTTCACCATACAAGATGCATTCAAGGTCTATTTACAACCTTACTTCTTATTTCTCTCTATAAGAGAAATACTAACGGGCACAAAGGTACGTAATTTATTGGAAAT
>OGOH01002630.1_pt1 | contig 10973 bp, 4 predicted proteins | sample 1552571 | NCBI WGS metagenome assembly OGOH01 (sample SAMEA2580170, study PRJEB22360) | human gut metagenome | biome: human gut; feature: human-associated habitat; material: faeces | place: Denmark | collected 2008/2010
TTCCGGCAGGGCATCGCCTTCTTTATCATATACCCAGCCGGTAAGAGTATGATTCACTTCCGGCAATTCAAAGCTATAAATATGATCCCATCCGCGCGCATCTCCCCGGTTGGAAGAGAAAAAACCACGCTGCCGCCCCGGCTCATAAGTCATACCGAAATCATCTCCGGCAGAATTAATAGGCGAACGCATATTTTCCACTTTCCACCGCCCGGATACAGAGTCGAGCACTGCACAGAATATATCGAGCCCTCCCATACCGGGATGCCCGTTCGAAGAAAAGTATAACTCCCCCTTAGGGCCGAACGTAGGAAACATCTCGTCACCGGCCGTATTGATATCAGGCCCCAGATTATCCACATATCCGAAACCGTCCTTCACTACATTGATGCGCCACAAATCAAGTCCGCCGAATCCACCGGGCATATCGGATACAAAATAAAGAAAATCTCCCGCCGGAGACATGGCAGGATGAGCCACTGAAGAAAGAGAATCATTCAGAATGGCACATTTAGTCGGTGTCCCCCAATTGGCTCCGGTACGTGCGGAAGCAAATATCTCGGCATACACAGGTGCCTCGGGCGATGTCCGGCAACGGGTAAAATACATGGTTTTACCATCCGCCGAGAAAGAACAGGCACCATCTTCAAACTCGCTGTTCACTTCCGACTCCAACGGTTCGGGCTTTTGCCAGTTTTTCTTCTCATCACGTTTGGAAGAGAATATATCGGCACTTTTCATACCGGTGATACCGTTCAGATCATTTCCTTTTGCCTCATTCCGGGTGGAAGTAAAATAGATGATATCCGTATCGTCTCCGGCATACATCGGGGAATAATCGCTGCGCCGGGAGAAGAAAACGGCTTCCCGTTTCACTATATGTCGTGTAGGGTGCTCCTTCCATTCCTGTGCCAAAGTGCAGGATTGCAGGCCATTCAACGCCAATGTATCATTAGGACGATATTGGAGATAGGTTTTATAGGAGGCAATAGCCGGTTTATACTCGCCATTCTTCCGCAAACTCTCTGCCAGATAGAAATGGGTTACCGAATCCGGATAGTGATAACGGATGGCATTCATGTAAGCCCCTTTGGCACGCACATTATAATTGATGAGACGATAACAGCCGGCCATCTTATAAGCGATCTCTCCACGCTGTTTCCGTTGCTTCGGGGGAGTGGCCGCATAGGCTTTCCGATAATATTTGGCTGCATCAAAGTATTCGCCGCGGGCATAACTTTGCTCGGCTCTCTTCAAACTGCGTCCTGCACCACAGGAAGCCAGCAGGAAAAGTAGAAGTATATAGATAAGTTTGCGGCACATAATCTTAGTATATAAACAGAAAAAAGAGAGGTTTATTGTAAACGGTTATCATCTTTTGCTATAACGATGTGATCATTCGGTATACCTGCCGGATGTTTTCCGTATTCGCTCCTTTCTTCAAAGCGTTTCACAATTAAGAGACGCATGTTTCACAATTATGAAACGATCGTCACACAGTTGCGAGACGCACGTCTCACATCCATGAAACGTGCAAAACTCCCAAGTAATTGTAAAGCTATCTCAATCGAATGCCCTTCTAAAAGTACACCCATTCTTCCATTCAGAACAACCATAAGCCGCCTTCCCCTTGATAATAGTGCCTTTACCGCACACCGGGCAAGGCTGACCGACCAAGAGATCCGTCTCACCGGTAACTGGCACTCCCTCCTTTCCGGATCCTTCAACTGCCTTTTCCGCACTCTTCTCTTCCTGCTTCTTTTCTTTTGGAGCAGCCGGTTTGCGGGTACGTTTTTTGGGCTCTTTCTTCGGCTTTTCTTCTGCTATTTGTGCCGCAGCTTCCTGTATGGTAATGCGACGGTTGGTATTATCAGACAATACACTTGTCACAATCTCCGAAACCATCTGTTTCAATTCTTCCAGAAACTGCCGGGCATCATAAGTTCTTTTTTCAATCTCACGAAGTTTCTTCTCCCATATACCGGTCAATTCGGCAGATTTCAGGAGTTCCTCATGGATAAGTTGTATCAGTTCCACACCCGTAGGGGTAGCTATCAGATTCTTTTTCTCCTTACGGATATAGTTTCGCTTGAACAGGGTCTCGATAATGGCAGCGCGCGTTGACGGACGGCCAATACCATTTTCTTTCAAAGCATCGCGCAACTCGTCGTTATCCACCAATTTACCGGCAGTCTCCATGGCACGAAGCAGGGTAGCTTCCGTATAGGGTTTCGGAGGTTGTGTCCACTTCTCATTCAAATCCGGCACATGCGGCCCGCTCTCTCCCTTCACGAAAACCGGCAATACCCGCTCTTCATCCCCCTCTTTCTCCTCAACCTGTTCTTTGGCAAAAACAACCCGCCAACCCGGTTCAAGAATCTGTTTACCGGTCACCTTAAACTCGATCTTATCCACTTCTCCCAACACGGTGGTAGTAGACACCTTGCAATCGGGATAGAATACCGCAATAAAACGGCGGGCAATCAAATCGAACACCCGGCGTTCCATATCCGTCAGATTCTGCGGATATACTCCGGTCGGAATAATAGCGTGGTGATCGGTCACTTTCGAACTGTCGAATACTTTTTTGGATTTTGGAAGCTTGGCACCGTCCAACGGTGCAGTCAAAACTTCATAATCCCTCAGCCCCTTCAGAATAGCCGGACACTTCGGATAAATATCATCACTAAGGAAAGTCGTATCGACACGCGGATAGGTAGTCACTTTCTTTTCATAAAGCGACTGGATCAGTTTCAGAGTCTCATCAGCGGAATAAGCAAACTTTTTATTGCATTCCACCTGTAGTGAAGTAAGGTCGAACAGACGGGGTGCATACTCCACCCCTTTCTTTGCCGAAACATCCGTCACCACAAAATCCGATTGTTTTACCGTTTCCAGAAACTCCAGTCCCTCCTCTTTGGAAGTGAATTTTCCTTTCGTCGCCGAGAATGTCGTTTCACGATAGACCGTTTTCAATTCCCAATAAGGCTCCGGCTTGAAGTTTTCAATCTCCAACTGCCGGTTGACGATCAATGCCAGCGTAGGAGTCTGTACACGGCCGATAGAAAGAACTTGCTTGTTCTGCCCGTACTTAATAGTATACAAACGGGTAGCATTCATCCCCAACAACCAATCTCCCATTGCCCTGGAAAGCCCGGCTTCGTACAACGACTGGAAGTCCGATTGATCTTTCAACTTCGCAAAACCCTCTTTAATAGCTTCTTCTGTCAATGAAGAGATCCAGAGACGTTTCACCGGACAACGTGCTCCGGCCTTTTGCATCACCCAGCGCTGAATCAATTCCCCTTCCTGCCCGGCATCACCACAATTTATGATCTCATCAGCCTGTTGCATCAATCCTTCGATGATATGGAACTGCTTCTCATAAGTAGGATTCTCTATCAGTTTTATGCCAAAACGCGGAGGAATCATAGGGAGACTACCCAAGCTCCATGATTTCCATCCGGGGGTATATTCATGCGGTTCTTTCAAAGTGCAAAGATGGCCGAACGTCCAAGTCACTTGGTATCCGTTTCCTTCGATATACCCATTCATTCGTTGGGTTGCCCCTAATACTTCCGCGATTTCCCGGGCCACACTCGGCTTTTCGGCGATACAAACTTTCATCAATACATCATCCTTTCTTAAATGAACAGACAAAAATACATGATTATTTCCGAATGAGCAAAGATGTTTGTTATCGCGAGTTTATAAAGCTGTATGATGGAGTTGCTGATTTTGGTTCAATTTGTTTTTACCTTTGGGAATTTTGCATACATTTGAACCTATGTAATCGAAGTGGGAGAATAAGTCGAATGGCAGACATTGATTCAGAGAAAGAAAGAAGGCTTGTGGCGGACTTGCTAGAAGGGGACGAGTCGGCCTTTTGTGAATTATATGCCCTGTATAAGGACCGCTTGATGTGGTTTTCCTTGAAATTCCTTAAATCCCGGGATATGGCGGAAGATGTTTTTCAGGATGCTTTCGCCTCTATTTGGCAGAATCGCCGTTTCTTGAACCCGAATGTACCTTTTGGCCCGTATGTGTATACGATCGTGAAAAATCGGATTTTAAACCTGTTGGCGGGACTGGATCGTGAGTTGGAGCTGAGGGATAAGATACGGTCCGCCTCATTGGATAGCACGAACGAGACGGAGGACTCGGTATTGGATACGGATTTAAACGCATTGTTGGATAAGGCGCTTGAAACGTTGACCCCACAACAAAAAAGGGTTTTTGATATGAGCCGTAAAGATATGAAATCCCATAAGGAGATAGCCGACAGTTTGGGTATCTCGGTATATACGGTACAACAACATATCTCTACGGCCTTGAAAGTGATCCGGGCGTTTCTGGCTAAATATGCGGAGACTTATATGAAGCTACTGCTCTAAAAACACACCTCCCTTTATTCATATTCCCGATAGGCACCGAACCGGGCTAAGCGATCCTCGCCGAGTTGTTCCGGTACAGGTTGCGGGGAGAGGCCCAAGCCTTCGTTGATCTGTTCCCAAAGTCCCGTACGGGTGTAAGTTTGATGCACTTTCTGGAAACGGGTGGATAGTAATAAATCCTTGGCTTCTTGATATTGCTTCTTATCAATCAGTAGCTGTACCTTTCGCTCGACCACCCATTCATCAGAGGACGCGTTTATCTTATCCAACCATTTTTCCCGTTCCGGTAAAGCCTCGGTTCCAAACTTCTTTAATACTTTATCCCGCTCGATAACCAACTGGGGATGTAGGTTCAACCACGAGGTCTCGGGGATAGCGGCGTAAGTATCTCTCGCCTTTTCCCACGCCTGCCGACGAACATATAGCCTTGCCAATAAAGCTTTCGCCAGATCGATATCTAGGATGGATAGTTGTTCGATCGCCTCCTCTACACGTTCTCTTCCAGCCAACCAAGTCCCATAGTGGAATTGCCAATAATCCCGTTCCGGCCGGGGAGATATTTGGATCGCCCAACGAAAAGCATCGTCCAGATCTTCCATGCCGGATGGAGCCCACTGCCCGTCTTCCGGATAGGGGGCGGCGGGAAGCATGGACTTATTCTTATAGGCATCGGCTAAGGCGATCCAGATGGAAGATTCATTCTTCCGGGCCCAGTCGAATAGCGGGATGCGATCGATCGGGCGAAGCCTTAATGCCGGAACCTTTAAGGAATAGATATCCAAAGGATGATCTGTCGGTATCCAATATTCTACGTGATTCTTTTTCTCGCCGGGACGCAATTCGAGCTTGATAGATTGGTCGCTGATCGGGCCACCTTGGATTTCTACGTAAGGCTGCCGGTCGGGGGTACTGAGCATGGACCATTCCTTGTCGCCGGCTACGCCATAACTCCATAGCTTGATACCGGGCGTACTGGATTCGTCGGCGATATGATAGAGCCCGCTGCCCAAGGAGGGAGTGTAGGCCCCGAAAGCATTCACGTCTTTCGTTTTCCAGAAGTAGCCGGTCATCTCTTTGATATCCCGTTCATGATGGGTTCCTTCCGTTTTCCAGTCGATCGTGTCCAACGTGGAGGCATGGGATAATACGGTCCCGTTCGGGAAATCGTATTGGGTATCCGGTGCGCAAGGAAGGGCGGCGTTGGACCATGACATCCATGGATAGGCTTGCTTTCCCGGGTTGTAGTAAACAACCCTTTGGGTAAGGCATTCGTCCTTATCTCCTAAGGAATATTCTACAGACCATTGCATACCGTAATGAGATTCCCGTTCTCCGCATGTTACATATGTGCGGTCTCCCGTATGATCGATCTGATAAAGCACCGGCTCATTTTGCGTGGGAGAGTGGGAGATCGGGAAACTGACCTCGATCCCCCCGGCCACGAAATAGAAACGGGGTAATATCCGTGTGTATTTGATTACGTCCGGCCTATACAAGACCTCCTTGCCGCTCTCCTTGTGAGTGAGGGATATTACTTTCCCGCAAAGATCGGGGCAGATGATAGCCTTGACTTTCTCGTTCTCTAGCGAGATCATCCGGTACCTTTTAGGTACCGGACGATTTGAGGTCTCGCTATAACTCATATAGGGGTATACGCCATTCGGGTCCAAGGCGGTCGGTAGCGGGCCGGTGGGCGTCAATACGTGCGTCAGTTGTATCTGGTCGAACTCCTCGCAAACAACACCTGTTGTCTGCGAGAAGGCCGGCCCTGCGGCTACGCTTGCCATGAATGATAGGATTAAACGATATGCTTTCATGTCTTTCCTGCTATATAAGCCCATTATTTCGCCAATAGATCGGACAGTTGACGGATGATGAGGTTACCCTTACGTACATCCGCCGAGATCTTGTTCTCATCGAACTCTTTCTCTTTCGGGAAGATAGACAAATGTTGGTCCAGCTGCTTCAATAAGCCTTGGGCTTGAGCATTACCCGATTGGGCGGTCAGCTCCCGTAAGATACGGACCTTCTCGAAATCCACGATACCCTCTCTCATCTTCTCGAAGCGGATGCAACTCTTGCCTCCCGGATATACCATGTAGCAATCGCCTGCTGCCCAAGAGCCATGACGTGCGTCGCGATCGGCATCTTCCGGCCAAGCGTCGTAAGCCCATCGCAAGAAGCCGTCGTACTCATACGCCATTACATACCAACTGATCCAACGTCCCTCGATAGGAGGTGAGAACACGAAGTTGTTCGGGATCGGCGGGTTACAGCATACGTATACGGTGGACGTGCGTCCGGTGGCGGCCCGTGCCTTTTGCTCGGCGATGGTAGGTTCCTCTCCGTAAAGGAAAGAATAATCGTCCAGCAGTCCGTCCAATTCCTTATGCCAATTGCCGGCGTAAGTGATCTTCCAGCATTTATCATGGTTACGTACGACATTGATAGCCGCTAAGGTCTCTTCCATCGGATTCTCGTTGATTCCGATATAGGTGATGTCCAACCAGCTTTTAGCTTCTAGATGGAACTTGAAATCCGTGAGGAAGATATTCCACATCTTCTTGAATTCCTCTGAGCTTGGCGCCCAGTTGATATAAGAATAATCGCCCGTAGCCTCGTCCTTATAGCGGTGACGGAATCCCCAAGGATTCGGGGTATAGAGGGTGATTGCCTCGTTGATGCCACATTCCATTGCTAATTCTACGTACTCGTCGAAGATCTTGTAGTCGAAGGCCCATGTGCCGTCCGCTTTCTTGATCCACTCGATCATACCCCCCTCGATCATATAGGAGTTATCGGACCAAGGAGAATGTACTCCATAAGTCGTGATGTAGGTACCACCCGCATCGGCATAATGCTTCAAATGCTGCTTGAGAAGCATTTTATGTTCTGGTGACCACGGTTCCACGTGATTGTACCATGCCACGGCCCACGGGTTCTGCCATAGGTCCAGACGGTATTTCCAGTCTTTCGGATAGGGGAGCAACTGGTTTTGCACCACGATTTCCAGATTCAATAGTTGAGGAGCCTTGCCTTTCGCCCGCACCTCCACCTGTCCTTTATACGTGCCGGGAGCGGTTCCTCTCGGCACATCCACCATCATCCATACCGGACGGGTGGTTTGGGAAGGGAGATCGAAGCGGTCCAGCGTCTCGAAACGGTCTGGCATCAAGAAGCCGGATTTGTAGGGAGATTCCCCGCAGATGGCTTTTTTCTCGGCATACGGATAATTGGACAATACGTAACGCACCAACTCGAAGGTAATCCGGTCTTTTGGGATGATGTTTCCCTCGGCGCTCCTCAAGTCCTGCGTAGAGACACGTACTTGTTCCAACGCTTCTGACGACCATACCAATATTTGGGCATTCGCTCTTTCCCCCCTCCAAACGGTCGTAGAGTAGGAAGATGATAAATCGTTGTCATGGTTTACGGGTACTTCCTTCCGGAAATAAAGTCGGTCGGTCGATCCGAAGGCGGAATGGATACCCGCCTGATTGCTCCAAGCGGGTTCATTCACGCAAAAATCAAATGTTAACTCCGGGTCATAGTGATGACTCCGTACAGGGACAAACGTGGAATCCATCTGCCCCGGATACACCTGGCCTAGACTGATATGAGAATAAATAAAAAAACTAGCTACTGCTAAAAAGTATTTCTTCATGCTATAAAAATTTAAGATAATTCATATTTAAATGGGATTCCCCTCCCAGATAGGTAGGCCCTACCTTCTCGTATAGGTAGGGCCTACCCTCATATATATAGTCGCTTATTCTTGGAAAAACCCTTACCAGCCCGGATTCTGTTCCAAGGTTCCTTTCGACAATTGTACCTGTTGCAAAGGTATCGGTGACAGCCAATGCTTCGGTGTCTGGAACTTGCGGGCGGATGCGGGTTGGGCGATGATAAAGCCATCGCTATCCACCTGTATATCCTGCCCGATCACCAACTCCGGGAATTTCTGTTGATACTCCGTACCCACGAATTTCACGCCACGGATCGCAAGGGGAAGAACCGTTTCCGCCGTGCCCCAACGACGTAGGTCGTCCCGGCGATATCCTTCGAATGCCAGTTCCACGGTTCTCTCACGCCGGATCTCTTCCTGCATATTCAGTCCGTTCGTAGCTACAAACGCATTGGTCAAGCGAGGCATATTCGCCCGGTTTCGCAGGTCATTAATGGTCAGGTCTAATTGCTCGTCCGTGATCTGTCCGTTCTTCTCGTATAAAGCCTCGGCCAAGATTAATAGGACCTCTCCGTAACGGAATTCCTTGAAATCGTATTCCCCAATGAATTGTACGGCATCAAGCGTTTCATCCATAAACTTGCGGATCATGTATCCGGTCCGGGTAGAATTGTTACCGATGAATCCCGGCTCTACGGTTGCCCATCCGCCCCCTTCCGAGAATATCTCGCTACCGGGTACGACAAACGTTTGCGCCATCCGGGAATCCCGGTTCTCAAATTCGCTTGTCTGGGTTTGGAATCCTTTGAACAACTTGGATTTATCGATAGGTAAACCATCGGTACAAAGGTATACGTCCGCAAGGTTCTTTGTCGGTACCATGGCACCTAATAATAGTTCCCGGGTCCAGTTATGAGTCGCTCTCAATTTGTAATACCGTCTTGCCAACAAGACTTCCTTGCTGTCGTCGCCTTCTAGGATATGAAGATATTTGTAACTGAGTTCTCCTTTCTCGCGATATAGTTCATACTCCTTGGAATCGACAATGGCTTGGGCCGCTTGGATAGCTAGGTCGAGGTATTTGCCTGCGTCCGCCATCCCGTGGTATTTTTGCCAAGTTCCTTCGAACAAGGCCGCACGGGCCTTGAGAGCTAATGCCGCCCCTTGCGTGGTACGTCCTAATTCCTCAGCGGTCAGTCCGCTTTGCTTCGGAAGGAGAGGAATGGCCTTATCCAAGTCCTCGATAATAAAATCGATGATCTCCTGTTGGCTGGAACGAGGTGTGTAAAGTTCCTCCGAGGAGGTATTTAACGGGATGTCTATCTTGGGTACTCCTCCATAAGTTTTCACCAATTTCCAATAGTTGTAGGCACGGAAGAAATGCGCTTCTGCTTTCCAACGTCCGATCTCTTCGTCCGACAAACCGGATTCCTCCGCTTTCTTAAGCAAATAAGAGGTAGATTGGACAAATTTCCATGGGTTGTCCCAATCATCCGAGTTGACCGGGGCCAGATAGGAACCGTCGCTGACATCGTTCGTGCCGGAACCAAAGGCGATATCCGAGTTCATGTCTATATATTGGGAGACCTCTTGGAGCCCAAAATAGAAATCGTTGGCGGCCAATTCAAAGTCGGCCGGCTTTTGCCAGAATACAGCGTCCGACACTTGATCCATTGGCATTTTATCCAGCTCACAACTGAATAGTCCTAAGGTGGCGGATAACGTGATAATTATATTGAATCGTTTCATAATATTCGTTTTATTAAATAGAAAACCTTAGAAAGTCAAGTCGATACCAAATGAGTAGTAACGTTGGAACGGATAGTTGAAACCTCCGGTGTCAGACTCTGGGTCCCAACCGCCTTTTACCCCGTGTATCTCGAATAAGTCTTGTCCGCTTACATAAAAACGGGTCCGCTCGATACCGATCTTCTGCAATAAGCTTTTCGGCAGGGTATATCCGATCTGGATGTTCTTTAGGCGTACGTAAGCGGCGTTGATCTTTTGCATCGTAGACGCTTGGTAGTTCCAATGCCTGATATCGCCGTGGGTCAGACGAGGATAATATGCGTCTTGACGATCCTCATTCCAGGTTTGCCCGTAATAGAACTGAGGCGGATATCTCCACCAGTCGCTCCAAGGCATGGAGAACTCACCTTCACGGAACAAGGTGCGTTTAGCGACTCCTTGGAAGAATACGCTGATATCAAAGTTGTTCCACTTGACACCCAAGTTTAATCCGAATGTATATCGGGGAGTGGTTGAGCCGACATACTTAGCGTCGCCGTCGTCCCCTTCCTTATCACCGTAAGTGGAGATTTTCCCATCGCCGTTCAGATCCTTGAATTTGGCATCGCCGATACCGATATTAGAGGGTACGCCTTCCAGCTTCTTGTAAGCGTCCAGATCCGCTTGGTCCTTGACTACGCCATCATATACATAGGCGAAATAGGAGTTGATGGGATATCCTTCTCTCGTCTTGTTCAAGCCTAGCTCATAAGTGTCCGAGCCTCCGTATTCCACGAGCTTGTTCTTAGCGTCGCTCAATTGGAATTGTGCGGAATATTCGACATTACCGATTTTGTCCGTCCAGTTTAAGGTAAGCTCGAAGCCATTCGTACGCAATTTGCCCGAGTTCGTATCCGGGGGAGTTGCCCCTAGCATACTGGGATAAGTTACGGGGATCAACATATTATTGTTCATCTTCACGAAGTAGTCGAAAGAGAATCCTAAGCGGGAGTCTAAGAAAGCGGCATCAATACCTGCGTTGATATTCTCCAAGATCTCCCATGTGCGATTTACGCCGGCTAAGACATCCAGCCCCATCGCTTGTGTTTGTGAACCGCTGCCGAAAGGATAGGTCAATTTAGTTCCCCAACCGTCGTCCCTGAATT
>OGOH01002638.1_pt1 | contig 10956 bp, 7 predicted proteins | sample 1552571 | NCBI WGS metagenome assembly OGOH01 (sample SAMEA2580170, study PRJEB22360) | human gut metagenome | biome: human gut; feature: human-associated habitat; material: faeces | place: Denmark | collected 2008/2010
CTGAGGCGGTGGAGGCCGCCACCAGCCAGGAGGGCTACCGCTATGTGCTGGGGTCGGTGCTCAACCAGGTGCTGCAGGCGGCCGAGGGCAACGCCGCGGACGGCGCCGCCTACCCCCAGATCATCAACATCGCCTTCCAGATGGCATTTGCCATGATCACGGCTGCTATCGTCACGGGCAGCCTGGCCGGCCGCGTCAAGTTTGGTGCCATGACGGCCTTCCTGGGCATTTGGCTGCTCGCGGTCTATGTGCCGCTCGCCCACATGGTCTGGGGCGGCGAGGGCTCCTTTATCGGCGACATCATCGGCGCGCTCGACTTTGCCGGCGGCGACGTAGTACACATTTCGTCCGGTCTCACGGGCCTGATTCTCTGCTTAATGCTCGGCCGTCGTCGTGGCTTTGGCATGGTGAGCTATCGTCCGCATAACGTGCCGTTTGTGGCGCTGGGCGCCGGTCTGCTTTGGTTTGGCTGGTTTGGCTTTAACGGCGGCAGCGAGTTTAAGGCCGATGCCGTGGCGGCACTCGCCATCCTCAACACTGTGACGGCCAGCGCGGCGGGCATGGTCTCGTGGCTTGCCGTCGAGCGCGTGCACACCGGTCGGCCCACGCTGGTGGGTGCCAGCACCGGTCTGGTTGCAGGCCTTGTGGTGGTCACGCCGGGTGCGGGCTTTGTCGAGCCGTGGGCAGCGCTGGTCATGGGCCTGATCGTCTCGCCTGTCTGCTACTTGGCCATCAGTCATCTCAAGACCAAGTTTGGCTACGACGATGCACTCGACGCGTTCGGTTGCCACGGTATCGGCGGCATCTTGGGCGGCGTGCTCACGGGCCTGTTCTGTGTGCCGGAGCTCTCGTGGACCGGTAAGGGCGGCCTGTTCTACACGGGCGACGTGTCGCTGCTCATCTCGCAGATTTTGGGCATTGTGGTGACGGTTGCTATTGTGCTGGTGCTCGATTTGGTGATCGCCGCGGTGGTCAAGGCGCTGCTCCACGGCAGCCTGCGTGTGGACGAGGCGGACGAGGCGCTGGGCCTGGATGCGAGTCAGCACGGCGAGAGCGCGTATCCCTCCTTCTCGGGACTTGACTAGCGGCACGGCTTTCCCAGGCACCCGACCTTGCCCCTCAAACCGTCGCTTGCGTACCGAAGTACGCGGCGCTCCTCTTTCGGGGCAATCTCGGGCACCTGGAAAACCCGTGTCATGTGAAGGACAATCAATTTCTTTTATTAAAGAGAGGAATTCATTATGAAAAAGATCACGGCTATCGTGCGCCAGGAGAAGCTTGAGGTTCTTAAGGACGCGCTGTTTGCTGCCGATGTTCGCGGTATGACTATCAACCAGGTGCAGGGTTGCGGCGCACAGCATGGCTGGAAGGAATATGTGCGCGGCAACGAGTTGCTTGTCAACACGATCCCTAAGGTGCAGTTCACCCTCATCTGCGCCGACGAGCACGTCGACGGCATTGTCGAGATTATCTGCAACGCCGCTCGCACCGGTGCCGTCGGTGACGGCAAGATTTGGGTCGAGCCGGTCGAAGAAGTCATCCGCATCCGTACCGGCGAGCACGGCTCCGCCGCGGTGTAGGATCGACCACCTGTCATCCGCAACGTTAAAATGCTGCAATGAGGCACAAGACTTGCGTTGCGGATGGACGGATTATGGGTCGTAATAAATATCCCGAGGAGACGGTCGCGAAGATTCTCGACGCGGCGCTGGAGCTATTCTGCGCACAGGGTTATGAGGGGACGAGCATTCAAGATATCGTCGACCGCCTCGATGGCATGACCAAGGGTGCTATCTATCATCACTTTAAGAGCAAAGAAGAGATTTTCAACGCCGCATTTGATCGGGCAATGGCTCCGATTGTTGAGCGCCGCCGCGCGACACTCGGTGCTGGCAATATGACGGGAGCCCAAAAGCTCAAACGACTTTATGCGCCCGAGTCCGTCGTTCCGCAAATCGATCTATGGGCTCGCATGCATCCTGCGGCAGATCCGGTAAAAAGCTCGCGGCTGCTGGCGATGCAGTACCAAGGTTCGTTTGACGAGTCGGCCGATGGCTATCTCCTGCCAGTGATCGAGGAGGGCATCGCCGACGGCTCCATTGCGTGTGCATGCCCACGCGAAGCGGCGGAGGCGGTATCGTTGTTGGCGAATCTTTGGCTGTTGCCGCTGTTCCGTCCGCTTGAGAACAAGGGTCGAATGCTCGCTCGCGCGCAATGTTTGGCGCAGATGGCGGCCGCGGTGGGGCTCGATTTGGGTAATGAAGTGCTCCAGACAACGGCTCAGATATGGGACGTATGGAACCGTGCTGGGTGGTAATATAGATACTGACGGTATGTAATTGATTTGTAAGGGTAGCCACGGCTGCCCTTTTCAAGTCATTAAATACATACTAATGGTATGTATAGGGGGCAGGCTTATGGCTGGAATGCGGAGGAGTAGCGTCTCGTTGACGCAAAAAACAGTGCAATCTATCAGGCTTTTCGGTCTTCTTGTTGCACAGCTGTGCGCGTATTCGATGTTGTCGGCACTGTGCTTTGCGTGTCCGCTTTACTTGTTCGACTGCAGCGGCTCATCAACGTTATATGGTGCCGTCGCGGCGATAGCGTTCGTGCCGGGCGTGCTTGCGACTCCGGCTGGCGGAATCTTGGCGGATCGCGGAAGTCATCGCGGGGCCCTTGTGGTGCTCGGCATTGTTCTGATGGCTGCATCACTGTTGTTTATCCCCATGAAGCGTTCGCTGCCTCTTGCCGTTGTCGTGGTAGCAATGCTTTGCGTCCAATATGGCATCCAATCGCTGCTGAAACCGATGCTTCAAATTGAGACGGTGCGCATGACGGGCCCAGAAAAGGTTGAGCGTGCCACTGCGTTGGTCTCGCAGATAACCATGGCGAGCAATATCTTGGGGCCTGTAGTCGGGACGGCAGTCTATGGGTGCTTTGGTATCGATGCTCTATGCGAAACCGCGGCGTTGACGTTTGCGATGTCAGCCCTACTGTTCGGGGGCGCACTCAAGCAAAATGCCTCATCTGGAATGACAGGGGACAGTACGACTTGCTCGACATGCCGAAGCGATTTTCGGGAGTCGATTCGGTACCTGTTTCAAAACGCATCATTGCTCGTTGTGTTTTTGCTTGCGGCTATTTTGAACCTTGCGTTAGTTGGGTTAACGATTGGTGCTCCCGTTATTGTTGCAAAGCATCTCGGAATGCAATCATCCTTTGTTGGGATTATTGAGGTGGCTATGGGCTTAGGTGGTCTTGTCGGCAGTGGTTTGGTCGGTATTTGGCCGCATCGTTTTTCCTTCAAGGGCATATGTCGATATATTGCGATGATTTGTTTTGGAGTCGTACCGATTATTGTCACGCTACTGAGCGGTCCTGATGAATTAGCGTTTGCCGCGCTTGCGGCCGGCTCGGCATGGGTCATGGCGTGGGCAAGCATTGCATCGGTCGAAATCGTTTCATTTGTTCAGCGGTCAGCGCCAAAGGAACTCTGCGGAAAAGTGCTGGCACTCGTTTATATGATGCTTTCCTGTGCAACGCCTATTGGCCAATTGGTTTACGGGCTCGCATATGATCGATGGACACCGGCGATTGTGTTCGCAGGCATGTTGGCGGTGCTGACGTTGACGACGGCGCTGTTTTATCGGCTGAAAAGTCGCTTGTGGCGATTGTCTTAACGTGCTGGGGCACCGTGAATTTGTGGAGGCGGTGGTACGCCGCGCCGGGACGGCATTGTTTGGGCGTGCCTCTCCTTCGTCTACAATATCGTGCAGACGAAGGAGAGGCATGCCCATGATCAAGATGTTTGCGAGCGACTTAGACGGAACGCTGTTGAATGCCCTGCACGAGGCAGACGGGACCATTCGCCGTGCCATTCGCGAGCTGACCGAGGCCGGCCTGCATGTGGTTCCCGCGACCGGACGCTCGACGCTGCCGATCGGCGAGCATGGCTTCACAGGTCTGGCACTCGACGCCTGCTGCTCCAACGGATCCATCGTGCGTGACAGCCATGGTGAGGTGCTCAAGACCTGGACCATCGACCCGCAGGTTACCGAGGAGCTGCTCAAGGCGTTCCCGGACATTTGCTTCGACTGCTCCACGCCCGACGGCATGTTCTCGAGCGGCTCGTTCGAGATGCACCAGGCTGGTTTTAAGAAGGACAGCCCCATCAAGCGCATCGTGATGCGTGGCATGCGTGCACGTGGCGGGTATCACGAGGAACAGTATTTCGACCAGTCGATCGGTGACATCCTGCGCCACGATGTGTGCAAGATCAACTGCCGCGTGACCTCGCCCGAGCTGGAGCGCGACCTTAAAGCGTATCTTGCCGAGCGCTCGGACCGCGTGGTCAACGCGCCGTTTGATCCGGTGATGTTCGAGATCACGGACGTGGCGTGCAACAAGGGCGAGAGTGTGGCCTGGCTGGCGGGCTACTACGGTATTGCCGAGGACGAGGTCGCGGTTTACGGCGACGGCGGTAACGACATTGCCATGCTCAAGCGTTTCCGCCACAGCTATGCCACCAAGAATGGCAGTGACGCGGCCAAGACCGCCGCGAGCGCGACTATCGGCAGCTGCATGGTCCACGCCGTTCCCAAACACATGCTCGCCACCATGCACAAGCAAAACTCCCGCACCGTCATCGAATGATGTGACAAAGGGATAGCCCCTTTGTCACAGTTGACGCTGGTCTCTTGAAATACGAACAAACATTCGCATACCTAACTGCGCTTTGATAGAATCGGTATCGTTGACGGCAGTTCCATGTGCCGGGCAGCGCCCTCCATCCGATGGGAGGTGATGCCCATGACCGATTTGATTGATTTCGTGAGACTTCTGACCGCTTTGGTCTCGTTCTTCACGGCGCTTGTCGGCCTTTCCGAGGCACTCAAGCAGCGTTCGAAGCGCAACAGAAGGGGTCGCCGCCGCTAAGGCGTTGACCCCCTAATGCAAACAACGGCGCTGCCCAGCTTTCCAGAACTTGGGCTGCCGTCGACACTATTCTACCCACGAATGACATTTTGAACAATTGGCAATGCCGCTTCAAAAGCCAGGCACAACTGGCACAACCTAGGCGGTCGCTGAATGTGACAGAGGGACTGCCCCTTTGTCACATCCAAAATATTGCCTTTACGTGTTGATGCACACGGTGTGCAATAATACTCGCACTGTGCAATAGCGCACAGGCTGAGTAACAAGGAGGACGCTTGTCCCAGCTCGAGAAATGCGATCGCCGGTCCCTTCGCTCGCAGCGTGCCCTTCGCCAGGCACTTGCCAGCGAGCTTGCCGAAAGCGGCGACCTTTCGCGCATTAACGTCGCGTCGCTCACCGAGCGTGCCGGCCTTACGCGCCGCACGTTCTATTCGCACTACCGCGATATCCCCGACTTTATCAATCAAATCGAGGACGGCTTGCTGGCCGAGATCCGTGAGCGCATTGAGCTCATCACCGCAGCTCAGCTGCCCGATCTCTATCACAACATCGATGAGCTCGAGCCGGCGCCCGGTTCGGTTGAGCTGCTGCGTTATCTTGCGGCCAACCGCGACTTAATCGGTGCGCTGCTGGGTCCGGGCGGCGACCAGGCCTTCATTAAAAGGATCATCGACACCGCGCGCGAGGCTGTGGTGCCGCGTGCACAGACGGGCATTTTGGGCCTGGCGCTGGGCACGTTCTTTGACTACTACGTCACCTACGTCGTGAGTGCCGAGGTCGGCATGATTCAGCGCTGGTTTGAGCGCGGGCTCACCGAATCGCCCGAGGCCATGGCGCGCATTATGACGGTGCTCGCTTTTGTGCGCCCTGGTGACCTGTACGGCCAACCCATCGATATCAACGTGCCGGAATACGGCATGAAGCTATTGAACCTACAGCTCGAGGACGCGGTCGACACCGCCGCAACCGTCGAGTCCAACAATTAAGAGGAGAGATAATGAGCAAACTCGTCGAGGGCATCAAGGACCGCATGGTCGCTGCCGCACGCGAGGCCGCGCCCGCCGTGGTGGACGCCGCGCAGAAGGCCGCGACCGCGGCTGCCGAGAAAGTTGCCGAGGCAGTTGCCGATGCCAAGAACGCGGCAGGGGAGACGTCCGTCGCTAGCGAGCCCGCCACCGCCGCTGAGCCCGTAGCCGCCGCCCACGCCCCCGAAGGCGCGATCTTCAACCCCGACAACGCCCACGGCAACCTGCACCTGGGCATCGACGTGGGCTCCACCACCGTTAAGCTTGCCGTGCTCAACGACGACAACCAGATCGTCTACGCCAAGTACCAACGCCACCACACCGACGTCCGTGCCTGCGCCCGCGACCTGTTCGAGGGTGCCGCGACCGTGCTGCCGACGGCCCAAATGACCTGCGCCATTACCGGCTCGGGCGGCCTGCTGCTGTCCCAGTGGCTCGACCTGGAGTTTGTCCAGGAGGTCATCGCCAGCAAGCGTGCCGTCGAGACCCTCATCCCTGCCACCGATGTCGCCATCGAGCTGGGCGGCGAGGACGCCAAGATCATCTATTTCGACAACGGCATCGAGCAGCGCATGAACGGCACCTGCGCCGGCGGCACGGGTGCGTTCATCGACCAGATGGCAACCCTGCTGCACACCGACGCGAGCGGCCTCAACGAGCTCGCGGCCAACGCCACCACCATCTATCCCATCGCCAGCCGCTGCGGCGTTTTTGCCAAGACCGACGTGCAGCCGCTTCTGAACGAGGGCGCGCGCAAGGAGGATATCGCCGCCTCCATCTTCCAGTCGGTGGTGACCCAGACCATCTCCGGCCTCGCCTGCGGCCGGCCCATCCGGGGGCACGTGGCCTTCCTCGGCGGTCCTCTGCAGTACCTGCCCGAACTGCGCAAGCGCTTCTACGAGACGCTGGAATTGACCGACGAGGCCATCATCGTGCCCGAGAACGCGCACTTGTTCGTGGCCGCCGGCTGCGCTATCGCTGGTGTGGCGGAGGGCGCGCGGCCCGAGAAGCTCGCGGATGTGCTCGCGCGCCTGGAGAGTTTGGGCGACCTGCAAGGCTCGGAAGTGGTGCGCCTGGCGCCGCTCTTTGCCGACGAGGCGGAGCTGGCGGAGTTCCACGAGCGCCACGACGCCGAGCGCGTGCGCCGCGCGTCGCTTGAGGACTACCGGGGTGTGGCCTTCCTCGGCATCGATGCCGGTTCCACTACTTTTAAGGCCGCGCTCATCGGCGAGGACGGGGCGCTTTTGTGGTCCACCTACGCCTCGAACAAGGGCGACGTGCTGGGCTGCGCCAAGGCGGCCGTGGCCGAGCTGTACCAGGCGCTGCCCCGCGACCCGGAAACGGCCGAGCCGCTCGTGAAGATCGGCCACTCTACCGTGACCGGTTACGGCGAGGGGCTGCTGCTTGAGGCCCTGCGGGTCGACTCCGGCGAGATTGAGACGGTGGCCCATCTGCGCGGTGCCCAGGAGATGCTGCCCGGCGTGGAGTTCATCCTGGACATCGGCGGCCAGGACATGAAGTGCTTGCGCGTGAAGGACGGCGTCATCGACCATATCATGCTGAACGAGGCCTGCTCGTCGGGCTGCGGCAGCTTCATCGAGTCCTTCGCGAGCGGCCTGAACCTGGACGTGGCCGAGTTCGCCGCCACGGCCATCTCCGCGGAGAACCCGGTGGATCTGGGCAGCCGCTGCACCGTGTTCATGAACAGCCGCGTAAAGCAGGCCCAGAAGGAGGGCGCCACCGTGGGCGACATCGCCGCGGGCCTGGCGATCTCCGTCATCAAGAACGCCCTGTTCAAGGTCATCAAGATTCGCGACCCGCACGATGTGGGCACGAAGGTCATCGTGCAGGGCGGCACCTTCTTGAACGACGCGGTGCTGCGCGCCTTCGAGCAGCTCTCCGAAGTGAACGCCATCCGCCCCGATATCGCCGGCAACATGGGCGCCTTCGGCGCGGCATTGTTGGCCCGCGACCGCTTCGAGGAGACGCGCCGGCGCACCGAGAACGTGCCGCTGTCGCCGGATCTGGGCCCGAAGGTGCCCCTAAGCGGACTTCTGTCGCTTGAGGAAATCGAGGCGCTCGCGCCGACGCATCGCACCGTGCGCTGCAAGGGCTGCTCGAACGCCTGCCTGCTCACGGTGAACGATTTCGGCATCGATGCGGCGACGGGCAAGCACCGCCGCTTCATCACCGGCAACCGCTGCGAGAAGGGCGAGAGTTTGGGCACCGGCGCCGAGAAGTCGGCCGTTCCGAACTTGTTCGAGTACAAAGCCGAGCGCACCTTCGGTTACGAGCCCTTGGCCCCCGAAGATGCGCCCCGCGGCACCGTGGGCATCCCGCGCGCGCTCAACATGTACGAGAACTACCCGTTCTGGTTCACCTTCTTCACGAAGCTGGGCTACCGCGTGGTGCTGTCGGATCCCTCCACGAAGAAGACCTACGAGGCCGGCATCGAGTCGATGCCCTCCGAGAGCGTGTGCTATCCGGCGAAGCTCTCGCACGGCCACATCATGAACCTGCTCGCGAAGCACCCGGACTTCATCTGGATGCCCTGTTCCAAGTGGGAGCGCCAGGAGGACGAGACCGCCGGCAACCACTTCAACTGCCCCATTGTGGCGAGCTATCCCGAGGCGCTGCGCCTGAACATCGACGAGCTGCGCGAGACCGATGTGGCCTTCGTGTCGCCGTGGGTGCCCTACCACGACAAGGACAAGCTGGCCGAGCGACTGGTGGTGGAGCTGACGGAGAACTTCGCGAAGGAGACGAACGGGTGCGGTCCCGCGCTCACGGCTGACGAGATCCGGGCGGCGGTGGAGGCGGCCTGGGCCGAGGACGAGGCGTTCAAACGCGATATCCGCACGAAGGGCGTGGAAACCCTTGCGTGGATGGAGAAGACTGGCACCCGCGGCATCGTGCTGGCCGGACGCCCCTACCATCAGGATCCCGAGATCAACCACGCCATCCCCGAGCTGCTCACGAGCTTCGGCCTGGCCGTGCTCACCGAGGACTCCGTGGCGCACTTGGGTCAGCTGGAGCGTCCCATCCGTGTGGTGGACCAGTGGATGTACCACACGCGCCTGTACGCGGCGGCCAAGGTGGTCACGCAAAGACGCGACCTCGATCTCATTCAGTTGAATTCCTTCGGCTGCGGCCTGGACGCGCTGACCACCGACCAAGTGCAGGAGGTGCTCGAGGCGGCCGGCAAGGTGTACACGGTGCTGAAGATCGACGAGGTGTCGAACTTGGGCGCGGCGCGCATCCGTGTGCGCAGCCTGTTGGCGGCCTTGAAGGACCAGGCCGATCGCGAGGCCGAGGCCGACGCAGCCGCCGAGAAGAGGGGCTGCCCGGCTGCGTGCATCGACTTGGACAACCTGGACAAACTGGTGCCCGCCAGCTTCACCGAGAAGGCCGACGGCGTGGTGACCGCAGCCGAGGTTGAGCAGCGCGAGGGCGTCTCCACCGAGTTTGCGCGTCCTCAGTTCACCGAGCAGATGCGCGATGAGGGCTGGACGATCCTGGCGCCCCAGATGGCCCCGTACCATTTCGAGCTTCTGGTGCCCATCTTCAAGCGCGCCGGCTACAACGTGGCGCTGCTGCCCTCGGTGGACCACGGCGCGGTGGACGCGGGCCTGAAGTACGTGAACAACGACATCTGCTACCCGTCCATCCTGGTCACGGGCCAGATCATGGAAGCGGTGCTGTCGGGCAAGTACGACACTGACAAGCTGGCCGTGCTCATCACCCAGACCGGCGGCGGCTGCCGTGCCACCAACTACATCTCGCTCATCCGCAAGGCGCTGAAGTCCGTGGGGCTCGGGCACATCCCGGTCATCGCGCTGTCGTTCAAGGATTTGGGCGAGGAAAACCCCGGCTTCAAGGTGACGCCGAAGATGCTCTATCAGGCCATCTACGCGCTGCAGTACGGCGACTTGCTCATGATGTGCTTGTATCGCACGCGCCCCTACGAGGTGGAGCCGGGCAGCGCGAACCGCCTGTTCCAGTACTGGATGGACGCCTGCAAGCACCAGCTCGAGCGCGGCGTGCGCCAGTCGGAGTTCCGCCGCACGGTGCGCCGCATCGTGGAGGACTTCGACGCGCTGCCCCTGGCCGGCGAGGGCACGAAACCCCGCGTGGGCGTGGTGGGCGAGATCCTCGTGAAGTTCCACCCGACGGCCAACAACCAGATCGTGGACGTCATCGAGCGCGAGGGCTGCGAGGCCGTGGTGCCCGGGCTTATCGAGTTCTTCCTGTTCGGCATCGCCGGCGGCATCTTCCAGCAGCCTATCGGCAAGTCGAAGAAGAGCGCGCTCGGGAGCAAGATCGGCCTGGCCGCCATCAAGAAGCTGCGCAAGCCCGTGAACGACGCGCTGGAGAAGTCGAGTCGCTTCCACCCGCCGGCGGACATCTACGAGCTGGCCGACTACGCGAGCGAGATCCTTTCCCTGTGCAACTCCATGGGCGAGGGGTGGCTGCTCACCGCTGAGATGGTGGAGCTCATTCGCTCCGGCTGCCCGAACGTGGTGTGCACCCAGCCCTTCGCCTGTTTGCCGAACCACGTGGTGGGCAAGGCCACCATTAAGGAGCTGCGCCGCCGCTATCCGGAGAGCAACATCGTGGCCGTGGACTACGACCCCGGTGCGAGCGAGGTGAACCAGCTCAACCGCATCAAGCTCATGATCGCCGTGGCCAAGGCGAATTTGGCCGAGAAGGAGGCCGAGGCCCGCGCCGCCCGGGCGGTCGCCCGCGACGGCGCTCCGGAGGAGCCCGAGGCCATGGCCGCCTCCGTGGAAGTGGAGACGACCGAGGTCGTGGAGTAGTGGAATCTGCCAACGCTTCGGGGAAACTCGTCATCGTGCCGACGCCCATTGGGAACTTGGGCGATATGACGCTGCGCTCGCTTGAGGCGCTGCGCGAGGCCGATGTGGTGTGTGCGGAGGACACCCGGGTGACGGGGAAGCTGCTCGCGCATTTCGGGATCGAGAAGCGGCTCGCGCGG
>OGOH01002651.1_pt1 | contig 10927 bp, 6 predicted proteins | sample 1552571 | NCBI WGS metagenome assembly OGOH01 (sample SAMEA2580170, study PRJEB22360) | human gut metagenome | biome: human gut; feature: human-associated habitat; material: faeces | place: Denmark | collected 2008/2010
TTTCTCTCAAGACCATTTCCTGCAGTAAACCATGTTATTTCTTCTTCCATTTCTGATTCCATAAAATCAAATACATGACCAGCACGAACAAGTGATGTTGTCAATGCAGCTATAGAGCTCCCGAGTCTTTGCATCGCATTACTCACCCCCATCTGCAAGGTAACCACAGCCATAAGCGTACCATAATCAACTCTTACTTCTGAAACAAGCCATACCCCCACAATAATCGTTCCAAAACTTCCAATGATGCCTAGCAGAAATGCAACTATCTCAAATAATGCCTCCATTTTAACTCTATCTTTTTCTGATTGGAATGATGCTTCATTTTCCTCATAAAAATAATTTAATACAACCTTAGTTCCGGAATTCATTTTCAATGTAACAAAACCTGATATAATATCACTTAATAACATGGACAATTTGGTTGATTTCTTTTGAACCTTTTTCGCATATTTCTTAATAGATTGATTAATTTTAATAGAAACAAAAGCTGTCAATGCACTAATAATTAATGATATACACGTCAGCATTGGATTATAAAAGTACATAGTAATAATAGAAGAAACTACTATTACAATCTTTCCCAACACCCAATAGATATGCGAAAACCAGGAATCTTTCAGGGAATTAGCATCCCCAGTTCAATGTCTTTATTGCATCTGCACTATGTGTATCATTAAAAAAATACATATTCATGTTCAACAATTTCTCATACAGCTTCGACTTCAATTCATAAACCATTTTACGAACCAATCTGATTTGAAAATACCGAAGATAAGGAAATAAACACTTTAATATTACAATGACTACGCATACAATCACTGCTGTACGAAATAACTGCATGTTCTGAAATTCAATAGCATTGAGAGTCTTTTTTGTCACATACGAATAAAGTATCTGCAAAGACGATTCCATTATCAATGTTATTATTAGAATAAACCAGTACGCAAATCTATATTTTCCCATATAGGATAAGAATCTTTTTAAATCTTTCATGGCAATTATTCTATCTCCTCTCGACTGTAATCCTGATACATCTTAAAATATCTTCCCTGCTGATTTAGTAACTCCTTATGCGTCCCTTGTTCTACAATCCTGCCATGATCTAATACATAAATCCTGTCATAATTTTTAATGGTATTAAGTCTATGTGCCACTGCAATAACAGTATGATTCCTCGATACCTCATCAAATGTATTACAAATATTTTTTTCTGTTTCTAAGTCAAGAGCAGATGTCGGTTCATCAAGTAAAAGAATTGGTGCATTCTTTACAATTGCTCTTGCAATGGTAAGTCTCTGTCTTTGCCCACCAGACAGATTATTTCCTTTTTCCGCAAGAATTGTATCGATTCCTTCTGGCAATTCTTTAATAAATTTCTCACAACCGGACATTTTTAGTGCCAATATTATATCTTCAGTTCTGACATCAGGATTCCCTATCCTGATATTGTCCGCAATTGACACTGGAAACAATGTTGTCTCCTGTGAAATAAGCGCCAATTCATTACGGATTTCATTAGGTGTGAAATTATAATAATCTATTCCCTGATAGAATATTTTTTCCTTTTCCATTGATATTTGTCTTGAAATGAGTTTTATAATCGTGCTTTTTCCACTTCCGCTTTCGCCTACGATGGCCGTGATACTGTTGTCGGCAAGCTCGATAGATACGCCTGACAGGGCTTCCAACAGGTCTTTTTTTCTACCCGGTATTTGATATTTCTTTATAATTCCTTCTGCCTTTAGCATAGCGCCTCCTGAAACAGTATACTTGCTTCCATCAATTGTTTTGTGTAATCATGCCGTGGTGTGGAGAGCACCTCATGGGTTCTACCCTGTTCAATGATTTCTCCCGATTTCATCACCGCAACACGGTCGCACAGTCTCGCTACTACACCAAAATCATGTGTGATAACCAGCATCGATACCCCTGATGTTTTTATTTTTTCCAGTTCATTTAAAATCAAATATTCACTGGCCGCATCTACGGCAGTGGTAATTTCGTCTGCAATAATCAGTTTCGAAGCCTGCTGCATAGTGAGAGCAATCATCACTCTCTGCAGCATGCCGCCCGAAAGCTCATCCGGATAACTGTTAAAAATTTTTTCCGCATCCGGCAAGTTCACACTGGCCAACGTATTCGTAAGTTCTCTACAAAAGTTGTGCCGTTCTTCTCTGGTATTGAATCGAAACCCCATTTCAAGTTGTTTTCCCAGCTTCACCATGGGAGCAAATGCAGTCATGGGATTCTGCGGTATCATACTGATCTGTTTTCCTCGATAGTCAGCCAGTTCTTTTGCATTCATGGAAAAGACATCTCTGCCATTCCAGCGAATTTCCCCTCTGATTTGAAAAGCACGAGAATTTAACAGCCGCATAATACACTTGCTGGTCATGCTTTTCCCGCTTCCGCTTTCTCCGATCAGCCCGAAGGTTTCTCCCTCGCCTACGGAAAAGCTGATGGAGTGAAGCAATTCCTCTTTTGTCAGTTTTGAGCGAACTGTTAAACAGTTGATATCAAGCATTTCTAACCCTCCCGTGGTGCGTAAATATCCCGCAAAGCCTCACCGAACAAATTAAATCCACCGGCTGTAAACAGGATACAAAGCCCCGGATAGACCAGAAGCTGCGGCTGACTGAAAATCAGTTGTTTGGCATTCACGAACATGGCGCCCCACTCTGCTGTTCCCGCCTCCAAGCCCAGCCCCAGAAAGGCGTAACTGGAAATCATAATGATAATGGAGGACAGTCCTGTACTGAATATCACCAAAAGATGTGGAAGGACATTTGGAATAATATGCCGGAATATAATCCGCAGTTCTGAACAGCCTGACATCCGGCAGGTGATAACATAAGGTTTTTGTTTTTCTCTGAGAACGTAGGTACGAACCACTCGTGCATTCCATACCCACATGGCAATTACAATGGATAGAATGATACTGAACACTTTTGATTCAAATAATCCCACCAGAGTAATGGCCACAAGAAAGGGTGGAAATGCCATAAAGATGTTAGAAACAACATCAAAAATCCGGTCAAGTACACCGCCCAGATAAGCGCAGACAGTAGCTACGACCGTACTGACAAGTGCCAAAATGATAAGCGAGGGCAGAGCGATAGACATAGATGACCGCGCGCCATAGAGCAATCGTGAAAATACGCAGCGCCCCATTTCATCTGTTCCAAGAGGATATTCTGAATCAGGTGCAGACAAAGCATGCGCGACGTTTAGCTCTGATGGATCATGCGGTGCTATAAAGGGCGCAAATGCCACAACAAAAAATACAATTAACATCATGGCCAACCCAAGCAGTGCCTGCGGTTTATGTAAAATTTTACGAATCATAAACCTTCTCCTTTGCTTTTCCGTGTGGGTTTAAAGCGATATTGACCAGATCCGCTATAAAATTAACCAGAACAAAAATGGCGGCTGTTAACAAAACACATGCGTTGATTGTAATAGTGTCCCGTGCATTTAACGCTGTTACCAACATAGAACCTATTCCCGGAATAGAAAAAACTGATTCCACCATTGCGCTGCCTGCTATCATAAACCCAAAACTTTGGGCGAGCATTGTTACCAAAGGGGGCAGTGCAAACCGGCTTACCATAAAAGCGATTCTGCGTTCCGAAACCCCACGTGAACGGGCATATAAAACGAAATCCTGACTATATCCCTCCAAAAGTGAAGAACGAAACACACGAATATTACCTGCCGCAACCGGGATTGCCAGAGCCAAAGCCGGAAGAATAAAATCTTTCATGCTGTCTGCCCCCATAATGCTGAAGATCGGAATCTGAACAGAAAAGGCCAGCAGGAGCATAAAACCAATCCAGTAATTGGGCAGAGACATGGAAACGATCCCAAACAAGTAAACTGTTTTATCGAATAATCCACCTTTTTTACTGGCAGATAGCACACCCAGAGGAATACTAAATATGGCTGCAAACAACAACGCCAATGATGCCATTGTGATGGTTGGCCCTAATGAGGCTGTCAGTTCTTCGATGATAGGGCGGCCTGTATTGTAGGAATTTCCAAAATCTCCATGTAACGCGTTCCACAGCCAAGAACCATATTGCTGGATCAGAGGTTTGTCAAGGCCCAATTCTTCCCGTACTAATTCAACCTGTTCTGGAGTGGGTCTTGAATACCGGCGCACAGCCAAAGCCTCAGCCGCATCTACAGGGGATAAATTTGTGTAGATGAAAGTCAAAATCGTGATGCCAAACAGCACAAGGAGAAATAAAGATAAGCGCGTCAATATTTTTTTGCTCATACTCCAACTCCCAAGGCTCCTTCTCCAGCAATACTCCAGCTTTCGGCTTTCTTCCTGCTTTGGACAAAATCCGCATAGATTCCATCCTGCTTTATCAAATCCTCATGTCTGCCGCGCTGTATGATACGGCCAGCCTCCAGAACAAGAATCTGATCCGCATGTTGAACGGTTTTGAGCCTGTGGGCAATCATAATAATCGTTTTATTATGCGTCAACGCTTCAATCGCTTCTTGAAGTTCAGCTTCATTTTCCGGGTCAACGTTGGCGGTAGCCTCATCCAAAATGATGATCGGGGAATCTTTCAACATGGCGCGTGCGATGGATAGGCGTTGACGCTCTCCACCGGAAATAGTAGCTCCACCTTCTCCGATCACCGTGTCGTAACCATCCGGAAGGGCAGAAATAAAGTCATGGCACCGGGCTGCCTTGGCAACCGCCACAACCTCTTCGTGAGTGGCACCGGGTTTTCCAAATTTAATATTGTTTTCAATCGTATCATTAAAGAGGTAGACCGTTTGAAATACCATACTAAAGTTTGCCATCAAGCTGTCCAACTGGTATTCCCTGATATCTGTCCCGCCCAATTTAACTGTTCCACTGTCCACATCCCAGAAACGAGCCATTAAACTGGTAAGAGTTGTTTTTCCTGATCCGGAGGGGCCAACGATTGCAGTGGTAGTCCCTTCCGGTATGGAAAAGCTGACATCATGGATAATTTCCCGTTCTCCATAAGAAAAACTGACATGTTCAAATGTAATATCCCTATTTTTCGTTTCTTGTTTTGTACCTTGTTCATCCATGCGGGGAGCATGATCAATCTGTTCCACTCTGTCAATGGAAGCGTCAATCATCGGAAGCATAAAGAACATTTCTCCGGCTGACTCAAGCTCGCTGTAAACAAGAAAAGCGGAAATCGCCATCATCAAGCAGGTAAATAAAGTCATAGCTCCACTTAAATATAGCCAGATAGAAAGAAGCACAGCCGCTACCGCAGCAATTCGCAACACAATTTGCTCCAGAACATTGTATGGGATACGCTTGCGCTCCAGCTTAAAGTTTTGATACTCCGTTTCCTCTATGGTTTTATTTAATGTTTGATTCGCCGCCTTATCGCCATGAAACGCACGAACAACGCTCATTCCCTGAATATATTCAAGAACGGAATCTACCAATTTGGTTTGTGCCTGCAAACGTCCGGGAGAAAGCTGACGGGATTTTTTCAGCAATTGTGAATTAACAAATAAAAACAACAGTACTCCTAATAAGAAAATCAACCCTATACGCCAATCAAAAAACAGAATCGCAATAGAAAATACAACAGTACGGATGATCCCCACCATCGTTCGGGCAATGACGGCAAACGACATACTCTCCAAATCTTCCATTTCAATGTTGTCTTCATCAATGGTGTTGACCGAGAAGAAACTGGTAGGAGGCATTTGTTTCGGGTCGCCTACGATAATGACGTTTTTGCCCCGTGCAATGGCGCCCACCGCTTCATAAGTAGGCATCTGTGAGGCTTCATCAAAGACAATCAAATCAAATTTATCAGCGTCCGTATCGATGAATTGAGCGACGGAAAGAGGACTCATCAGCATACACGGGCACATGCGCGACAACAAAGTGGGAATCTGGTCGAATAGCTTGCGAATAGATATGCCGCGGGCATTGTTGCGGATATTCTTTTGAAGGATACCCACTTCGGAACTTTGGATGGCTTCGTGAGTGAAAGACGGAATGTTGGAGGCCAACCGGGCAAATAATTCTCTTTGGGTCGTTTCTTCGAATTTGGCGGATATTTGTTTGTATTTAGCAATGATATCATTGAATATCTTACCGTTGAATAATTCCAGAGTCGGCTCTTTGGCAATGATATACCGGATAGCCGCCTGATAGAAACTCTTGCGGAAGCTGTCTGTAAGTTGGCCGGTAGGAATATTCTTTTCTTTATATTCCGTCGCAATAAATCCTATTCCCAGACTATGCAGGGTTTGGTAGGCTTGTAGCCACTGATACCAGTCCTTGAGCTTGTCGAGGTTCTCTTTCCAGGTTCGGGCTTTTGATAAGGCAATTGTTATCCAGTCGGCTGAATCGGTATAAAGTTCTTCGATCGAGATACCCAGCATGCCGGACAATTTCTTTTCGGTGGCTGTGAGTGTATCTGCGAGTTGATACAGTTCATTGAAAGAATGAGCATGAATATCTCTGAATGTTTGAATTCCTTCAGTGAGTTGTGCGGACAAATTCTGCTTGATTTGCGAAACTTTGGCAATGTCTTTTGCGTAGTTCAACAAATGAGAATGAAGGGAAGCCATGTCGTCGATTATCTGCTCAATGGTGTTCCAATCCTCGTTCTTGCCGGGGCGTCCGAACAGGGAGGGAAGTTGTCCGATGTATTTCCGGACGGCTTCTGCTTCTTCCTGATACCGGATAATGCGGTGGAGCAGAGGTTTGATATCTTCTGTTTCAATCGTTTTTAAAGCATATATGTTGATTGCCTTTCTGATTTTCCGCTGTCCGAAATATCTGGGAAGGAACCATTGACCGGATACCCGGTTCCATTCGGCTAACATCTGCTTTGCGTTGATGGACAGGATTTCTTGGGTGAATCCGGTTTCTATCTCTTTCCTTTGTTCATCCCGTTTCCGTCCGTGAACCACTACTTCCCGGTATTCATTCAGTGTTTCGTTGAGCAACGGCAAAGTCAGCAATCCGGGAGTCAGTTCCGGAATGTCGAGAATTCTCCGGATGATGTGGGCGATTGTCTGGAAATCCTTGCGTGTAGGGTGTATATCCGTATCTTTTAGAAGTATGGAGAATACATCCAGCTTCTGCCGGATGGTGGTCAACAGGTCGATAAATCCGGTGAGCAGTTGGGAGGATTCCTCCTTAACGGCTGATGAATATTCGGTAATCGAGATACCGGTTAATGGATGCTGGTAAGGATGTCCACACGCATTGGCCGTCCGGACTAGCAGCTCGATGGCATCTTCCCATTGGGCAAATGTGTCTTTATCTAATGTATCCAGATAAGCTTGTGGAATATCAAAACAAGATTCGACGTCCACGGATTGATAATGAATAATGGCGTCGTATAATGAAACCCCGAACGGGTATTCTTTATGCAGGGCTTCGATATATTGATTCAATTCCGCCCGTAAATTCAGCAGGCGTTCCGCTTCCTTTCTGAATTCTTCGGGAGGTGTCTGCCTGATAATTTCCGTAGTTTCTTTCAGTTGCGAGATAACGGCGGATTTCTTTGTCTTGTTGGAATGAATTTCCAGACAGAACGGAGCCAGGCCAATAGCTGCCAGCCTGTTTTGCACAACGGAGAGGGCAGCCATCTTTTCCGCTACAAATAAGACACGTTTTCCTTTGTAAAGCGCGTTGGCGATGATATTGGTAATCGTTTGCGATTTTCCTGTTCCCGGAGGGCCGTGCAGGATGAAAGTCTTGTCGTGTACGGCTTCGTAGATAGCTTCCAGTTGCGAAGAATCGGCGATGATGGGTAATACAATGTCTGCGGGCGACACTTGTTTGTCCATATCCGTTGCATCTATTTCCTCTGTGGCAGCTTCCCATTCTATCTTTCCGTTGATGAGGCTGGACACAATCTTGTTCTGAACCAGTTTGTTGGCATTGTTGTGAATGTCATTCCACATGATGAACTTGTTGAAAGAGAAGATACCCAGAATCGCTTGCTCTTCCACGTCCCATTTACGCTGGTTCTTAATGCTGTTGCGGATAATGGAATAGATCAGCTTGACGTTTACGCCGCTTTCGTCGGTAGGCAACGGGTCCAATCCTGATATGGTGATTCCGAAGTTTTGGCGAAGCATTTCCAATAAGGTGATGTTCATCATTGTTTCTTCTTCCCGGGAACGGATTACGTAACCTTTGGCTGCCGATTTGCGGATAATTTCAACCGGTAATAGCAAGATGGGGGCATATCGGGGGCGTTCGCTGGAAGGTGTCTCATACCATTTCAAAAGTCCGAGAGCCAGATAGAGCGTGTTGGCTCCATTCTCTTCGATAGAAGTACGCGAAGAGCGGTATAAGTGAGTCAGTGCCTTACCTAAATCGTTTTCGGGCAGATAGAAACGTAACCTTTTCTGTGAAAGTTCCGAGTTGATGAAACCAACCATGGGATCAGACTCCGGTATGGAGGAATAAATCCCGAAGTCCATCGCCGGACTTTCCCAATCGGCAGGGCGGTGAAGAATGCGGAATTCTTCTCCGTCGGCCAATGCATCTTCCAGACAGGATAGATTAGCCGGGATGAGTTGGAGCGTGTTTTTGGTAATCCGGATATTCAGCAGATTGTTGCGCAGGCTTAAATCCAGCAACCGTCTTTCCCATAACAGTTGTTTGGTAATCACGGCCTGGGTTTCATTGCCCGATAAATCATACGGATTGATACTTTGCGGAGTGGCATGAACGGCACTTCTTTGAATGTCGGTCTCCTTTTCTTCTACTTCCCATACCTGCCCGTGCAGAATGCGTTGGGGGATGGGGCGGATGCCCGAATGTCTCGCTCTTTTCACATCTATGGCAAGAATGAAACTGTTTCCATCTGTCAGCTTTCCGTTCGCTTTCTTCACTGCATCGTCGAAATCGGACGAATGTCCCATGTTCATGCAGGTCGTTTCAACTAAAGTAATGTCGTATATTCCTTCGGCAGTCCGTTTGGTTAACAGGGAAACATCGTCAATGGTAGGATCCGGGAAAGTCTCCGGCACTAGCCATGCTCCCGCAAAAGCATGCCCTTGAGTGATGATAATGAGTGCATTCAGCCCGATTGCTTCCAGACAGGAAGCATAGAGCAAAGCCATATCCAGACAGGTTCCCAGTTTTTGTGCCATCACGGAGTCGGCTAGCCGTACACGTTGCCCATATTCCTCGAAGCTGGCGGGGATGGTGCTGTATATAATCTGTTGTTCCGTGATAGCCGTGTAGATGGCGGCCATCTGTTTCCTTACCCGGTCCGGAGTGCGGCTTTGATATTCGTCGAGGGACGGATTGTCAGTCCATTGTCCCAAGATGGAAGCGGCTCTCTTGATGATCGGCACAATGGCTGTATGATTGGGGGTGATGAAAGCGGCCAGCATTTCGGGCAATACATTGAGCCCTCCCCATTGGTCGTATGCCAGAATGTCGATAGGGTAGGTTTGGCAGAATACGGATTCTGCTTTGGAGGTAATTTCAATTTTCAGATTGCCGGATAAACGTTCGGTCAGCTGTGTGAAATAGTTGGCGGACAAAGTGAGATTGAATGACGACAGGCATATCGATTCATTGGGCGGAATTTGTGCCACAGCTATCGGAGCGGCGTTTCCGAAAGTCGGTTCTGTCGTGATTTGTACCTGAATGTCCTTCAGCGGGGCAGGCGTTGTATTCTCAATAGAAAGCTGATGAATGATTGATGCACCGTTTTGTTGTATCGCAAAATTAATAAGCGGTAAATAGTCGCATTGCACCTTGACTTTGTCCAATCTCTCGTCCATGGCAAAAACTGTATAAATTAAAGATTGCAATATTACAAAAAATACGGATATAATTCTCTTTTCTTCTGCCATTCTTTTGTCAATCAAGAAAATATTCCTACCTTTGCGCCCGATTTATAGATAATATAATGTCTTATTCAATTAAAGTATTAAACAATTTATTTATTAATGGAAAACTTAAAGAACGTAGCTCCTATTGAAGATTTCAACTGGGATGCTTATGAAAATGGCGAAACAGTAACCAACGTTAGCCACGATGAACTGGAAAAAGCTTACGACGGTACGCTTAACAAAGTGAACGACCGTGAGGTTGTTGACGGAACCGTAATCGCAATGAACAAGCGTGAAGTAGTTGTGAACATCGGTTACAAATCAGACGGTATCATCCCTTTGAATGAATTCCGTTATAATCCTGACCTGAAAGTAGGTGATACAGTAGAAGTATACATCGAAAATCAGGAAGACAAAAAAGGACAGCTCGTTCTGTCACACAGAAAAGCTCGCGCTACTCGTTCTTGGGATCGCGTTAACGCTGCTCTGGAAAATGAAGAAATTATCAAGGGTTACATCAAGTGCCGCACTAAGGGTGGTATGATCGTAGACGTATTCGGAATCGAAGCATTCTTGCCGGGTTCTCAGATCGACGTTAAACCGATCCGCGACTATGATGTATTCGTTGGCAAAACAATGGAATTCAAAGTGGTTAAAATCAACCAGGAATTCAAAAACGTTGTTGTATCTCACAAGGCTCTTATCGAAGCTGAACTGGAACAACAGAAGAAAGAAATTATCGGTAAACTTGAAAAAGGACAAGTTCTTGAAGGAACTGTTAAAAATATCACCTCTTACGGTGTATTCATCGACCTTGGCGGCGTAGACGGTTTGATCCACATCACTGACCTTTCTTGGGGACGTGTTAGCGATCCGAAAGAAGTGGTTGAGCTGGATCAGAAACTCAACGTTGTTATCCTTGACTTCGATGACGAAAAGAAACGTATCGCTCTTGGCTTGAAACAACTGACTCCGCACCCATGGGATGCGCTTGATACTGACTTGAAGGTTGGTGACAAGGTGAAAGGTAAAGTGGTCGTTATGGCTGACTACGGTGCATTCATCGAAATCGCTCCGGGCGTAGAAGGTT
>OGOH01002652.1_pt1 | contig 10925 bp, 9 predicted proteins | sample 1552571 | NCBI WGS metagenome assembly OGOH01 (sample SAMEA2580170, study PRJEB22360) | human gut metagenome | biome: human gut; feature: human-associated habitat; material: faeces | place: Denmark | collected 2008/2010
TACATTACTTCCAACGGTAACACCCGGAAGAATCACTGTATTTCCGCCGATCCATACATTATCTCCCACTGTTACAGGAATTCCGTATTCATATCCTGAATTACGGCTGTCCGGATGAACCGGATGACCCGCTGTATAAATGGAGACATTTGGCGCAATCTGAACATTTTTTCCACATGTTACTTTTCCCACATCAAGGATTGTCAGATTATAATTGGAATAGAAATTCTCACCTACTTCAATGTTCCAGCCATAGTCACAGTGGAATGGTGCTTCCACCCAGACATTTTCGCCTGTTTTTCAAAAAATATTCTTGATCATCTGAGGCGCTTCCTTACTCTGTCTGGATGGCGGCAGCTGATTAAAATCATAGATTTTCTGCTTGCATGCCTTTCTGTCTTCCTCCAGACCATCTAGCCATGCCTTATATGGAAGTCCGCTTAACATTCTTTCTCTCTGATTCATTGTTGTATCTCCCTTATTTTATATTTTTTATAAAAATCATTTCAGCCCAAACGCCGCCATCTCCGCCTGTACATTGCGACTGCCTGTAAATGTCTATAAAACTGAACTCACTATTAATAAATAGTATAATCCCCAAAACAGTTTCTGTAAATATTATCAACCGAAAAAAGGAGACTGCCGCATATTCATGCAGACAGTCTCCCGGTATTTCTTATCTTATCTATTCTGTTATACTAATGCAGCACCTAAAGCTTTGCAAGCATCTGTAGCTTCATCATCTGGCTCTTCCTGGCAGATCACGCTGTCGCATACAAGATTTGCACCTGCTTCTTTACAGGACTCTTCCCAGTTACGCATCCATTCGCCGTCTCCCCATCCATAAGAACCAAACAGAGCGATGTTCTTGCCTTTCAGGGCATCTTTGCATCCGTCAAACATTGGCTCGAATTCTGTATCTTCGAGAACTTCATCTCCCATTGCAGGGCATCCGAAGGCGATTGCATCATATTCAGCAACTTTAGAACCGTCAAAATCCTCACAGGTATGAAGAACAGCTTCGCCGCCTTTTTCCCTGATTCCGTCTGCAACTGCGTTTGCCATTGCTTCTGTGTTTCCTGTGCTGCTCCAATATACAACTGCTACTTTACTCATGATTAAAATCCTCCTTAAATTTGCTCTGCCTTTTTCTTTGCCGCAAAGCCATGATTTATATTATAATAAAAAGTCATACGGCTTTTCTATTATACTGATTCTTAAACGAACTCTCCATCCCTGCTATATTATTGTATATAGCTTCTTCCTTACGCTGCCACCGTCAGCTGACGTACACTTCTTCCCTGATTCCAGAGACGTACATACACGCTGGTACATTTCTTAAATCTGGCAAAAGCCTTTATTGCCTCACATTCATTGCAGTAAACCTTCCAACAACCTACACATTTACAGTTCTGCCCTGCATTCTTGATAAATCCGATCACATCTCCCAGCGGATATCCCAGAAATAATCCGATTTCATGAGGAAAATCTTCTCTCTGGGCCAGGCGGCTTCTCAGTCTCTCAAGTGCATATGCAGGATCTGTACTCTCATACCCATACTTCTTTATGAAATTCGCAACACCAGGTTTCTTCAGATCTCTTTCAAGGCTTGAGAATCGGCAGACATAAATCAGCGCCTTTTTCTCACTCCTGCGAAGCACTGTGAGGGAAACGCCTTTTTCTCTTACACATTCATTAAAGCCTTCCACGCTTTCCCATAATTCTTCCTCAGATTCATATTTGTATGTAAAAAGATTTCCGGTTTTAATAGATGCTAATGTAGGTGAACAATGTTCGATCACAGATTTCTCCAACATGTTATGATTCCTTTCTCAATGACAGAATATTAGTTAGGCTATACTAACCATCTATCAAAAATAAAGCTTTACGAAACATTTTATTGCTTTTGTTTGCTGCAAAGCTTGAATTACTGCTGTAAAAAGACCTTCAACAGATCGTTCAGCAGTTCAAGTTATTTATGTCTAACTCCATAACTTAATATATACTATCTCTGGTATTCTGTCAAGTTAATTTTATATAACTTTTTTAGTAACTGCCTTTTTTAACCGAATCAAGTAAGTTCCCGGGGTTGGTTGCAAAAAACAATAAGCAATGGGTAGGGACTTGCTTGTATCAGGAGGAGTGACAACTCCTTCTGATACACTGTGAAACAGTTATTCGATGTAGCGCCGCATAGCAAAGCGGATGATTTTATCCGCTTGACCATAAAATCTCAACCTTCTATACAGATCGTACTTCCAACTCCATCTTCTGTCCGTTTCTTTGTTACTATGATCTTCTTATCAATACGTTCTTTCAGCTCTGCTACATGGGAAACAATCCCCACCAGTCTGCTTCCCTGACTGAGATCCTTCAATGCGCGGATTGCCTGATCAAGGGCATCTTCATCCAAAGATCCGAAACCTTCATCCACAAACATGGTATCAAGCTGGATTCCGCCGGAGCTTGACTGAATTTCATCAGAAAGTCCCAATGCCAGAGACAGAGATGCCTGAAATGTTTCTCCGCCTGATAAGGTCTTGACACTTCGGACAGTTCCATTGTAATGATCTACTACATCCAGTTCCAGACCGGTTTTCCCTACCCTGCTCTTGTTTTCTTTTCTGCGAACTAACTCGTACTGACCGCTGCTCATGGTCATCAGACGGATATTGGCACGCGCAAGAATGCGGTCAAAATACTGCATCTGGATGTAAGTTTCCAGCATGACCCTTGCCTTACCCGTGATCGTACCATTGGCAGTGTCTGAGAGAGATTTCATCCACTTCCAGCGGGTTTCCGTTTTCAGAAGTTCTGTCTGCTGTCTGCGGATTTTTTCATACATGTCACTGTTGATTTCCAGGCGGGCATGGATTTCATCACGATTTTCTGAAAGTGATTTCTTTTGCTGTGCAAAGTTTTCTTTCTGAGCATTCAGTTCCTCAGCTGAAATACTTATGGATTCTTTTAACTGTTCTGTCAGAGATGCGATTACAGAATCCAGCTCTGTCATTCTCTTTTCTAATACTTCTCTCGCTTCTGTTACTGTTTTGTAATGTATTTCAAGCTTCTTTTGTTCCTCAGTCTTAAGCTGGATCTGAGACAGGATTTCTTCCTTTGTCCTTTCACCCAACTCTTTTTCCATGTTCTCTCTCTGCTTCTGCAGCTGTTCATATCTGGATTTCTCTGCTGCTGTCTGCTGCTGATTCTGATTGATCTGGTCTGTGATCGTTGTAAGTTCTGTCTGAGTCTTACCAATCTGCATCTCCAGAAGTTTTCTCTGTTCCAAAAATGCTGTAAGATCCTTTTGTTTCTGTTCCAGAATATTCTGCTGCTGTTTCAGCCATTCTACTGCTCTCTTTCCCTGCAGCAAAGCCTGTAATACATTACAATTTTCCTTTTGATTCACTGTTTCACTGCTGTGATTCTGTGACAGTTCCGGATCAGTTTTCATTCTCTGTCTTATATCTTCTTCATGGATCCATGTCAGTACAGGTTCGTCCAATTGATTCTGCAGCTGTTCCTGAATACTTTCCAGCTGGCTCTTCCTCTTTTCAAGACTGATCTGTAATTTCTGAAATTCTTTTGTATGCTGTTCTGACTGTGTGGTGAACTCTTCCTTTTTCTTCAGTAAATCCTGATGAGCTTTTTTCTGTTTTTTGAGTTCTTCTAATCCTGTCTGTACGATACTTTCCTGATTTTTTACAAACAAGCATAATTCATGATCAGGAAGTTCCTTTCGAAGTATTTTTTCTGCCTCCTCTTGTGACAGAAACTGTGCTGCATAGTCTTTAACTCCTTCTGTCAATTCTTCCCTGCAACGCTTCACCAGTCCTGCAGTCTCTCCTGCCTGCACACTTGCGTCAGATGCCGCTTTTTCCGCAGCTTCTGTTAACTTTTTCTGTTTTTTCAGTTGTTCTTCTGTGGGAACTTCCTTCGGAGTCTGCGTAAGCTTTGGATGATGAACAGAACCACATACCGGACACGGCATTCCATCCTGAAGTCCTGCTGCCAATATCCCCGCCTGCCCATCCAGATAAGCCTGTTCCATTTTGTTCAGGATTTCTTTTATTTCTGCCCGTTTCTGAGAAGCGGTCAGATAAGCCTTCTTTTTGCTTTCTGCTTTCTTTTCCAGATCCTGATACCGTTTCTGCTGATCTTCTATTTTCTGTATCTGCTGCAAACGTACGACCAGGCTGTTCTCTTTGATTTCCAGATTCCCACCGGAAACAATTTTCTCTTCCAGATCAGTCAAATCCTTTTTTATCTGTTTCGCAAATTGTTCTTCCTGTTCAGACTGTATTTTCAGTTCACTGATTTTTGTCTGAAGAAACTCAAGATTTCCGCAGTTCTTATAAACTCCTGCATAAAGATTATCTATTTTCTCTTTCCGGAAATCTGTTTCTGCTTTTTCTTTCTCTGCACTGTCTGTTGTCTGATATTCTTTTTGTTTTTCTTCAAGAACAATTTTCTTTTCTTTCTGACGATTCTGCAGTGCAATACTGTCTGTTTCCAATTTTTCAATCTGTTTTGAGACATTTTCTATTTCTCTGAGCAGATTTTCCAGATTTGTATAACGCTTCAGATTCTCTTTTTCTTTCTGTATGGAAAGTATCAGGCGTTGGATCTCCTCAGGTTCCTTTGCCCCATTTTCTGCATCTTTTTGTGCCTGTTCCAACTGTGGAAGCAATACTTCTTTCTCTTGCAGAAGTTGTTCCTTCCTTGCCTTTGCATCTGCTTCTTTATGAGCCTTTCCCAAAAGCTGATTTACTTTTTCAAGTTCTGTATCATTCTCTTTGATCTGCTTATTTACAGCTTTCAAGTTATCCTTATCTGCCTTCAGAAACTGCTCCAGAATTTCCAGACCTTCTTCCAGATTTCCTTCAAAGCCATTCTTCTCCATCAATAACCACTGTTGTCCCAACTGATTTTCTGTAGAATATCTGACCTGTTCCGTATACTGACGGATACTTCTCAGCAGCTCTTTATACGCTTTGTCCAGACCGCCGGCTTCGAATTTTAATTTTTCCTGAATTACCTTATAAATATCCGTATGGAAAAGCTTTCTGAAAATATTGCTGCGTTCCTCTGTATCAGCCAGCAGTAATTTTCTGAAATCTCCCTGTGCAATCATGGCGATCTGTGTAAACTGCTTCATATCCAGTCCGATCAGCTCAGTAACCGCCTGATTCACTTCCTTTAGCTTTGTCACAGGAGCTCTTCCATCAGAAAAAGTAAGCAACGCCTCCCCCTTCTGGGTAGTCATTCCGGTGCCTCTGGTCTTTGGACGCTCATAATCCGGGCTTCGTTTCACCGTATACACTGCATCTTTATATTCAAAAATATATTCCGCATACGTAGGTGTTTCCGGTTTTGCATACTTGCTTCTGAGCATGGATGCCTCCCGGACTCCTCCGCTTGTCTCCCCGTACAACGCAAATGTAATCCCATCAAAGATTGTCGTTTTTCCTGCTCCCGTATCTCCGGTCACCAAAAAAAGTCCCTGTCCTCCAAGCTGTGTAAAATCGATCACAGTCTCATCCGCATATGGACCAAATGCAGATAATGTCAGCTTCAATGGTTTCATACGTGCACCTCCTTCAGATCCTGGATCAGTTTCTCCACAAACTCTGTCTGTTCTTCTTTCATAGGTTCATTATTTAACAGTTCATAAAACTCCTCAAACAGCTGCAGCTCTGACTTCTGTTCCTGAGCCTCCACTGCCTGAACCTCACGGTTCTCACGTGTTCGTTTATTATCATATTCCAGACGCATCAGGTTGGGATAAACAGTACGCAGCTTCTGAAGTGCCCCCGGCACATCTTCCTCATCTGTCAGGGTAATCTGAAGATAATCCATCTTATTTTCAGCAGTATAATGATCCTTCGCTGTCACATCCATATAGGTTCCCCTCAGCTTACGCATATCCCGTCTGGGAATCAAGGGTACTGTACTGACCCTCACATTTCCCTTCTCCAGAAGCTCCACAATCGTTACCGACTTTTTATGATCTGCTTCCGAAAAAGAATACTTAAGCGGCGTCCCACTGTAACGCAAGGTCTCTCTCCCCATTTTCTGAGGTCTGTGGATGTGTCCCAGTGCCACATAGTCAAAATCTTTAAATACTTCCGCACTGACATTGTCAAGACCGCCAACCCATGTTTCTTCTGAGTCACTTCTGTCTGCTCCGGTCACAAACTGATGTGCCACCAGCACATTTCTCTGTGACGTATCGATCTCACACTCCTGCAGAGCAGCCATAACACCCTCTTCATAAGTATTAATGTCATCCCTCTGCAAAGCATGGCGTACTGCCGCAGGTTTCAAAAAAGGCAGAAGATATACAGATATTGGTCCATACTGATCTTTTAACACAATCCTTTTCATCTCTCCATCATAAACCTGCGAAATATAAATATCACTGCTTTCAAACAGCTTTGCTCCAAAGGAAAGCCTTTCTGCTGAATCATGATTTCCACTGATCATGTACACAGGAATCTCAGCTTTAGCCAGTCCTGTAATAAACTCATCAAACAGCTGCACTGCCTCTGCCGACGGCACTGTCTTATCATAAACATCCCCTGCGATTAAAACTCCATCCACTTTCTGTTCCGCAAAGATTTTCATCATCTGATCCAGAATATACCTCTGATCCTCCAGCATGGAAAAATCATGCACCCTTTTTCCAATATGCAGATCTCCAATATGCGCAAACTTCATCCCACATCTCTCCAATCTAAATATCATTCCTGCCTACTCTACCTGCCGACGGCATTCTGATCAATTATTTATTCCACTTTCAGAATATTTTTGCTATCCTGATACTCCTCCGGAATCTCTTCTGTAAGAATTTTAGCATCTGTAAACCCGCCGAATGTCACAGAACTTACTTCTCCAAACTTTGACTTATCTGTCAGGATATATACATCTTTGCACTGCTTCATTGCAGTACTCTTTACAATTGCTTCACTGGTATCCGGTGTGGTAAAGCCTTCCCTTCTGGTAATTCCATTGGTTCCGAAAAATCCCTTTGTAAAATGATACATCTGGATCATCTGCATCGCCTGACTGCCTACGACTGCCTCTGTTGAACTCTTAAGTTCTCCTCCGATCAGGTAAACCCGGATTCCCATCTTTGCCAGAGTCTGGGCATGGGATACTGCATTGGTGACAAAGGCAGCTTTTACACCTTCCAGATATTCCAGCATCAGACCAGTGGTGGTTCCTGCGTCCAGATAAACGAAATCATCTGGTGTGATCAGACTGGCTGCATATTTTGCGATCTTTTGCTTTTCTTCTTTATTTAATTCTGATTTCTGCGCTACTGTCGGTTCATAGGCAGTTACTTTATGATTTAATGCTACTGCGCCGCCGAAAACCTTGGTAAGTTTTCCCGCTTTGTCCAGTGCAGTGATGTCTCTGCGCACTGTGGACTCTGATGCGTCCAGAAGTTCTCTCAGTTCTGTTACTGTAATACTTTTTCTTTCTTCCAGAAGCTTCAGAATAATGTCAAATCTCTGTTCTGTAAGCATATGCTTTTGCCTCCATTATATATTTACTTTGATTATTTTCCTCTGATTATTTTCTCCGATATCGTTACTGTTCACTCCGTTCACAGTAACGTAGCCAAAATTCATTCCAGATTGCCTGCGGCAATGGAATTTTGGCTTGTATGTCTCGGGATTTTGGCATATTCATGCCAAAACACCTCGCGGGATAGTGGTGTGTGAACAGTAACCTGATATCTCATTATAACAGAAACAGGAGATGAATGCATCATCTCCTGTCTGTCAGTTTCTTATATTTAATTCTGTGAATTACAGGTTCTCCTGCATGAATTTGCTTACTGCTTCGTATGCTGCTTCTTCATCAGCGCCTTCAATTGTGAATGTTACTTCATGACCTTTCTTAACGCCAAGTCCCATCAGTGCAAGAAGTTTTCTGCAGTCTACTTTTTTACCCTCTTTTTCAATAGAGATAGTTGACTCAAAGCCCTTTACCAGTTTTACAAGCTCTCCTGCCGGACGTGCGTGGATTCCTTCGTTGTCTGTAACTACATACTTAAATTCTTTCATTTTGATATCCTCCATGTTTTTATTTTAATTTTTTCATTATTGCTTTTTTATTTCACTGCTTATGCTGCTTTCTTCTTTAACAGGCCAAGCAGAACTGCAGAGATTACTGTTCCCACAACCAGTGCGACCAGATACATAACTGCATTTCCAACTACAGGGAATACGAAGATTCCACCGTGTGGTGCCATCAATGTACAGTCAAATGCCATGGAAATCGCTCCTGCCGCTGCGGATCCTACGATACAGGAAGGAAGTACATGAAGTGGATCAGACGCTGCAAACGGAATCGCACCTTCTGTGATAAATGCAAGACCCATGATAAAGTTGGTAGGACCTGCGTCTCTCTCTTCTTTTGTGAACTTATCCTTAAACAGCAGTGTTGCCAGTGCAATCGCACAGGGAGGAGTCATACCGCCGATCATAACTGCTGCCATAATATCATAGTTACCAGCTGCAATTGCAGCTGTTCCGAATACATAGGCTGCTTTGTTGAATGGGCCGCCCATATCAATAGCCATCATTCCACCAAGCACTATGCCTAAAACTACTTTACTAGAACTTCCCATTCCTGTCAAGGCATTATTCAAACCTGTATTAATGCCACCCATAATTGGTTCTACAACAAATGTCATCAACAATCCCATAACAAGAATTCCCACTACAGGATAAATCAGAACAGGCGCAATCTTTTCCAGTGCTTCGGGAAGTTTATCACATAATTTACGAAGTCCAAGAATAATATATCCGGCTGCGAAACCTGCAAGCAAAGCTCCAAGGAAACCAGATTTACCGTTGGCTGCCATCATACCGCCTACCAGACCAAGTGCAAGTGCCGGTCTGTCACCGATTGCCATTGCAATAAATCCGGCAAGGATCGGAAGCATGAATCCGAATGCTGTATTACCGATTCCTTTAAACAGAGCCGCTACCGGAGTAATGGTACCGAAGTTTGCTCTCTGATCTGCCGGAAGCGCACTTAAATCTACACTTAATCCATCGATCAGGAACGCAATGGCGATCAGGATACCACCGCCTACAACCAACGGAAGCATATGAGATACGCCATTCATCAGCTGCATATAGATCTTATGTCCTACACTGCCGCCGGATTTGTTACCGGCAGAAGATGTCTGGGAACCGGCTGCTGCGTGGTAGACCGGTGCATCCCCATTGATTGCTCTGTCAATGAGCTGATCTGCTTTACTGATTCCGTCGGATACCTGACATTCGATCACTTTTTTACCATCGAAACGTTCCATGGGAACCTTGGCATCTGCTGCGACAATAATACAGTCTGCATCAGCAATCTCCTGATCTGTCAGCACATTCTTTGCACCGCCGGATCCGCGGGTTTCGATCTTTACAAAACAGTTCTTTGCTTTTGCAACTTTTTCAATTCCTTCTGCTGCCATGTACGTATGTGCGATACCTGTAGGACAGGAAGTAACAGCAAGGATCTTAGCCTGTGTTCCTTCTGCTGATCCGGTATCTGCCAGTCTCTCATCAATATCTTTCTTTTCACTGTCTGCCCTGTCAATAATATCCATAAACTCATCTACAGACGATGCATTGCGAAGAGATTCTGTAAATTCTTCATCCATCAGCCCCACTTTCCGGAAGACAAATCCCAGGATCATCGTAAAAAAGATTGGCACTGTGGCATTCAGACTGAATATCAGATTCTCCATGTTACACTCCTACACCAGACCGAAGCAACGCAGCACATACAGCCATGCTGTCATAGTAAAAGCACTTCCCAGCGTAGTAAGCATGACCACACTCGAGGTAAGCGTTCCTTCGTGTCCCATATTTTTTGCCATAATAAAACAACTGACTGCGGAAGAAGAACCTGCCACTACAAGTGCTCCTACCATCTGTTCGTTTCGTAATCCGCTCAGGGCTGCAAGCGGCAGGGCAATCATGGCAATTCCTGCCAGTCGCAAAAACGTTGCACCAAGTGTCGGCCGGATCTGACCGATTGCTTTCTCTCCCTCAAAGGAGCCACCCATCGCCATGAGACCAAGCGGTGTGGCCAGACTGGTCAGATTGTGCACTGTCTTGCTGACGATCGTCACCTGTGGCACATGGCAGACAGACAGAAGCATTCCTCCGGCGATACCGAGAATGATCGGATTGGTCAGAATTCCTTTTACAGTCTCTTTTGCCAGATTTCCTGCTGCCTTCTTTTCCCCATCCGGTTTCATAAAAAGCAAAATGATCACAGCCAGAATATTATTAAACGGGACATTTCCAATCAGCATCAGAGAAGCCATATCGGATTTTCCGTAAATATTACTGATAAATGCGATTCCCAGCAGTGCAGAATTACTTCGAAACGCCACCTGAGCAAACTCTCCACGGATATTCTCATCCTTCACCAGTCTGGAACACAGGACACTGACCAGTCCGCCGCCAATCGTGATAGCCGCACAGAAGCCGACAAATTTTCCGTCCCACAGTGTCTGAAAGTCTGCACTCCAGAGATCTTCCAGCAGTAGCAGAGGCAACGCCGCCCGGAAGACAAATCGGTTGATTTTCTTTATAAAACTTTCATCCAGCAGTCCGATCTTACGAAATCCATATCCCAGAAGCATTGTAAAAAAGATCGGCAACGTGGCATTTAAACAAAAGAACAGATTTTCCATAAGTATGTAAAAGGAGCCATAGCACGATCACTCATGCGACAGCTCCTGTCTCCTTATTCAAAAATTTTATTATAAATCGGGAAACAATCCAGTGTTGCAAAATAGTCTCTTGGAGTCTCTGCCCGACGGATCATCTCAAAACCGCCGTCTTCTTTCAGCAGGATTTCCGCTGATTTCAGTTTGCCGTTATAATTGTAACCCATCG
>OGOH01002661.1_pt1 | contig 10886 bp, 8 predicted proteins | sample 1552571 | NCBI WGS metagenome assembly OGOH01 (sample SAMEA2580170, study PRJEB22360) | human gut metagenome | biome: human gut; feature: human-associated habitat; material: faeces | place: Denmark | collected 2008/2010
ATTACGGAAGACGGATATGATCTGGTATCCGGATGGAAACAAAAAAGATATGATCCGCTATCCAAAACACTACCGACCAAGTTATTCAATGCTACCGCACGCAAAGTATCAGGCATTCCAAATTTGCACGACTTCAACTGCGGCCTGAAAGCCTACCGCAAAGATGTCGTGAAAAACATCGAAGTGTATGGCGAAATGCATCGTTATATCCCCTATCTGGCAAAGAATGCCGGATTCCAGAAGATAGGTGAGAAGGTGGTACACCACCAGGCACGTAAATATGGTTCTACCAAATTCGGATTCAACCGTTTCTTCAACGGATATCTGGATCTGATTTCTCTTTGGTTCCTTTCCAAATTCGGAGTGAAGCCGATGCACTTCTTCGGATTGCTGGGATCACTCATGTTCTTTATCGGAATGATCTCCGTTATCATTGTTGGTGTAAGCAAACTGCATGCAATGTACAACGGTCTCCCCTACCGGCTTGTAACCGATTCCCCTTATTTCTACCTATCGCTTACGGCGATGATTATCGGTACACAGCTATTCCTTGCCGGATTCTTGGGAGAACTGATTTCACGTAATGCCCCCGAACGGAACAATTATCAGATAGAAAAGAAAATTTAATTCACGCCCAATAACCGAGATTATGAAGAATTTAATTCGTATCTTTTTAATATTAGTAATTGTTGGTGCATGTATAAGCATCGGCAGTTCGTGTTCGGACGAAAATGATTGTTCATTGGCAGGACGTCCTATGATGTACTGCACATTGTATACTCTTGATGAAATAACCGATGACAGAGTAAAAGACACACTGGACTCATTGACTATTACAGCATTAGGGACAGATTCGATCATTCTCAACAACGAGAAAAATGTGCATACCCTGATGTTGCCGTTGCGATATACCAGTGATACGACTGTATTTGTTTTCCGTTACGATCCGAAACGCAGACCGAACGACGTTGATACATTATATATTGTACAACAAAACACACCTTACTTCCAGTCTATGGAATGTGGATACATGATGAAGCAAAACATTCTCGGCACTAGATTCGGAAATACCAGAAATAGCTCAGAAAGAATAGACTCACTTCGTATATTAAATAAAAAAGCCAATACAAATGAAATTCAGAATTTGGAAATATTCTATAAGTATCGCGACCGTACACCTCCTACGATTGAGTAGTGTGTTGCTCCTACTTTGTATTGGACTACCGTCAATTGCACAACAGCAACAACAACGACCGGCTCCCGTACAGAAAAGAGACCAGAAGAAGAAAGAGGTTGTAGTCGACACTATCCCGTTTTATAATGGGACGTATGTCGGCGTGGACTTATATGGCATCGGAAGTAAGATGTTAGGCGGCGACTTTATGAGCTCCGAAGTCAGCATAGGTGTCAATCTTAAAAACAAATTCATCCCAACTATCGAGTTTGGTATGGGAGGAACAGATACCTGGAGCGAAACAGGCATACACTATAAGAGCAAAATGGCCCCATTCTTCCGAATCGGTGTGGACTACAACACCATGGCAAAGAAAAAAGAGAAGAACAGCTACTTGTATGCAGGACTTCGCTATGCATTCAGTTCATTTAAATATGATGTTTCCACGATGCCAGCAGATGATCCTATCTGGGGAGATGTAATAGGTAACCCCAGTTTGGAAGACGGTTATTGGGGAGGAAGTGTGCCATTCAGTCATCTGGGTATGAAAGGATCGGTGCAATGGCTGGAAATCGTTTTAGGCGTCAAAGTACGTATTTACAAAAACTTCAACATGGGGTGGTCAGTACGTATGAAATACAAAACCAAAGCATCTACCGGAGAATATGGAGACCCATGGTACGTGCCCGGTTACGGAAAATTTAAATCGAGTAACATGGGAATCACTTATTCCCTTATTTATAAATTGCCTCTTTAGAATACAATGACAGGACTAGAGATTTGGCTGCTTGCAATAGGTCTGGCGATGGATTGTTTCGCTGTCTCAATTGCAAGCGGTATTATTCTGAAACGTACCCGATGGAAACCCATGCTAGTCATGGCTTTTGCTTTCGGCTTTTTTCAGGCAATCATGCCATTTATCGGATGGATGTGTGCAAAGACATTCAGTCATCTTATAGAAAGTGTAGACCATTGGATTGCTTTCGCGATCCTTGCCTTCTTAGGCGGACGAATGATTTTAGAATCTTTCAAAGAAGAAGAATGTTGTAAACTGTTCAATCCGGCAAATCCGAAAGTGGTATTGACCATGGCAATAGCCACAAGTATTGATGCATTGGCAATCGGCATTTCCTTTGCCTTTCTGGGAGTTCAGGACTATACCGAAATCCTTCCGCCTATCAGCATCATCGGGTTTGTTTCATTTGTCATGTCACTCATCGGTCTGATCTTTGGTATCCAATGTGGCTGCGGCATCGCCCGGAAACTGAAAGCAGAGTTATGGGGAGGTATCATTCTAGTCATTATCGGACTAAAGATATTAATTGAACATTTATTTCTTCAATAAAACGAGTTTTCTTATCAAATAGAAGAGCGTATGAAAACAAAGAAAAGTTTCCTTTGGCTGGCTTTCCTGATTTTGGCAACTATCTGGATATTAGTCAGACATAATCAACAAGTTGACTATTACAGTGTCAAAGGTTTAGTGTTTGGGACAGTATATAAGATTACTTATCAGCATGATGGTGATTTAAAACCGGAAATAGAAGCTGAACTGAAACGCTTCGACCAATCTTTATCTCCATTCAATGACAGTTCTGTTATCAGTCGTGTCAACCGCAATGAAGAGCTGGTGACTGATAGTTTTTTCCAGAAATGTTTCCATCGCTCGATGGAAATTTCCCGAGAGACAAAGGGTGCTTTCGACATTACAGTGGCCCCTCTTGCCAATGCTTGGGGATTCGGTTTCAAAAAAGGTGCTTTTCCTGATTCATTAATGATAGACAGTCTGTTACAAATCACCGGATATGAAAAAGTGAAAATGGATAACGGCAAAGTTATCAAACAGGATCCTCGTACCATGTTAAGTTGTAGTGCCGTTGCCAAAGGGTATTCGGTAGACGTAATTGCACAACTACTCGACCGTAAGGGAATAAAAAACTATATGGTAGATATAGGAGGCGAGGTGGTAGTGAAAGGGAAAAATCCTTCCAAAGGCTTATGGCGCATTGGAATCAATAAGCCTATCGACGATTCACTGGCCATAAACCAAGACTTACAGACAATTCTTGAGATAACAGATTTAGGCTTGGCTACTTCCGGAAACTATCGTAATTATTATTATAAGGATGGGAAGAAATACGCCCATACGATTGACCCTAGAACTGGCTATCCGGTACAACACAATATCTTGTCCTCTACGGTAATCGCCAAAGACTGTATGACTGCCGATGCCCTTGCCACCGCCTTCATGGTGATGGGACTGGAAGAAGCGGAAGCTTTCTGCAAAGCGGATACAACGATTGACGCCTACTTTATTTATAGTGGAGAAAATGGAGAGTTCAAGACTTATTATACGGAGGGAATGAAAAAATACATAACTACTCCGTAATATATATATTTTATACAAATAGAGGTTCTACTTGAGAAAACAGAACCTCTATTCAATTGGCAAATATCTATTTCATAAACACGAAATACACTGCTGCAATCAGACAGACAAATGCAGCCAGATGATTCCAATGTAAAGCCTCACCTTTAAAAAAGATTGTAGTGAACACTGTAAAAATAACAAGTGTTATTACCTCTTGAATGACTTTTAGTTGCATCAATGAAAACGGGCCTCCATTGCCTATAAAGCCAATACGATTGGCCGGTATCTGACAGGAATATTCAAAAAAGGCGATCGCCCAACTGAACGCAATCACACCGATCAGCGGAAGAGCTGCGAACCAACTGTACTCCTGTTTCATCTTTAAATGTCCGTACCAAGCAAATGTCATAAAGACATTAGATACGATCAGCAACAAAATGGTATAGAATCCTTTCATAACAATCTATTCAAATTAATCTATTTTATCTGGTAATAATTCCTCTTGTACATTAGTCATACTGCCCCAAAGGCTATAACGAGCTTCCGGGTTCATCGCTTCCAACTGCCGTAAAATTCCTTTCATATCACTCCGGCTGGACTGCGATTCATAAGGACAATTCTTCACTTGCTTCTGATAATGACGCAAAGTCGCCAATTCTACCAAATCAGCTTCATGAACCAGACACATCGGACGAATAATTGTCATATCAAACTTCTTCATCACCAACCGGGGCGGCATTGTACTGAAAGCTCCCTGATAAGTGATATTCATCAATAAAGTTTCCAAAATATCATCCATATGGTGACCGAGAGCGATTTTATTGCATCCGTGTTCCTTGGCAACTGTGAACAGGGCCTTCCGACGGTTCCATGAACAGAGGAAACAGGGAGATTTACGTGTGTCGGTAGCAGGATCAAAGGCAGTCTCATACTGCACAAAGGGAACTCCATACGCTTCACAGTGCGCTTTCAAATATTCAGTATCACTCTGATAAGGAATATTCTTCATCACTACATGGACGGCAACGACAGAAAAGCGAGGTTTATAGATACGTGCGCGTCTCCCCAATAGTTCCACAAGCGCCAACGAATCTTTTCCTCCCGACAGTCCGATAAGGATTTTGTCTCCTTCTTCTATCAATCCATATTGCACCACTCCTTTGCTAAACCGCCGTTCAATGCGGCGAATGGTTTTCTCTTCTTCCGTAAATTGTGTCATATCTTTGAAAATCGGCTGCAAAAGTAAGCGAAAAGAATGATTTAAAGAAGAATTAACATAATAGAATCACTGAAAAAGGGTTTATTTCTAATAAATTTGTACTTTTGAACAATTGATAAATGGACCGGTGCCCGAAAGCAGCAATGTTTTCAATCTACCCGTCACTCATAAACGCTCAAAACGATGAAAGGAAAATATATTCTATTTTTAATTTGCAGCCTCTTCCTTTGCGAAGTCTCTGCACAAACGTTGGAACAGGCACGCACCTTATTTACCAAAGGTGAGTACGAACAAGCCAAACCAGTTTTTAAGAAGTATGCTAAATCACAACCGTCGAACGGGAATTATAATTATTGGTATGGCGTATGTTGCCTGAAAACCGGAGAGGCGGAAGAGGCGGTGAAACCTCTTGAAATAGCGGTAAAGAAACGTATCACCGGTGGACAACTCTATTTGGGACAAGCATATAATGAGACATACCGCTTTGAAGACGCTGTGAACTGCTTTGAGGAATATATCGCAGATTTAAGTAAACGTAAAAAACCGACGGAAGAAGCAGAAAAGCTTCTGGAAAAAAGCAAATCCGACCTCCGTATGTTGAAGGGAGTTGAAGATGTATGTATCATCGACAGTTTCGTTGTGGACAAAGCAACTTTCCTGAACGCTTACAAGATCAGCGAAGAATCGGGCAAACTGTTTACTTTCAATGAATTCTTCAAGACAGAAGGAGATCATCCGGGAACTGTTTATGAAACAGAAATCGGAAATAAAATTTATTATAGCGAAAAGGGCGAGAAAGGTAATCTTGATATCTTTTCAAAGAACAAGTTGTTGAATGAATGGAGTGACGGACGTCCGTTACCGGGTAGTATCAATGCTTCCGGGAATGCGAATTATCCGTTTGTTCTATCGGATGGAGTCACCGTTTATTACGCCAGCGATGGCGAGGGATTGGGTGGCTATGATATTTTTGTCACTCGCTACAACACGAATACCGACACTTATCTTGTTCCGGAAAATGTGGGTATGCCGTTCAACTCGCCGTACAACGATTATATGTACGTCATCGATGAATACAACAACCTCGGATGGTTTGCTTCCGACCGTTTCCAACCGGAAGGAAAGGTATGTATTTATGTATTCATCCCTAACACTTCCAAACAGACTTATAATTATGAAGCAATGGAGCAGCAAGAGATCATTCGTCTGGCACAGATTCATTCGCTGAAAGAAACCTGGAAGGATAAACAAGCGGTTACCGAAGCACTGCAACGATTGAAAGCTGCTATCAGTCATAAGCCCAAAGAACGCCGTGCCATGGATTTTGAGTTTGTCATTGACGACCATACGACTTACTATCTGATGAGCGACTTTAAATCCGCAAAAGCCAAGACACTTTTCCAACGCTATCAGCAGATGGAAAAAGACTATTATCAACAAGAAGAAAAGCTGAACAGCCTTCGTCAACAATATGCCGGTGCCAACCAACAGGGAAAAGCAAAAATGGCTCCTGCCATTCTCGACCTCGAAAAGCGGATACTGCAAATGTCCGAAGAACTCGATGCTCTCGAAGTGAATGTACGTAATGCAGAAAAAACAAAATAAATAATAACTCTGAACTATGGATATACTCATTATCGCCGTTCTCATTATTGCCGCAGTCATACTGTTTCTGGTAGAGCTGTTCGTCATCCCGGGCATTAGCCTGGCCGGAATTTCTGCATTGGTTTGCATCCTGTATGCCAACTACTATGCGTTCGACAATTTAGGTATGGCAGGAGGATTTGCCACTCTCGGCATATCAGCGGTTGCCTGCATCGGATCACTGATTTGGTTTATGCGGTCGAAGATGCTAGACAAACTGGCGTTGAAAAAGGATATTGATTCAAAAGTAGACCGTAGCGCAGAAGATAGCGTCAAAGTGGGTGATATTAAGTACAAGGATATTTCCGGACCGGACGGTGTCCCCGACGGAGTTATCTCACCGGAGTATGACCGTGTACTTTTGGGCGGTTCCCTGCCTCACTATATGTTTGGACTCACTTTCAATGCTGCCTATAAAGGCTGGGACTTTGGATTGACACTACAAGGTGTTGGAAGTCAGAAATCTCAAATCAGTGCAGCAATGATTGAAGGGCTTCGAGACAACTGGCTCAATTTCCCTACTATTCTTGATGGCAATTATTGGAGTCCGAAAAATACGGATGAGCAGAATGCGACAGCCAAATATCCGCGCCTGACTCGCACCAATCGGGATGCTAATTTCTGTATGTCTGATTATTGGCTTTACAACGGTCGGTACATTCGTTTAAAAAATCTCTCTGTCGGTTATACGCTCCCCAAAGCATGGACTACGAAGGCGTGTATGAATACAGTCCGTCTTTATGTAAGCGGAAGTGACCTGTTTACCATCAGTAATGCCCCCAAAGGATGGGATCCGGAAGTAAGTACAGAAGGGTATCCTATTACCACCTCTCTAATATTTGGTGTTTCTATTAATTTCTAGCCATAAAAAACATGAAAAAGTTACTCTTATATATCGGGGCAGGAATACTCTTACTCTCTGCCTGCCATGATCTCAATTTAAATCCATTGTCAAGCGGTTCTACTGAAAACTGGTATTCCACGGAAACTGAAGTGCAGATGGCCGTTGATGAGTTATATCGATATGACTTCTGGCCGGAAGACGGACAACAACAGACCGACTGGTCGGACGACTATACTTCACGCGATCTCCTGACCTCTTTTGATGACGGAACTCTAAATGGACAAAATGCTTGGGTTACCAGTTTATGGGGCAATCAGTACAAAGCTATTTCACGTGCCAATGCAGTTATTGAGAAATCGCATCGTGCTATCGAAAATGGCGCATCTGCCGCTACTATTAACCGCCTGATTGCCGAAGCCAAATTCCATAGAGCTGCCGCTTATGCCAAACTGATTGTAAAGTTCGGTGACTTACCATTGGTATTAACCGATGTAAGTACAGAAGAGGGGTTGACAATGGGACGTACAGATAAATCCATCGTATTGGCACAAATCTATAAAGATTTTGATGATGCAATTAGTGTGCTTCCAACTTCCTATACTGACCAACAGCGAGCCACCCAAGGTGCTGCACTGGCACTAAAAGCCCGGGTTGCCTTGATTATGGAAGATTGGGAAACAGCGGCCGATGCAGCCAAGGCGGTTATGGACTTGAATATTTATGAATTGCATCCCGATTTTGGCAATCTTTTTTTGTCTACTACAAAAACCTCGAATGAATTTATTTTCAAAATTCCACGTGATGCTACATATGACATTTATCTGGGAACAGGAAACGGAGGAGTTAACCAGGTATACAATGATCTACCCCGTAACGTAGGAGGATGGACGCAGACCTGTCCGTCATGGGAGTTACTAGCTGCATTCACCTGTACCGACGGTCTGCTTATTAACGAATCACCACTCTTCGATCCGCATGAACCATTTGCAAACCGTGATCCACGTTTAGCAGAAACCATTGTACCATTTGGTTCCAACCACCTCGGTTATGAATACAACCCACACCCGGAGGCACTGACGTGTATGAACTATAATACGGGTGAAATCGTGACAAATTATGATACACGTGCCAATGCCCAATATGCTTCTTTCGATGGTCTGGTGTGGAAAAAAGGGATAGACGAAACATGGCTTCAGAATGGTTTCAAGGTAGACCAGGATATTATCTATTGTCGTTATGCCGAAATATTGTTGACATATGCCGAGGCGAAAATCGAATTAAATGAGATAGATAACTCCGTATTGGATGCACTGAATGAGGTTCGGGCGCGTGCTTATGGTGTGGACAAGTCCGATAAGGCAAGTTATCCGGCTTTCACTTCTAACGACCAGTCCACACTTCGCCACCAGCTACGTGTAGAACGTCGTATGGAAATGGCAAAGGAACACATGCGATATACGGATATCATCCGTTGGAAACTGGCCGAAAAGGTTATGAATCGCAAGACATATGGTATCCTTTATCCGGCCTCACTATGTATCGAACGGGTAACCAGTCAGGGAGATTGGTTTTGGGCTTTCACACCGGAAATGGACGAGGATGGTTGTGCAGATTTCTCCAAATTGGAAGAAGCGGGTAAATGTCAGGCACTTGCTGTACGTAGTTGGAACGATCGCCAATATTTGTGGCCTATCCCTACCACGGAACTTCAGATCAACGAGAACTTAAAACAAAATCCCGGCTATTAAATGCAGGAAAGTTGTTGATAGTCCGGGAAAAGGTAACTCCTTAATTATTCACCCTTTTATTTTTCTAACTTTATGATTGGAAAGAGCTATATTTTTCACCTTTTTCTATTTCTTCTCATATTACCAGACAGTATTTATTCTCAAGATAATATTTGTCTGATCCCGCAAGTTGAAAGCATGGTCCGGAAAAAAGGTACGCTATCCATCGAACGTCTGGAAAGCATCCATTTCCCGGACGAATGGAAAAATACAGGAAACCTCTTTGTCAGCGATCTGAAAGAACTGGCAAATTTGTCTGTCATGGTGACTGCCTCAAATCCTTCCATTCATGTAAAAAAGGTGAAAATGCAGGAGCCGGAAATGTACATGCTGGAAATTACAAAGCAGGGGATCATCATAGAAGCAGGCGACCAGACAGGTATGATTCGTGCTTTCTCCACTCTTTTACAATTGATTCTGGGAAGTGAGGGAAAAGAGTTACCCCGGCTCATAATCCACGACAAACCCCGTTTTAGTTACAGGGGAGTCATGATAGATTGTAGCCGCCATTTCTGGACTATCGAACAACTTAAAAAGTATACCAAACAATTGGCCTTTTTTAAACTTAACACTTTACATCTGCACTTGACAGACAATCAAGGCTGGCGTCTGTATCTGGACCAATATCCGGATTTAGCGTTCAAAGGTACGTACTACCGAACATTCGAGGATCTCTCGGGACATTATTATCGTAAAAGTGAGTTGCAGGAATTGATCAACTATGCCGCCATGTACGGCATAGAGATCATTCCGGAGATTGACCTTCCGGGACACTGTCTGGCCTTGCTTGCAGCCCTTCCCCAACTGTCATGTAAAGGCGGAAAATTTGAAGCCTATCCAGAGGAACTGGACGGACAAAAACGGAAGAGAGCGGATGAGAATATGCTGTGTATAGGAAATCCTGAAACCTATAGGTTTGTGGAAAAACTGGTAGCAGAACTCACTGATCTCTTCCCTTCATCATTCATACATCTGGGAGGAGATGAAGTGTCGACACATCTATGGGAACAATGTCCGAAATGCCAAAAGATTTACAAACAAGAGAATATGACTTCATGGCACGAGTTACAGGACTATTTTACGAAACGAGTTAGTGAAATTGTACGTTCCAAGGGAAAAAGGATGATAGGTTGGGATGAAATAAATGACCGTAATGCCGCTGACATCAGTGACGTGATCATGATCTGGCAACGTGATGGAAGAGAACAGCAACAGAAAGCTTTGAAAAGAGGGTTGTCAGTCATTATGTCTCCTAAGGATCCCTGTTACTTTGATTTCGGGTATTCACGGAATTCCACACGCAGATTGTATGAATGGGAACCAGTTGGCAAAGAATGTACGAATACTCAAGCACATCTCGTCAAGGGAGGACAGGCTAATTTGTGGACTGAATTCATTACAACCTCGGATGAGGTGGAAAGGATGTTATATCCCAGAACTTGTGCCTTGGCCGAAACCCTCTGGAACACGAAAGAAAAGAAAGAATGGGAAGGGTTCCGACAACGTATCAGCAAGTTCGGTGCTATTATGGAAAAACTGAATATCTGTTACTTCAAAGACGAGGATTGGGATAACACAGGTTTTGTTCCGCAAAGCGAACAAAGGCCCCGTCTTGTATGTCCTGCCCGTATCGATACCAATATGAAGGGAATCAAGTATTATATGCCTGAATATGCGTTTGACGGTGATATACAGACTTTCTTTGCAACCCCCTATTCCTTAAAAAAAGGAGATTATTTTACTCTTACTTTGGAAAAAAGACAAGCAGTACAGGAAATCAGAATTGTGTTTGATGTTTCAAAGGAACATCCGGAACATGTACAATTATCTGTCAGCGAGGACGGTAC
>OGOH01002665.1_pt1 | contig 10871 bp, 10 predicted proteins | sample 1552571 | NCBI WGS metagenome assembly OGOH01 (sample SAMEA2580170, study PRJEB22360) | human gut metagenome | biome: human gut; feature: human-associated habitat; material: faeces | place: Denmark | collected 2008/2010
CGTGATGATGCCTGAAGGCCCCGGTGCCCGCGGCGCAGGCAGTGGCCATGATCGGCATGCCCGAAGCGCGCATCATTCTTGCCGAAGCGGCGCTCGCCGTCGCCACCGCGCCCAAATCCAACGCCAGCTACAACGCCATCAACGCGGCGCTCGCCGACGTGGACGCGGGGCTTATCGGCCAAGTGCCGCTGCATCTGCGCAATGCGCCGACCGCGCTGATGAAAAGCTGGGGCAACCACGAAGGCTACCGGTACGCGCACGATTGGCCGGGCGCGGTGGCGCCGCAGCAGTACATGCCTGACGAATTGCAGGGGCGCGAGTATTACCATCCGAACGACCGCGGTTACGAGCATGAGGTCAAGCCGAGATTGGAGCGGATTCGGAAGATTCTGCACGAAGAGGACGATAACGGTGACGGCCGTTCCGGCCAGCGCAACGCCTGATGTTCGTTTCCTGCAGGCATTGGGTCAGGGGTTCCGCTAGAATTCTTCGCTGGGGTTGACGCCTGCTTGCTTTGCAAGGCCCATGCGTCAATCGCGGCGTCGCACATGGCCGCAGGAAAAAGTGCGCGGAAAGTGATTATGAAAGAACGGAATACAACGCTCGAAACCACCGACCATAACAATAGGAACAATAGCGAAAACATCAAGGAAACGCCGGACGAACGCATTCCCGGCAAACTCATCGGCGCCATCGTGGCGGTCGGCTCGCTCGCCTTCATCGGCATCCTCACCGAAACCGTGATGACGGTGCTGTTCCCACAGCTCATGCGGGAATTCAACGTGAACACTGCTACTGTGCAGTGGATCACCACCATCTACCTGCTGACGGTCGCAGCCACCATGCCGCTGTCGTCGTATCTTAACCGCAAATTCAAGCATCGCGTCCTGTTCCTCGCCGCGGTGGCGCTTGCGGTGCTTGGCTCGCTGACCATGATCTTCGGCCATGCGTTCCCGGTGATTCTAGTAGCCCGCATCATCCAGGGCATCGGCTCTGGCGTGGCCACACCGCTGATGATGAACATCATTCTCGAACAGTCCCCACGCAGCAAGGTCGGACGACTGATGGGCGTCGGTTCGCTCGTCATCACCGTGGCGCCCGCCATCGGCCCGACCGTGGGTGGCGCGGTGTCGAGCATTCTGCCATGGCGTGCGATTTTCGTCATCGTCATTCCCGTGATTCTGCTGATTTCGCTGCCTGTCGGCCTCAAATGCATCGAACAGCACCGTCCGACGGAAGAGGCGCATCTGAATCCGCTGCAGTTCGCGGCGATTGTGCTGGCGTTGTGCGGTCTAGTGATGTTCCTGAACCAGGCGGGCGTGGCTGTTGCCGCCGCCGTTTCGGGTGGTGCGGCTACAGCGCCGGCGATTTTCGCAGTGATCAGCCTGATCGTCGGCTTGGGATCGCTTTTCTTCTTCGGATGGTCGTCCCGTCGTTCCTTCTCGCCGCTGATTCGCTTGGGATGGCTGCGTGATCCGATGGTGCTGCTGCATCTGATCGCCTACATGCTGCTGCCAATCGTCGGCATCGGCTTCGGCTATGTGATCACCAATCTTGCCCAGCTTTCCTTGGGAACGAACGCGTTCCTGGCAGGCGCGCTGGTGCTGCCGGGCGCGTTGATCGGCGCTTTCTTCGCACCGATCGGCGGCACGCTGTACGACCGTTTCGGCCCTGTCCGCCCGATTCTGGGCGCGTTCTTCCTGGCGATCTGCGGCCCGATCCTGCTGCTGGTCTTCTCCATGCGGCTGACGCCGGCCACGCTTGCCGGTTTCTACTTCATCTTCGGACTTGGCTATGCGCTTGGCTTCTCCAACATCATGACCAATGCGTTGCGCAGCATTGCGCCGCAATTCATGCCGGATGGCAACGCCGTGTTCAACACCTGCCTGCAGTTCGGTGGCGCAGCCGGAACCGCGCTGTTCTCCACGGTGCTGTCCGTGGCCCAGGCCGGCGCAGGCAAGGAAGGAACCGAGGCATTCAGCCATGCCACGGCGGTTGGCGGCAGTTGGACGTTCACCGTCATGATCGTGATTGTCGCCGTTGCAATCTGCTGCCTGATTACCGCCTTCCGCATCGGCGCGAAACGCAAATAACCGTGTTTTCGCCGTCGGCTTCTCCACTGTGGGCGCAATTTTGTTCCCCGTCGCTTCGAAGCGGTAGGCTGTGAAACTATAGAGAACACTGGAAAAGGAGACAAGGTGAGCAACCTTAGTGCACCCCTGCCCGTCATGGCTGGCGAAGACATGCCGGCAGGACCCACCGATCCGATTTTCAACCGCCTGCTCAAGGACCGCATCATCTGGATGGGTGAGGAAGTCAAGGACGAGATGGCCAACCGCATTTGCGCGCAGATGCTGATGCTGGCCGCCGAGGATCCGAAAAAGGATATCTGGCTGTACATCAATTCCCCGGGCGGCTCCATCACCGCGGGCATGGCCATCTACGATACCATGCAGCTCATCGAGCCGGACGTGGCCACCGTGGGCTTGGGCATGTGCGCATCCATGGGCCAGTTCCTGCTGAGCTCCGGCACCAAGGGCAAGCGCTTCCTGACCTCGCATGCGCGTGTGCTGATGCACCAGCCGTCCGGCGGCATCGGCGGCACCGCCACCGATGTTCGCATCAACGCCGAGCTGATCATGGACATGAAAAAGACCATGAGCGAGTTGACCGCCGAGCAGACCGGACACACCGTCGAGGAAATCTACCGCGACAACGAGTACGACCACTGGTTCACCGCCCAAGAAGCGTTGGAGTACGGCTTCGTGGACAAGCTCGTTTCCACCCACGACACGATGAGCGCCACCAAGGGAGAGTGACCATGGCAAGCGAAGAAGCACAGTTTGTAGCCCGCGCCGAACGTCTGGCCGGACCGACCGGTGTGGTCGGCTTCCAGAGGGCTGCGGCGCGTGAGGCCGCGTTCGCACCGCAGAACCGTTACGTTCTGCCGCAGTTCGAGGAAAAGACCCCGTACGGATACAAGAGGCAGGATCCGTACACCCGCCTGTTCGAGGATCGCATCATCTTCATGGGCGTGCAGGTGGACGACACCTCCGCCGATGACATCATGGCCCAGCTGCTGGTTTTGGAAAGCCAGGATCCGAACCGTGACGTGATGATGTACATCAATTCGCCGGGCGGTTCCATGACGGCCATGACCGCCATCTACGACACCATGCAGTACATCAAGCCGGACGTGCAGACCGTATGCCTCGGCCAGGCCGCCTCGGCCGCGGCCATCCTGCTGGCCGCCGGCGCCAAAGGCAAACGTCTGATGCTGCCGAACGCCCGCGTGCTCATCCACCAGCCGGCCATCGACCAGGGCTTCGGCAAGGCCACGGAGATTGAAATCCAGGCCAAGGAGATGCTGCGTATGCGTGAATGGCTGGAGAACACGCTGGCCAAGCATACCGGTCGTGACATCGAGAAGATCCGCAAGGACATCGAAGTGGACACGTTCCTGACGGCCCAGGAGGCCAAGGAATACGGCATCGTTGACGAGGTGCTGGAACATCGCAGCTGAGCCTGCGGTGGAATGATATCTTCACAAATGCAATCCCCCTGCCGGGTCGCGGCAGGGGTATTGTGTTTTCTAAACGGCAGATATGTGAAACGAAGAGGTTGCGAATGGGACGCGTGGTCAGCTACAACGATGCGGTGCCGAGATGCACGTTCTGCGGCAAGTCCGAGAACCAGGTGCGTAAACTGGTCACCGGTTCGGGCGCGGCCATCTGCGACGAATGCATCGAATTGTGCGTGGACATCATTTCCGAGGAACGGGACAAGGACGCCCAGCTCAATATCCTGCAACTGCCCAAGCCGGCACAGATCAGCGCCTACCTCGACAGTCACGTCATAGGCCAGGAGTCCGCCAAAAAGACACTTTCAGTGGCGGTGTACAACCATTACAAGCGCGTCAACATGGAAATGCGCGAGTCGTCGCGAATCGGCAAGGAACGGATGCATGGACATGACGATTCGTTCGAGGGCGTGCAAGTGGCGAAATCGAACATCCTGCTACTCGGGCCGACCGGCGTGGGCAAAACATATCTCGCGCAGACGCTGGCCCATGTGATGAACGTGCCGTTCGTCATAGCGGACGCCACCACGCTCACCGAGGCAGGATATGTGGGCGATGACGTCGAAACCGTGCTGCAGCGCCTCATCCAGGCTGCTGACGGGGATGTGGCGCGTGCGCAGCAGGGCATCGTATATATCGACGAAATCGACAAGATCGCCCGTAAAAGCGGCGAAAACACCTCCATCACGCGTGACGTGTCCGGCGAGGGCGTGCAGCAGGCGCTGCTCAAGATCCTTGAAGGCACCGTCGCCTCCGTGCCGGTGGAAGGGACCCGCAAGCATCGTGAAATGGAAACCGTGCAGATCGACACCCGCGACATACTGTTCATCTGCGGTGGCGCGTTCGTGGGACTCGCCGACATCGTGGCGCAACGGTTGGGCGTCAGGGAAAGCGGTTTCGGTGCGGCCTGGCATGACCATGAGGTTCCCAAGCGTGAGCTGCTTGCGCAGGTCTCCTCCGATGATCTGGCTGATTTCGGATTATTGCCGGAGTTCATCGGACGTCTGCCGGTAGTCAGCGTGCTTGAGGAACTTACCGAAGACGATTTGGCCCGAATCCTCGTCGAACCGGAAAACGCGCTGGTCAAGCAGTACCAGAAGCTATTCGCCGTCGATGGGGTGACGTTGACCTTTACCGAAGGGGCGATACGGCAGATTGCGGCGACGTCGATTCGGCGGGGTACGGGCGCACGTGGATTGCGTTCGATTATTGAGAAGACGCTGGAGGACACCATGTTCCGTCTTCCCAGCATGGAAGGCGTCGAAGAGGTGGTCGTCGACGAAGCCGCCGTCACCGGATCGGGCACTCCGAAACTATTCAAGGTGTCGACGCAGAAAATTCCTCGTCTACGTGAGGCGTAAGGCCGAAAACTCCTGCGACACGCCGAGATTTTGCCTGGAGTTCATTTGGGTGTATCTTATTCGAGTTGCCGAAAACAAGACAACGTTGCGCGAGTAGCCCAGCGGATTAGAGCAGCTGACTACGGATCAGCAGGTCGCAGGTTCGAATCCTGTCTCGCGCACATGAACCTCCTTCGCGAATGCGGAGGAGGCTTTCTTTATTTTCCGTGGATTTTTGTGAAGCCTGCAATTGATTGCGCGCACAGCGGAGCGCAATATGCGGCAGGGATGAACGCCAAGACCCTCCGATACACTTGATACTACGTTTACGGATACTGCGGTCGAACGGGGACCGCAAGACAAGGAGCATGATGGCCACATCGAAGAGGGGAACCTGGGCAACAATCCGACGCATAGCTGCGTCCGACCGCATATCCGGTCTGATTATGCTCGGTTTCGCTCTTGCCGGCCTATTGCTCGCCAATCTGCCGTTCACCGCGCATGCGTTCGAACAGCTTGAGAACTTCCGTATAGCCATTCCACACACCAATATCGACATGGGATTGGGCCATTGGGTGCAGGATGGCCTGCTGACGGTGTTCTTCCTGACCGTAGGCCTGGAATTGAAGCAGGAACTCACCACGGGATCACTGTCCAATCCCAAAGCCGCGGCCGTGCCGATGCTGTGCGCGGTTGGCGGTATGCTTGCGCCGCCGGTACTGTTCATCGGCGTGATCTCATTGTTCGCGGCGGCAGGATCAGGGCAACTCGTCATCGCTTCAGGAACGTCGTTCTCCTTCGCACAGATGTCCAATGGCTGGGCGGTGCCCACAGCCACGGATATCGCGTTCTCATTGGCCGTATTGGCCCTGTTCGCCAAAGCGTTGCCGGGATCCATCCGCGCTTTTCTGATGACATTGGCCACAGTGGACGACCTGCTGGCCATCATCCTGATCGCGGTGTTCTTCTCATCGGTGAACGCATGGTACTGGTTCCTTGGCATAGCCGTATGCGCGGTCGTCTGGTACTTTCTGGTCCGCATGCGCAAGGTACCGTGGTTGGCCGTGGCCATCGTGGGCGTGCTGGCATGGGTCATGATGTTCGAAGCCGGCGTGCACCCCACTTTGGCCGGCGTGCTCGTGGGACTGCTCACGCCGGCCCATGAGCGTTTCGGTGAGAAGACGCCGCGTGCGGAACGTTACGCCGACAAGCTGCAGCCGTTCTCCGCACTGCTGGCGTTGCCGATCTTCGCACTGTTCGCCACTGGTGTGCACTTCGAGTCGTTGACCTTGGCGCTGTTCGTCTCGCCGGTGGTCGTTGCCGTGATGGTGGCGCTCGTGGTCGGCAAACCTCTGGGCATCATGACCACCGCATGGCTGTCCACGCACGTGGGCGGTCTGAAGATGGCCAAAGGGCTGCGCGTGCGCGACATGTTCCCCGCCGCCTGCGCCTGCGGCATTGGTTTCACGGTGTCGTTTCTCATCGCGTCGCTGGCATATCAGGATGCCGAACTATCGGCTGAAGCCCGTTTCGGCGTCCTGGTGGGGTCCATGGTCGCAGCCGTGATCTCAGGTATTCTGCTGAGCCATCAATCCAAACGATTCGAACTGGAGGACGGTACGAAGCATAAGCACCATACCGGCGACGAAGATGCCATGAACGAAGTTGAGACGGTGCTGGAAGACGGTACCGTGGTGGTCAGCCAGATAATCGGCACCCACCAGGAACAGTAAAAGGGATTTCCATATGTTGAAAGGGCCACGCATTCCCATGCGTGGCCCTTTCAACATATCGTGCCATTGCGGCACGGCTGATTAATCTGATTGGTCTATTTCTTGACGGCAACCAGCAGACCAGTGCCGGTCGGCGTCAACGCAGTGACGAACCGTTCATCCGACTCCACCGTTTCCAGCAATTCGCGCATCGCGATGGATTTGGCATCACGATTGGCGGGATTCAGCACGCCGCCGGCCGATGTGGCCGAATCAAAGGCAAGTACATCGGTGAAGACAATCGCGGCATGCGGTTTCAGCAGGCGTGGAGCCTGCGCGAAAGCCGCCGCATAATTCTCCGGATCGCCGGCCACGACGATCAAATCGTAATTCTCGGCGTTCAGACGGGGCAGAAACACACCTGCGGACGCGTTCACGGCACGCAATGTGGTTTCGGTGTCATCGGACAGACGATTGAACAGTTTGCGAATCAGCGCGATGCCCTGCGTGGACGAATCGACGGCCGTAAGCTGGCCTGCATTGTCAAGACCGTTGATCAGCTGCATCGTCTCCACCACGGAACCGGTGCCGATGGCGATTACCGACGAGGCGTCCAACATTCGCACCAGCATGCGCAGCAATTCGGCCTGCGCCGCGGATCCTTGGGGAATGCCGGCTTCCTCGGCCGCGGTCCTGATCGCATTGAGTTCGGCAGACTGGCGTGAGAACGCATGATCCTCGACGTACTCCCACGATTTCGCGAGATTGGTATATGACGTCCTATCCATTTCAGCGCTCCTTGATTTGGGCGATCAGCTGCCAGATCTCCTCACCGACATCGATGCCACGCGGGCATTCACGCGTGCAGGCGCGCACCGACTGACACGCGGCGATGCCATCGGCGGAATCGATGGCATCCATACGTGCATCCGTCTGGCCGTCGCGTGAATCATTGATGAAACGGGAGGCGGCGATAAGAGCCGCAGGGCCGATGAACGCCTCGCCGCCTGCATATACCGGACAGCTTCCCTCACAGGTGCCGCAGGCTATGCAGTTGCTCAGCAGCTCATACTTGGCGAGCTGCTGGGGATTCTGCAGATATTCGAATGCGTTGATCTTGCCGTCCGCGGTGGTGGCGAGTTCGCCACTGGCCTGCAGATACGGCTTGAGTTTCCTGATTTGGTCAAGCATCTGGTCGATATCGGCGATCAGATCACGCTGCACGGGGAAACCGGGCAGCGGTGCGAGCTCGATGACACCCAAATCGTCGGCATCCTGCGTTTGCGCGGGTTGAACGTCTTCGCCCGTATGACGGAAGCCGTCCTCATCCACCTGTGCGTCGGACGGCTGCTTTGCCCAAGCCTTCACCGTGGCGGTGCACAGAAGCGTAGGCGTGCCGTTGATGGACACGGCATCGGAACCGCACATGCCATGACCGCACGAATAACGGAAGGCAAGCGTCGGATCGATGGTGCGCTTGACTTTGAGCAGGCAGTCAAGCACGGTGTCCTCCGGACGCGCCGGCACCACGTAATCCTGCACCCACTGCTTGCCTCGCGGACGCCTGCGCGCGGATCCGGAATCGCCGAAGGGAGAGCTCTTCCTAGCGAACGGCGAGCCGCCTCGTTCACGGCCGCGTTCGGGACGCGGCGTGAACCTGTTCACCCGCAACGTCACCGTTTCCATGCCGTTCTCCATGCCGCTCATATACCTGCCTTTCGATAAAAAACCGTCAACCAGTCTGCCATACGCCGTGCCCAGGGTGTCAGTATTCACGGGCCTTTGGCGGCATGTCCACGATGTGCACCGGCTGCCAGGAGACCTGGCAGGAAACATCCGTCATGGAATGGGCCAGGAAATGCTCGTCGTCACGCTCCGGGAAATCAAGACGCTTCAACGATCCACGGGATTCGTGACGCGCATCGGAGGCGGCGAGCACGGCCTTGCCGAGCTCCAACAGATGGCGCACCTCCCAGATGGCGGTGATTTCCTGATTGAACGTGGGGGAGTCGGAATGCGCATGCAGCGCCTCGGCACGCGGCGTGAGCGTATCGTCCAGCGTAGCCAACGCCTGTTCGATGCTGTTCCGGTCGCAACGCACCGCGACCGCCTGCTCCATGACGGATCCCAAATCGGCCATCAGCTGGTACGGATTGTCCGACGACGCATCGTCGTCATCGGACGGCCGCGTCAACAGTTCCTTGACCTGCGCGGAACGCTTGTCGGCAGCCTGCGACACCGCGTCGATAGATGCTTCGTCGGCAGGCTCGGCCATCGGATCGTTCACTGGATTATCGACGACACGTTCAGCCATCGCCTTGCCCGAACGGGTGCCGAAGAGGCAGGCGTCCAACAGCGAGTTGCCGCCCAGACGATTCGCGCCATGCACCGACACGCAGGAGCATTCGCCAGCGGCGAACAGACCGTCCACGACGGCGCGTTCGCCATCGACCCAACGGTAGACTTCGCCGTCGGTGGTGATGGGGATGCCGCCCATGGTGTAATGCGCGGTGGGTTTGACCGGCACATAGTCGCGGGTCGGATCGAGATCGGCATACTGTTCGATGGTCTCCACCACCTGCGGCAGCACCTCATGCATATGATCCGCATCGATGCCGGTCATATCCAGCCAGACACAATCCTTCGGCCCATCCGGATCCTTCGGATCGGCGATTCCTCGTCCGGCGTCGATTTCAGCCATGATGGAACGGCTCACCACATCACGCGCGGCAAGGTCGGCATGCCCCGGCGCGTAATGTTCCATGAACGCCTCGCCATCGGAGTCGCGCAGCACGCCGCCTTCCGCACGTGCCGCCTCAGACAGCAGAATGCCGGTATGGGCGAGACCGGTCGGATGGAACTGCACGAACTCGCTATCCTCAAGCTGAAGGCCGGCGGACAATGTCAACGCCATGCCGTCACCGGTCAGATCCCACGAATTCGACGTGGTATGGAACAGACGGCCGGCACCGCCAGTGGCCATCAGCACATTGCGTGCGTGGATGGCATGCGTCTCGCCCTTGTGCGTGTCGAACGCCACCACGCCCTCGACCTTGCCGTGGTCTTCGGAAACCACCAGATCGGTCACATACCATTCCTCGGCGAACTCAACGCCCTCGGCCACGCACTGCTGCCATAGCGAGAACAGAATCTGATGCCCGATGCGGTCGGCCGCATAAGCGGCGCGGCGGACCGGTTCCTTGCCGAAATCCTTGGTATGGCCTCCGAAACGGCGCTGCGCGATATGGCCGTCATCGGTACGCGAGAACGCGACGCCGGCATGCTCCAGTGCGATCACAGTGGCAGGAGCCTGTTCGGCAAGCAGCTTCGCCGCATCCTGGTCGACAAGCCAGTCGCCGCCTTTGACTGTGTCATAGTAATGCCAATGCCAATCGTCTTTCTCCACGTTGCCAAGGCTGGCCGCAATGCCGCCTTCCGCGGAGCCGGTGTGCGAACGCAGCGGCTGCAGTTTGGAGACCACGAGGATCTTCGGGTCCACGCCTTGTTCCTTGAGCTCGGTGATCTCGGGGGAGCGCAGCAGTCCCAACGCCGCCGACAGGCCGGCCGCTCCGGCGCCGACGATCACCGCATCATACATATCTTCCAAACGTTTCGGACTCATGGGTTCGATTCTCGCACACCCGCCGAACAGCCTTCGAGCCGTGTCATGGAAGCCGATTAGCCGACACGGCTGCTCAGCTTGAGTATGCCGGCATCCCGCTCGATCACTCCCTTCAGCTCCAATGCGCCGAGTAGCTCAAGTATGGTGCCGATATTGGGAATCTCGTCGGGTACCGTCTCTCGCGCCACACGCAATAGTGCGTCCGGGGTGACGATGAGATGTCGTTTACGGCATTCACGAATCAATGCCACTAATGTGCGTTCCATTTCCGGCAGCTTGGCGATAATGATACGTTGTTGGGCTTCCTTCTCGGGATCGGGCTTCGGCTTGACACGAAGATCCGGCATCTGATGCGACGAGGGAAGCTCTTCACCCTTGCTTTTGTCGTTACCGGAATCGGCAGTTGCGCTCGCCGGCCCATCCTTGGATTGAGTGCGCGTAGGCTGAGTATGCTTGGTCTTCGAACGTTTCGAATGACCTGAATCTTGTGACGACTCCTGTGACGCCGATGATTCCGAGGATGCTGGCGATAACGGAGTCGTTGCCGGCACTTCCATGGCCTCCTCGTTTTCGGACGAGTCCTGACCTGTGGATTTCGATATGCCTGGGCATGCTGC
>OGOH01002671.1_pt1 | contig 10862 bp, 6 predicted proteins | sample 1552571 | NCBI WGS metagenome assembly OGOH01 (sample SAMEA2580170, study PRJEB22360) | human gut metagenome | biome: human gut; feature: human-associated habitat; material: faeces | place: Denmark | collected 2008/2010
ACGAACGACATTATAACGAACTCAACCTCGAGAGCGTGGGCATCAACCTGCCCTATAATATGCAGGCAGAGCAGAGCGTGCTGGGCGCAGTGCTGCTCAAGCCGGAGACCCTGACCGATCTGGTGGAGATCATCCGGCCCGAGATGTTCTATACCCGCCAGAATGCGCAGATCTACTCCGAGATGCTGCGGCTCTTTACCAGCGACCAGACCATCGACTTCGTGACCCTGCTGGACGCCGTCATTTCAGACGGTGTCTTCCCCAGCGCCGACGAGGCGAAGGTCTACCTGACCGGTCTGGCCGAGACAGTGCCCAGCATCTCCAACGTCAAGGCCTACGCCCAGATCGTGCAGGAAAAGTATCTGGTGCGCCAGCTCATGGGGGTGGCAAAGGACATCTTACAGGACGCCGGGGACGAGCCGGACGCCGACCTCCTGCTGGAAAACGCCGAGCAGCGCATCTATGAGATACGCTCAGGCCGGGATTCCAGCGCATTGACGCCCCTTTCTTCCAGCATGGTGGAGACGCTGACCAATCTTCAGAAGATCAGCGGACCCGATGCCGACAAGTACAAGGGCATCCCTACCGGCTTCCGCCTGCTGGATACCGTCCTCACCGGCCTCGGCCGCGGCGACCTCATCATCCTCGCCGCCCGCCCCGGTATGGGTAAGACCAGCTTTGCACTGAACATCGCTACCCGCGTCGCCATGCAGCAGAAGGTGCCGGTGGCCATCTTCAGCCTCGAAATGACCAAGGAGCAACTGACCAACCGCATCCTCTCGGCGGAGGCGGGCATCGACAGTCAGGCCTTCCGCACCGGCGCGCTCCGGGCTGAGGACTGGGAGTATCTGGCCCTCGCCACCGAAAAGCTCCACGACGCCCCCATCTATATGGACGACACCTCGGGCATCACCATCACCGAGATGAAGGCGAAGATCCGCCGGGTCAATCAGGACCCCACCCGCCCCAATGTGGGCCTGATCGTTATCGACTACCTGCAGCTGATGACCACCGGCCAGCGCAGCGAGAACCGTGTGCAGGAGATCAGCTCCATCACCCGAAACCTGAAGATCATGGCTAAGGAAATGAATGTGCCCATCATCGCACTTTCTCAGCTGTCCCGTGCGGTGGAGAAGCAGGGCAACAACTCTTCTCACCGGCCCCAGCTGTCGGACCTGCGTGACTCCGGTTCCATCGAGCAGGATGCCGACTGCGTCCTCTTCCTTTACCGTGATTCCTACTACGCCAGCCAGAACCCCGATGGGGCAGAGGTGGATGCCGATACAGCGGAGTGCATCGTGGCAAAGAACCGCCACGGCGAGACCAGCACGGTGCCGCTGGGCTGGGATGGCGCACACACCCGCTTTATGGATGTGGACTTCAAACGCTGATGAACGACGAAACATCAAAATTGATCGCAAAAGTAGAACGCTTTGCCCGGCAGGAGCAGCTGTTTGCGCCTGCGGAGCCGGGCCGGGTTCTGCACCTGTGCGCCGCCGTTTCGGGCGGAGCCGACAGCATGGCGCTGCTGCGGGTACTGCTGGAACTGCGGGAAGCTTTTGGGTATCCCCTTACGGCCTGCCATGTCAACCACGGCCTGCGGGGTGAGGCTGCGGACCGGGACGAAGCCTTTGTCCGGGCAGAGTGTGCCCGGCTGGGGGTGCCGCTGACAGTTTTCCGCCCGGCAGATGTGGGAATGGCTGTGCCGTCCCACGCCGGGGAGGACTGGGCCCGCAGACTCCGCTATGCCTGCTTTGCCCAACTGCTGGCAGGCGGGATAGACTGCATTGCAACGGCCCATACTGCTACTGACCAGGCCGAGACCCTGCTGTTCCGGCTGGCCCGGGGCACCGGGTTGCACGGGGCAGGGGGCATCCGGCCCAGGCGGCCCGGGTACTGCCGCCCGCTGTTGGGCTTGACCCGGGCCGAGACCGAAGCGCTCTGCGCCGCCTTTGAGCAGGGCTGGGTGACGGACGAGACGAACGAGTCCGATGCTTACGCCCGCAACCGCCTGCGCCATGGGGCCGTTCCGGCCCTGCGCAGCGTCAACGATGCGGCAGAGGAAAATCTGGCCCGCTTCTGTGAAAAGGCGGCCCGCGCGGACGCCTACTTTGCCAGGCAGGCAGAACAGCTGCTTTCCATCGCGCGTCTGGATGCAGCCCAGACTGCCCGCAAGGCCCCGAAAGCTAAGGCGGCGTGGCGGCTGGAGCCGCTGCAGGACGCTGATCCGATCATTCTGGAAGCGGCGCTCCACAGCCTTGTTGCCCCGGTGCGGGATGCCGAGGAAAAGTACATCCGCCTGCTGGCAGAGCTGGTGGAGCAGGGGAGCGGGGCGGTGCAATTGACCGATACGGTCCGCTTCTGCGCAGGCAGCGGGATGCTCTGGCAGGAAGAGAGTCGGCCGGAAGCGGCTGCGGCCCCTGCGTTTTCGCTGCCGTTTGCCCCTGCCGATGGGGCAGAATTTGTTCTGCCCGGGGGCCAAACCCTGAAAACACGGCTTTTTGTAAGCGGTTTTCGAGAAAAAACACAGGGTGTTCATAAAAAAGACTTAAAAAATCGGGCGGATTATGCTAGAATAACCTTGTTATATTCTGCCCTTACGCTGCGCACCCGTCAACCGGGAGACCGGTTCCGGCCTGCGGGGCGGGGGCTGAGCAAGCCCCTGCGCAAATGGATGAATGAGGCAGGCATTCCTGCCGGAATACGAGAGGGCCTGCCGCTGCTGGCGGCGGGCAGTGAGATCCTGTGGGTCTGTGGGGAGGGCTTTGCCGAGGGGCTGGCCCCGGACGAGGAGACTGTACAGATCTTGCAGTTGGAATTGGAAAATGGAGGAACAACCCATGAGCATGAATGACGATATCAAGAACATCCTGGTCAGTGAGGAAGCACTGAAAGCCAAGGTTGCCGAACTGGGTGCACAGATCAGCAGGGATTACGAGGGCAGAAACCTTGTCCTCGTCTCCATCCTCAAGGGTTCGGTGGTTTTCATGGCCGACCTGATGCGGGCAGTGACCATCCCCTGCAGCATCGACTTCATGGTGGTGTCCAGCTACGGCGGCAGCAACACCGTGACCAGCGGTCTGGTCAAGATCATCAAGGATCTGGACGGTGACCTGTCCGGCAAGGACGTGCTGATCGTGGAGGACATCCTGGATACCGGTGTCACCCTGTCCAAGCTGGTGCCCATGCTCAAGATGCGCAACCCCAACTCGGTCAAGATCTGCACCATCCTCGACAAGCCCAGCCGCCGCAAGGCCGACATTCAGCCCGATTACGAGGGCTTCCAGGTGCCGGACGAGTTCGTGGTGGGCTATGGCCTGGACTACGACGAAAAGTACCGCAACCTGCCCTATGTGGGCGTGCTCAAGCCCGAGATCTACACGAAGTAAGTCCCGGATCAAATTCACCCTGAACTGGAGTTGATTTTTTTGCAACCGAAGAAACCTCGTTTCAACCCGCTGATCCTGGCACTGGCACTGGCTGCCGTGCTCATGGTATGGAGCGTGCTGGGCGGCGGCAGCAGCAGCGGCGGCTCGTCCTCCATGGTTTACTCCACGGCGGTGCAGTATTTTGAAAACCTGCAGGTCACCAAGTTCACGCTGGACCTGAACACCGGTGTGCTCACCATGACCCTCAAGGAGGGCAAGCTGGCCCTGCCGGACCCGTCGTCCGTGAGCACGGTGCAGTCCACCGGCGGGCTGCTGTCCGGGATGCTGTCCTCTTCCTCCTCCGGCTCCACCGGGGCCGAGAAGAACAGCGACGGCACCGTGACCGTGCGCTACAAGCTGCCCTATGCCTCCATGTTCGTCAAGAATGTGGACAGCTACATTGCAGCCTACGACGAAGCAAACCCCGATGCCCCGATGGAGTATGATTATACCCCGCTCAAGGAGAGCATCCCCTGGATGGAGATCCTGTTCTATCTGGCCATGCTGGGCTGCACCGGTTTCCTGCTGTTCTCCATGATGCGCGGCGGCGGTGCCGGCGGCGGCATCATGAACGTGGGCAAGGCCCGCGTGAAGGATGAGCGCGAGAACAAAAAGACCGCTACCTTTGCCGACGTTGCCGGTGAGGACGAAGAAAAAGAGGAACTCAAGGAAGTGGTGGAGTTCCTCAAGAGCCCGGACAAGTTCAATACGCTGGGTGCCCGCATCCCCCACGGCGTGCTGCTGGTGGGCCCTCCGGGTACCGGCAAGACCCTGCTGGCCCGTGCCTGTGCCGGTGAGGCAGGGGTGCCGTTCTATTCCATCTCCGGCTCCGACTTTGTGGAAATGTACGTCGGCGTGGGCGCATCCCGCGTGCGTGACCTGTTCGACAAGGCAAAAAAGACGATGCCATGCATCATTTTCATTGATGAGATCGACGCAGTGGGCCGTCAGCGCGGTGCCGGCCTCGGCGGCGGCCACGATGAACGTGAGCAGACGCTGAACCAGCTGCTCGTTGAGATGGACGGCTTCGGCGCGAACGAGGGTGTCATCATGATTGCGGCAACGAACCGCCCGGATATTCTGGACCCGGCTTTGATGCGTCCCGGCCGTTTCGACCGCCAGGTGATGGTGGGCTACCCGGATGTGCGCGGCAGAGAGGATATTCTGCGCGTACATGCAAAGGGCAAGCCGCTTGCACCGGATGTTGACCTTTCTACCATTGCAAAATCCACCGCCGGCTTTACCGGTGCAGACCTTGAGAACCTCTTAAACGAAGCGGCGCTGCTTGCGGCCCGCAAGGACCACAAGTCCATCACGATGGAGGAAATCGAGGAAGCGACGATCAAGGTCGTTGTCGGCACCGAAAAGAAGAGCCGCGTGATGACAAACAAAGAGAAGAAGCTGACCGCGTACCACGAGGCAGGACACGCCATTGCGACGTACTTCTGCGATTCGCAGGACCCGGTGCACCAGATTTCCATCATCCCGCGCGGCATGGCAGGCGGCTACACGATGCACCTGCCGACGGAGGATAAGTCCTACCAGAGCCGCAACGAGATGCGCGAGGAGCTCATCGTGCTGCTGGGCGGCCGTGTGGCGGAAGCCTTGGTGCTTGACGATATTTCCACGGGCGCATCGAACGACATTGAGCGTGCCACGAAGATCGTCCGCGCGATGGTCACAAAGTACGGCATGAGCGACCGTCTTGGTCCGATCACGTACGGTGCGGACAGCAGCAATCCGTTCCTCGGCAAGGAGATGGGTCATGTCTCGAACTATTCCGAGGAGACCGCCGCGGAGATTGACGAGGAGATTAAGTCCATCATCTGCGACGCGTACGATAAGACGAAGAAGGTGCTCTCCGAACACATTGACCTGCTGCACCGTTTGGCGGGTGTGCTGTTTGAGCGCGAAAAGCTGGACGCCGACGAGTTCCTTGACGTGATGAACGGCAAGCTGCTGCCGAGCGCACAGACTGCCGCTGCGGGCATCATCCCGGCAGAAGCGGCAGCGCCGGAAACGACAGAGCTGCCGACCGAAGCGCAAACGGAACCGGAAGCGAACACGAACGAATAAATTTTTAACGAAAGGGAATGTGCTCATTTGCATTCCCTTTACGTTTGTTTATGGGCAATCCCGTGCGGGTGTTATTTTGCCCGCTTGAGGAAAGGAACATGGTGAATGGCTAAAAAGCAAACCTACGGCAACGACAGCATCAAAAGTCTGAAGGGCGCGGACCGTGTACGTCTGCGTCCGGCGGTCATATTCGGCTCAGACGGTCTCGACGGCTGCGAGCACGCGATTTTCGAGATCCTCTCGAACTCCATTGATGAGGCGCGCCAGGGCTACGGCAAGGAGATCACCGTTACGCGCTATGCCGACCATTCCGTTGAGGTGGAAGACCACGGCCGCGGCATCCCGGTGGATTACAACAAGCGCGAAGAGCGCTACAACTGGGAGCTTGTGTTCTGCGAGATGTATGCGGGCGGCAAGTATAACAACAATGACGGCGGCAACTACGATTACGCGCTGGGCCTGAATGGTCTCGGTCTATGCGCTACGCAGTATGCCTCCGAATACATGGACGCGGATATTCGCTACGACGGCTTCCGCTACACGCTGCACTTTGAGCACGGTGAGAATGTAGGCGGACTCAATAAGGAGCCTTACGGCAAGAAGGTCACGGGCTCGCGCATTCGCTGGAAGCCGGATATCAAGGTGTTTACGGACATTGACGTGCCGGCGGACTATTACACGGATATCATCAAGCGGCAGGCCATCGTCAACGCGGGCGTGAAGTTTATTTTAAAAAATGAAGTTTCGCCGCGCAAATTCGAGACGACGGAATTCTGCTACGAAAACGGCATTTTAGATCATGTGCGCGAGCTGGTGGGCGAAGATGCGCTGACCTCCGTGCAGTTCTGGCAGTCCGAAAAGCGCGTGCGCGACCGCGAAGACCTGCCGCTTTACAATGTGAAGATCAACGCTGCGGTGGCATTTTCCAACCGCGTGCATTTGACGGAATACTACCACAACTCGAGCTGGCTGGAATACGGCGGCGCACCGGACAAGGCCGTGCAGAACGCGTTCGTGTACCAGATCGACGCGTATTTGAAGCAGAACGGCAAGTATAATAAATCCGAAAGCAAAATTAAATTTCAGGACGTGGAGGATTGCCTTGTTATCGTCATGTCCTCGTTCTCCACGATGACCTCCTATGAGAACCAGACAAAGAAGGCCATCAACAACAAGGGTATTCAGGAAGCGATGGTGGAGATGCTCCGCCATAATCTCGAAATTTATTTCATCGAAAACCCCATTGAGGCGGAGAAAATCGGCGCACAGGTGCTTATCAACAAGCGCTCCCGCGAGGACGCCGAAAAAACGCGCCTCAACTTAAAGGGCAAGCTGACGGCCAAAATGGATATCACGGGGCGCGTGGCGAAGTTTGTGGACTGCCGCAGCAAGGATGTTTCCGAGCGTGAGATTTTTATCGTGGAGGGCGATTCCGCTCTCGGTGCGGTCAAACAGGCGCGCGACCCGAACTATCAGGCCGTGATGCCGATCCGCGGTAAAATTCTGAACTGCCTGAAAGCGGATTACGACAAGATTTTCAAAAGTGAGATCATCACCGATCTCATTAAGATGCTCGGCTGCGGCGTGCAGGTAAAGTCGAAGGCGAACAAGTCCATTGCGTCGTTCGACATCAACGCGCTGCGCTGGAGCAAGATCATCCTGTGCACCGATGCCGACGTGGACGGCTTCCAGATCCGCACGCTGCTGTTGACGATGCTGTACCGTTTGACGCCGCAGCTCATCGAAGAGCACAAGGTGTTCATTGCGGAATCGCCGCTTTATGAAATTACGGCGAAGGACAAGACGTATTTTGCGTATAACGAGCGCGAAAAGGACGAGTTTTTGACGCAGCTTGAGGGCCAGAAGTTTACGATTCAGCGCTCGAAAGGTCTGGGTGAAAACGACCCGGACATGATGAACCTGACGACGATGAACCCGAAAACGCGCAGGCTGATTCAGGTGAAGCCCGGCGATGCCGAAAGGACGGCGCAGATGTTTGATATCTTGCTGGGCGATAATCTTACGGGCCGTAAGGACTACATTGCGACCCACGGCAGCGAGTACCTCGATGACCTCGATATTTCTTAAAGCTCTGACGAAAGGAAGCGTAAAGCATGGCAAGAAAAAAACAGCCGAAAAGAGAAAATACGCCGAAGATGCAGGGCTTTATTGCGGGCGCGGGTGAAATTCAGGCGCAGGACATCAACGACACGCTGCGGCAGAACTACATGCCGTATGCGATGAGTGTTATTATGTCCCGTGCCATCCCGGAGATTGACGGCTTTAAGCCCTCGCACAGAAAGCTTCTCTATACGATGTACAAAATGAACCTGCTCGGCTCGGCGCGCACGAAAAGCGCGAACATCGTCGGTCAGACGATGAAGCTGAACCCGCATGGCGACAGTGCGATTTACGACACGATGGTGCGCCTTTCCCGCGGTTACGAGGCGCTTTTGCACCCCTATGTAGACTCTAAGGGCAACTTCGGTAAGTTTTATTCCCGTGACATGGCGTGGGCGGCTTCCCGTTACACGGAAGCGCGCCTTGACCCCATCTGCCGCGAGCTGTTCCGCGATATCGACAAGGACACCGTGGATTTTGTCGACAATTACGACAGTACGATGAAAGAGCCAACGCTGCTGCCGGCGGCATTCCCCTCGGTGCTCGTCAACGCAAACACGGGCATTGCGGTCGGCATGGCGTCGTCCATTTGCCCGTTTAATCTCGCCGAAGTGTGCACCACGGCGGCGGAGCTCATCCGTGACCCGAAGCATGACATTTTTACGACGATGCAGGCGCCGGACTTCCCGGGCGGCGGGCAGATTATTTTCGACCGCGCGGCGATGGAGCAGATCTACAAAACAGGCCGCGGCAGCATCAAGGTGCGCTCGCGCTACACGTATGATAAATCTGCAAACTGCATCGATATTACCCAGATTCCGCCGACGACGACCATTGAAGCCATTGTGGAAAAGGTCATCGACCTTGTGAAGCAGGGCAAGGTGAAGGAAATCACCGACATTCGAGACGAGACGGGTCTGGACGGACTCAAGATCACGATCGACTTGAAGCGCGGCGCAGACCCCGATAAGCTGATGCAGCGGTTGTTCCGCATGACGACGCTGGAGGACAGCTTCTCCTGCAATTTTAACGTGCTCATCGCGGGCGTTCCGCGTGTGCTGGGTGTGCGTGAGCTCTTTGAGGAGTGGACGGCGTTCAGAATGGAATGCGTCCGCCGCAGAACGCACTACGACCTCACGAAGAAGAAAGAGAAGCTGCATTTGCTCTACGGCCTCAAGGCAATCTTACTCGACATCGACAAAGCCGTGCGCATTGTGCGTGAGACCGAGGAAGAAAGCGAAGTTGTGCCGAACCTCATGATCGGCTTTGGCATCGACGAAATTCAGGCCGAATATGTAGCGGAAATCCGTTTGCGCCATTTAAACCGCGAGTTCATCTTAAAGCGCACCGAAGAGGTGAACAGCTTAGAGGAAGAAATTCGTGACCTTGAGGCAATTCTGGCCTCAAAAACGCGCATTAAGACGATTATTGTGCGCGAGCTGAATGAAATCGCGCAGAAGTACGGCCAGCCGCGCCGCAGCCATATTTTGTACGCGGAGGAAATTGCCGAAGAAGAGCCCGTGGAGACTGTGCCGGATTACCCGGTGAACCTGTTTTTCACGAAAGAAGGCTACTTTAAGAAGATCACCCCGCTTTCCCTGCGCATGGGCGGCGACCAAAAGCTGAAAGAGGGCGACGAGATCGCCCAACAGATGGAATCGACAAACGCGGCAGAGCTTTTGTTCTTCTCCGACAAAGCGCAGGTCTATAAGCTGAAAGCGGCGGATTTTGCCGACACCAAAGCGAGCGTGATGGGCGAATACGTGCCTGCGCGCGTGCAGATGGACGAGGGCGAAAGCGCTGCGTACATGGCTGTAACGACCGACTTTAAGGGCTATATGCTGTTTGTTTTCGATAACGGCAAGGTCGCCAAGGTGGAGCTTTCCGCGTACTACACGAAGACGAACCGCAGAAAGCTCATTAACGCGTATTCCGACAAGGCCCCGCTTGCGGCGGCGCTGCAAATTTTGGAAGACTGCGATGTGCTGCTGACGTCCTCAAGCGGCAGACGACTGCTCATGAACACGGCGCTCATCGCCCCGAAGACGACAAAGAGCACGCAGGGCGTGGCGGTGATGAACCTGAAAAAAGGCCAATGCATTACGGACGCGCATATCTATCAAGAAGACGAGCTGCAGAACCCGTCGCGGTACAGAAAGAAGATCCCGGCGCTCGGCGCACTGCCGAACGGAGAGGAGGGCGGCGAGCAGATTTCGCTGTAAAAAATCAGCCCTCCGGCAAGACCGTTTGGCGTTCCGTTTGTGCAGGCGTGTGGCCTGCGCGGCGGAGCGTTCAGTCCTACTGAAGGGCGGGCAGCATACAGTCCGCACCATGGACTGCGCCGCCCGCCCGGGAAAGACCCCGTTCGTGTGACGCGAAAGTGCGGTTTTGCCGCACGGTCCGTTTTGGCGCGCACAAACGCCTGACTGTGACTGCCTTGGTATCAGTATGGACGTAGGACGACGGAATATGCAGGAAAAAAGCAAAAAATTCTGTTGCAAAATCCCGCTTTGTATGGTATCATAATTAAGCTACGAATAAAATTAGCGTTAAGTCTCTTGAAGAGGAGGTAAAATATATGGGTGCTGTTGAAATTATTTTCGGTATCGTTCTGCTTCTTTTCGCACTGGCGATCATCATTGTCGTACTGCTGCAGGAAGGCCATCAGCAGAGCCTCGGCGCGATTACCGGCGGCGCGGATACGTTCCTTTCCAAGAATAAGGCGCGTTCCATGGATGCGTTCCTTGCTCGTTGGACAAAGTTCATTGCGATTGGCTTCTTTGTGCTGGTCCTTGTGATCAACATCATTATGTATTTCACAAAGTAAGTAAATACTTGCGGAAATGCGCCTCGCTTTTCGATGGGTCTCCATTCGGAATGCGGGGCTTTTGTTTTTATAAATCAGACTTTAGGAGGGAATATCATGTTTGAAGAGATTGAACGCCTCACCCGCGCGCTGTGCGCAGAGCACGGCACATCCGGCTGTGAGGGCAACGTGTTCAAAGTTGCGAAAAAGGAGCTCGGCTTCTGCAAAGAGGTGTGTGAGAACGAGCTTGGCGGCGTTGTGGGCATTTTCGGCGATTTGAGTTCTAAGCGCCGCATTTTGCTGGACGCGCACATTGACCAGATCGGTATGATCGTGACGGACATTGACGAAAACGGCTTTCTGCATGTGACGAATGTGGGCGGTGTGGACCGCCGCACGCTGCCGGGCAGCCCCGTTACCGTGTTCGGCAC
>OGOH01002674.1_pt1 | contig 10821 bp, 9 predicted proteins | sample 1552571 | NCBI WGS metagenome assembly OGOH01 (sample SAMEA2580170, study PRJEB22360) | human gut metagenome | biome: human gut; feature: human-associated habitat; material: faeces | place: Denmark | collected 2008/2010
TAGATAAAACCACATAACTGAAAGATGAATTTACACACAAATTTGGACTTGACTGAATTAGAGGCTCTTAAAGATGAAATCTTCCGTGAAAATGCCTACTAAATTATGATTATGTATATAGTTAGTGGGTTTTGAAAGACAATTTAATAAAATAAGATGTTTAATTGACATACTAAAGTAATGGTGGATAATGATTTGGTAGGTTTATTAGGAATTTATGCTATGCGGGATATAGGGAGATATATGAAAACAGCCACCAGAAAAATGATATGCCCCCTGTCAAGTAGACAGGGGGCATATCAAAATCCAGTGACTGTTTTAAGAAAATAAGGAGAGTAAATGTGAAGTATTTTATCGTCTGCCGCCGCCGAAGCCGCCGTTCTGCCCATTCATATCAGGCGCATTACCACCATTCTGACCGCCCATGCCGCCCATGTTACCGCCGCCAAAGCCGCCAGTGCCAGAAGCTCCCATTGTTCCAGATTCCTGAGTCCAGTCTGCAATAGAATCTGAACCCCGGTAGAGTGTGTAGCTTGTGCCGGTTACAAGAGTGTCAGAGCATATCCAGCCGTTGCTGAATGTACTGTCAACAGTGAAGCTTATTACTTCTTTGCCAGAAGAATCTTTAAGTGAATAGCTTCCAGAACTGAATGATACGGAACTTAATACATAAGCATTAGCAGAGTTTATAGGTGTTTCGCATACACCACCGAGGGCAACGCATGTTCCACCGGTTATCGTTACGGTACCATCTACATCAATTGATCCTGATACATTTCCAGATGAACTGCCACCTTTAACTAATACAAATCCACCGGCCTGTACGTAATTTCCATTAGAATCAATACTATCAGTATCACCAGACGCAGTTGTGATATCTATATATCCGGCTGTTACATTGACAATTGGAGAAGTCTTTCCATCACCTGTGCAGGCATTAATGCCATCATCAGTAGCGTATACATATATCTTGCCGCCATTTAAGTTGATAGTCATAGCCTCAAGTCCTTCATATGAAGTTACTACATTAATGTAACCGTCATTGACATCAAGCTGTTTGTCAGCGTGCATGCCGTCATCGCCAGAAGAAATTGTAATTGAACCGCCGTTGATAACAATAGTTCCTTTTCCGTCCTCACCGGTTTCAAGTACACCTGAGTCAGAGTTGGCATGGATACCATCATCTGTTGAACATATGTTAATTGTAAAGCCTGAAATATTTATTTCGCTTTCAGATTTAATACCCTTAGTTGAGTAGGACTGTCCAGAAGAATTACCGGATTCATTAAAGTCACCAGGCATTCCTGGACGGTCGCCACCGGTCTTATTTCTATCAGAGCTGCCGTTCATATTGGGAGCGTTGCCGTTACTCATATCTGGAGCGTTGCCGCCACCCATGTTGCCACCACCAAAGCCGCCAGGTGCGTTGGCAATAGTGTCAGAAGCTGCCACATAAGAAACAGTATTGGCAGAAGCAGTCTTGTTAGCAGAACTGTTACGACTGGTAGATGTACCTGAAGAACTGCCTGAAGAAGTAACTTCTTCACTATATTCAGAGTAAGTATCTGTATAGATGTTTAAGTTACCGTCACCTGATATATCTACCACGTAGGCTGCGTCTATACCATCACAGGCTGCATATACATCAATGTTACCGCCAGTGATTGTAACGATTCCCTTCTGGTTGCCCTTGTTAGAAATACTGCTGTTAGAAGTCTTGATGCCATCGCCTTTAGTGGAGATTGCAATTATATTTCCAGATTCAATATCAACGGCATCGTTGCCTTTGACTGCGTTGTTCACAGCAGTAACTTTAACAATCACATTTTTAATAGAAAGGTCATCCTTGCTCTGGATACCATTATTGTAATTACCTGTTACAACTAAGGCTCCTTTGCCGACGAGTTTTAAATCGCATGTTGCATAGATTGCTGCGTTGCCAGCGTCATCAGAAGAATCTTCTGTAGCTTCGGTACGATTGTCAATTACTTCGTTAAATGAGTTCTCTTCTGATTTAATCTTGACTTCGGAAGCATTTTTAACGTATATAGGTGAACCACTTGAGCATGTGATAGATGTTCCGTTCAATACGATAGTAACCTCGTTCTCATCACCTGCGTCAACGATAAGCTGTCCTTCTGATAAAAGACCGGCTACTGTATATTCACCAGCCTTTGTGATTGTGTATACAGAACCTGACTGTGTAACTCCATCTGATGTATCAGATGTCACAGTGAAATCACCTGTAATGGAGACTCTGTAATTCTCAGCATCATCTGCGTGTGTTACATCTGTGTCTTCTTTAGTAATGCCTGAAGTGATGGTAGTCTCACCGCCTGATGCAGTAGTAGTTGAAGTTGAATTTCTGGCACAGCCAGCAGTCATAAGACACATAGTAAAAATAACTGCGGCTACGCAATTCCTTTTGATTTTATTTAATTTAATCATAGTCATCTCTCCATTTCTTTAGTGTATGTTAATTGATTGTCTATAGTTTATTGGAGAAATTTGACTAAAATATGGTATGAGTGCGAATATTCTGTGTACTGATTAATCATGTGGAATATCGTTAAATCTGCCGTCAAGCTCTTCGGTTTTTACCACATTTATAAATGCGTGCTTGTCAATTGAGCGTATCAATGTGATAAGCTCACGTTTCGCTTCGGAGTTGATTACGGAGTATATGAGCGTGCGCTCTTTTTCCTCGTAGCAGCCGATTCCCTTGAAAAGCGTGGCGTCGTGGTTGGTTGTATTCTTTATGGCGTGATAGATTTCTTCGGATTTGTCAGAAATGATGAATAATGTCATCTTCTGGTAGCGTTTGTACATGAACTGGATTACCTGAGTGCTACAGAACTGGTATATTATTGAGTAGAGTGCGATTGACCAGCCAAACAGTCCGCCTGCGATGAGCAGAATCACAACATTACCAAGAAGAATATAGTTCCATGTGTCTATTCCTTTAATATGAGAAAAATAAATGCTTATGAAATCAGTTCCACCTGTGGTAGTGCCGACATTGAGGCACAGGCTTATTGCAAATCCGTTGATAATTCCGCCAAATACGCTTATAAGCAGGATATCTTCTGTAAAAATGTATGGAGGAAGGATATCAACAAGCACACTGGAAAGTATAATTACTACGATTGAGTAGATGGTAAACTTCTTGCCGATGTATCGGTATGCAATGTAGGCGGGGAAAATGTTAAGTGCCACATTGAATATTGTAAATGGGATGCTGATATAAAAAAAACGTAGTCCGATTGCCTGAAATAACAGGGAGACTCCTGAAAAGCCTCCTGGCAGCAGGTCTGCGACTTTGGCAAAGCATCTTAAATTCCATGCGTACAGCACGGAAGCAATTATAACTATAATGAATCTGAATACCTGATAAAACTTAGGATATTTAACTTCTAAAGATTTGAACATATATTAGCCTCCATATTTTGTGTTAAATATAATAAGCAAATAATAATTATTTGTGTGAGTTGTCGTAGGCAGCCTGAATATTGGCGGGGAGCTTGTCTGGAAGCATTGAATGTATTCCGTCCTCGTTGCCGTCCTTGATAGCCTGCTCGTAATAGAAGCACTTGAAAGTAAGCATATCAAGAGTTTCCTGCATCTTCTCCATCTCTTTCTCAACAGCAGCTTTCTGTCTCTCAAAAAGCTGTTTTCTGAGTTCGTAAGTTCTGCTGCCTTCCTGACACCATTCCATAAACTGCTTGATGTCGCGGATTTCAAGACCTGATTTTTTGAGACATTCAATAAGCTTAAGAGCAGCAATTTCAGTGTCAGAGAACTGTCTTATTCCAGAAGCACGCTGCATAAAAGGGAATAATCCTTCTTTATCATAATATCTTAATGTTGAAACGGGAAGATTAAACATTTCTGAAACCTGTCCTATTGTGTACATAACACACCTGCTTTCTGTAAGCTATGCTTACCTGATATTAGTTTTTTACAAATGTGATAATAAAATTCACAAAATGTTCACTGTTATTGGGTTGACCTAAAGTTAGGTTTACCTCTTATGCTTAAATAGTAGCACAGAGAGACTTAAAATACAATTTAAAGTTGATTTAAAGTGAATATGATAGTGTTTTTAATAAAGAGGTGATCATATGTATGTAATGCTAATGTATTTTTGTATTACTTTTTTTGGATTGATAATTATTATGATGGCAGTGGAAGGATGACATATTCTATGGAGGATAAATGTATGGAATGGAGACAGGAAAAAGACATGCCGGTATTTATGTATATTTTTCTTAATAAAATAGAGGATGCCGAGGAAGTAAGATGGACAGAGAAAGAGAAAAATGAGGGGTATAATACATATAAAAAGTTGTTAGAACTTACAGAGGGTGATTCATCCGATGTAATTAAAAAATGTCTCAGGATAATTAAAGAAACAAGACATATTGTAGAGTATGAGCTTTGGAATAAGATTGTATATTTTATGACTGATTATATTAATGGTGAGACTGTGTGGGGATAAGTGAAAAGTTGTCTGATAATTTTGTAATATTTGAAAAGAAAAACAATATACTTGTAATGTCTGATGGCATGTGATACAATGTCATTGGAAGACAAACATGTTCATATAATGAACGAAAACCCCACGAGTTGGTGGCTCGTGGGGTTTTCTATGCCGTTGTGGAAGGGTGGCTTAGTCCCCAGGCTGGCTACCTGTGATTATCTCTATCCAGCCATTTGCAGATATAGTATGAAACTATCTCAGCCATAATAGTGATAATTAGAGACATAAACATGTCCATATAATACGCCTCCTTTCTCTACCAGGTATAGGAGGGGTAGCACTAAAAATTATATCATAACAATATATAACAAACAAGTATATAAAAAATATAAATAATAATCATTGCTATGATTTATGATTTTATAACTAACATGTATTTTACAGGAATGACACATGGGGGTATGATACATTTATCAAGGGCAAAGGAGCCGGAAGTCTTTAGGGGATTCTGGCTCTTTTTTTGCATTAGCAAGTATTTGAAGGAGGAAATATATATGGAATACGAGATTTCTAATCGTTTATCAGGTGTACATGGTTCGATGATACGAGAACTTTTTAAGTTAGGAGCAAGCAAGGATATTATATCTTTTGGTGGTGGCAATCCGTCAGCAGAGACATTCCCATGCAAGGAGATAGAAGAGATAGCAGCAAAGGGACTTAGCGAGAATCCTGTTTCTTTATTACAGTATGGACTGAGTGAAGGTTATACACCTCTGCGTGATACCATGAAGAAATACCTTGAGAAGAAGGAAGGCTTTGATTTTGAGAATAATGAGCTTTTCATAGTGTCAGGCGGACAGCAGTGTGCGGACCTTACAACTAAGGCACTTGTTAATGAAGGAGACGTTGTGCTTACTGAAGAGCCTGCATTTGTAGGCTGCCTTAATACATTCCGTTCTTACGGTGCAAAGCTTGTAGGAATCCCAATGGAGCAGGACGGAATGAATATAAATGCGCTTGAGGAGGCTTTAAAGGCTAATCCTGATGCAAAGCTTTTATACACAATTCCATCTTTTCAGAATCCTACAGGAATTACAACTTCTCTTGAGAAGAGAAAAAAAGTGTATGAGCTTTGTTGCAAATATGATATCGCAATATTAGAGGACAATCCTTACGGTGAATTAAGATTTGCAGGTGAAAATGTGCCAACTATCAAATCAATGGATACAGAGGGCAGGGTTATATATGCAGGAAGCTTCTCAAAGGTAATGGCACCTGCATTCCGTCTTGGTTTTCTTGTATTTAACAAGTCGCTCACAGGACCGCTTACAGTTGCAAAGCAGTGCACAGATGTACATTCAACTGTACTTTTCCAGTACATTTGTAATGAATATATTAATAACTATGATTTTGACAAGCATCTCGAGGATTCAAGAAAGGTGTATGAGCATAAATGTAATCTCATGATGGAGTGCATGAAGAAGGAATTCCATCCTTCAGTAACCTTCGGTCACCCTGAGGGTGGACTTTTTGTAATGGCATTCCTGCCAGATGGAATGGATTCTGCACCATTTGTAAGGGAGGCCATTAACAGAGGCGTTCTTTCAGTTCCGGGAGCAGCGTTCTTAGCAGATGAGAACCAGAAATCTAATGGATTCAGACTTAACTATTCGACACCTTCTGATGAACAGATTGTTAAGGGAATTGAGATTCTTGGAAAACTTACATACGAGTGGATTAAGTAGGAGGAGTAAAACATTATGAAGATAGCAGCATTCAGCGTTCGTCCAGATGAAAAACAGTATTTTGATACATTTGCAAATGTATACAAGGTGGAATTACAGATTAATAGGAGCGGATTTACAGCAGATGATATAGAAAGTGTCAAAGGCTGTGAGGCTATGTCGGTGTGCGATGGCATGTGTGACTTGTCAGCACCTGTTCTTGAAAAGCTTGCAGCAGAGGGTGTAAAGTACATCGGTTTCAGGACAATCGGATATAACAGTGTTGACCTTGAGGCAGCAAAGCGCCTTGGAATCCGTGTTGCACACAGCGGATATTCGCCATATTCAGTTGCCAATTATACAGTAATGCTTATGCTTATGTGTATCCGCAAGGCTTTGTATGTAATGATGCGTTCACACACAGCAGATTATTCACTTGGTCCTATATGTGGACGTGAAATGCAGAATATGACAGTAGGTATTATCGGAACAGGAAGAATTGGAAAGGCAGTAATTAAGAATCTTTCAGGATTTGGATGTAAGATTATTGCGTATGACCCATACCCTGCAAAAGACCTTGAAAATGTTGAGTATGTAACTCTTGATGAATTGTATGCCAGAGCAGATATTATCTCGCTTCATACTTTCTTAAGTGATGAGACATATCATATGATTAATAAAGATTCAATTGCAAAGATGAAGGATGGCGTTATCCTTATAAATGCGGCAAGGGGCGCGCTTGTTGATACAAAGGATCTGATTGAGGCTGTTGAGAGTGGCAAGATTGGTTCAGTTGGAACTGACTGCTGCGAGGGTGAAGATGATTTTATCCGTACAGACCGTAAGTATGATGACCTTGTTGTTAATCACGATTACATCATACTTAAGTCTTTCCAGAATACTATTGTCACACCTCATGTTGCATTTTTCACAGATCAGGCTGTGTCTGATATGGTTGAGTCTTCAGTTAAGAGTGTTGTGCAGTTTGCAGCCGGTGAAGACACACCATTAGAGGTGCATTAATTATTCAAATTTTTGAAATATTCTTCAAGCTGGTGCTCGAAGATTCGCTGATTTTCTGAGCAGAATGAGCCAAGCGGCTGATAATAAATACTTCTGAAATGTGGACAGTCATCTATATGCAGCAGGCTTATGTTTTCAGGAAGGCTGCTGCTTGTCCATGTTACAGAGGCAACAAATGATACTCCAAGACCCAGGCTTATGAGTTTGCCCTGTAATATGTAATCATTGCATGAGTAGGCTATCTGAGGAGTTTTCTTAAATTTACTGAATATTGAATTGAACACTCCGGCGTAAGATGGAGTATCTGCAAGGTCAATGAATTTCTCGTCCATCATCTGTTCTACTGATATGTGTCCGGTATGGGCAAGTGGATGTGATGATGAAACGGCAAGGCAGATTTCTTCCGTCATAAGAAGATGTGCATTGTCTGGAATATCATAAGCTGATGAGACAGAGTCAATCAGCAGGTCACACCCTTTTGGTTCAGAAGATATTGAAAAGCTGACATGAGGGTGCTCATGGATAAAATCTTTAAGTACATTGCTGACAAGAACTGCACTTGAGCGGAGACAGAGCCTTATTTCTCCTGCATCGCCAAGACTTTCACTGACAGCACGCGCAGCATCTTCTGAAAGAGCCAGTATTCTGTCTGCATATTCAAGCAGAATTTCTCCCTGACGGGTACATTCGAGCCCTTTTTTATTACGGATAAAAAGCTGTGCGCCAAATTCTTCTTCAAGCTTATGGATTGTCTTGCTTAATGCCGGCTGTGCTATGCACAGTTCACTGGCAGCACGGGTCATATTCTTGTGTCTGGCGGCAGCCTGAAACTGCCTGAGCTGATATAATTCCATGTTCGCACCTCTCTTGTATGTAGTATTTTATAAAAATTACAATTAACATAATATAGAAATCAGGATATTTACGATTATGATAACACAAATATTATTAACGCAGACATTTATAATGTTTATTCTTATGATTCTGGGACTGATTCTGTCTAAAACAGGTCTGCTTACAGAACATGGCAGTAAGGATATGGCCAATATTCTGCTGTATGCGGTTATTCCGTGTGTAATTATAAGAAGCTATATAACAGATTTCACGATGGAGAAGCTGTATGGACTTCTTATGTCGGCGGTACTGGCTGTAGCTGCATTTGCAGTGGCGATAGCTGTATCATATATAATATACGGCATGCGAAAGCCGATAGACAACTTTGGAACGGCTTTCTGTAACGCAGGATTTATCGGAATTCCACTTGTAACTGCGGTATTTGGAAATGAAGCGGCATTCTATGTTGCATCATTTGCAAGTATTCTTAATCTGTTGCAGTGGACATATGGAATTGTGATAATAACCCGACGCAAGGATATGATAAATATAAAAAAGGTATTCGTCAATCCTGTGACAATATCACTTGTTATAGGACTGTTTCTTTTTATTACGGGAATTAAACTGCCAGGTGTAATAAACAGCACGATGGCTGGAGTTGCGGCACTTAATACACCTGCAGCCATGATAGTACTGGGATATTATCTGTCATGTGTCAGGATCCGTGACTTACTGCTTAATCCGTCCCTGTATCTGGCATCGTTTGTCAGGCTTATAATAATTCCGCTGCTTACACTGCTTGTGCTTTATATTATACCGGCGGGACACGGTCAGATTGGAATGATTACACTGATTGCTGCGGCAACACCGGTTGGAACGAGTACGGCAATATTTGCACAGAAATTCGGGCAGGATTATGAGCGGGCAGTATGTATGGTCTGCCTGTCAACGCTGTTTTCAATTATTACAATGCCAGTTGTGATGTATCTGGCACAGATGTGGATTATGTAGTTTAACTATTATTTCTGGTTATGGTTTTATAACCAACATGTATTTTACAGGAATAACACAATGGTATATTATACAGACATCAAAGGCAAAGGAGCCATGACCCGGAAGGGGTAATGGTTTCTTTGCCTTTTTTGCGTATAAGATATCTTTGCAGGAAAATGTATAGCGAATACGGCTATTCATAATATGAGGAAGAAAGGAACTAAAGCTATGGGAAATAACGGAATTGAATTGGAAAGAGATGGCTTTAAGAGCCGTACAGGTTTTATTCTTGCCTGTATCGGTTCAGCAGTAGGAATGGGAAATATATGGCGTTTTCCATATATGGTATCTGCATGGGGTGGTATGACATTTTTAATACCTTATGTAATATTTGTAATACTTATAGCTTCAACAGGTGTTATAGAGGAGATGGCACTTGGCCGTGCGACTAAGGGCGGACCTATTAAAGCATTTGGCGACTGTATGCAGATGCGTACAGGAAAGAGAAAAGCAGGTGAGGCAATTGGTTTTATTCCTGTGCTTGGCTCACTGGCTCTGGCAATGGGCTATACTGTAGTTGTTGGCTGGATATTCAAATATACTTATCTTGCATTTTCCGGAAAGCTTTCAGCAATGGGCAATGATATGTCAGCTATTGGTGGTATGTTTGGAAGTACAGCAAGCTCATTTGGCAATAATATGTGGCTTATAATCGCGATAGTTGTAACTGCTGTTATTATGGCACTTGGTATTGCAGGCGGAATTGAGAAAGCAAACAAGGTCATGATGCCTTTGCTTTTCATCATGTTTGTAGGACTTGGAATATATATCTTCACGCTTCCTGGTTCAAGTGCAGGTTATAAATACATTTTTACTCTTAATCCTAAGGGACTTCTTGATATAAAGCTCTGGATATATGCATTTGGTCAGGCGTTCTTCTCACTGTCTATCGCAGGTAACGGAACTGTTATCTATGGTTCATATCTTAGTGATAAGGAAAATGTTGTTTCTTCTGCAAGAAATGTTGCAGTATTTGATACTATTGCTGCTTTATTAGCTGCATTTGTTATTATTCCAGGTATGGCAGCAGGCGGTGCCGAGTTATCTTCAGGTGGTCCCGGACTTATGTTTATCTATCTTGTAAATGTATTTAATGGTATGCCGGGTGGCAAGATTGTAGGAATTGTATTCTATGTATGTGTTCTGTTTGCCGGCATGAGCTCACTTGTTAATCTGTATGAAGCTCCGGTTGCAACTATTCAGGAGAAGCTTAAGCTTAACCGTGTTGCATCTGTTGGAATTATTGCAGTGGCTGGCTGTGTTGTGTCACTTGTAATACAGGGTATTGTATCAGGCTGGATGGACGCAGTATCTATCTATATCTGCCCACTCGGCGCAATGCTTGCAGCAATTATGTTCTTCTGGGTTGCAGGAAAGAAGTTTGCTGTTGATGCTGTTAATGCAGGTGCAGATAAGCCTATTGGAAAGTGGTTTGTACCACTTGGCAAATATGTCCTTGTTCCACTTTCACTTGTTGCACTTATTGCAGGTGCTTTACTTGGTGGAATTGGTTGATGGAGGTTTAGACTGGTTGATTGAGACTGGCGGATTGCAAAGCAATCCGCCTTTTTTTGCGTGGTGGAGTGAGAAATAGCGGCGGATTGGACTTTGAGGTGGAGGGGAGGCAGGAGGAAGTCCAAAAGGAGCAGAAATGAAGTGGTAATCTAAAAGTAGACACCAACCCAATTATTGTAGACATTATTTATA
>OGOH01002676.1_pt1 | contig 10807 bp, 7 predicted proteins | sample 1552571 | NCBI WGS metagenome assembly OGOH01 (sample SAMEA2580170, study PRJEB22360) | human gut metagenome | biome: human gut; feature: human-associated habitat; material: faeces | place: Denmark | collected 2008/2010
TAACCTCTATCTTTAGAATGGACTATTTTGTATCTCACCTGTACATTCCTGCTCAGTCATTTCCGCCAATCCTCTTATCTTTGTGTTCAGTAGTCACTCCATAAAAAAACAACATTATGAAGAATGTCTCACGTTTACTGCCGCTATTGCCCGGTATGGCCCTGCTGACCGGATGCAATCAGAAGGTACAAAAAGACAATAGACAAAACTCCCCAAAGCCCAACATTATTTATATATTCGCGGACGACCTCGGCATAGGCGACCTTAGCTGCTACGGAGCAACAAAGGTCAGTACCCCGCATATCGACCGCCTTGCCGGACAGGGAGTACAATTCACCAACGCTTACGCAACCTCCGCCACCAGCACCCCGTCCCGCTTCGGGCTGCTCACCGGAATGTATCCGTGGCGACAAGAAAATACCGGTATCGCCCCCGGAAACTCGGAACTGATTATCGACACCGCCTGCGTCACAATGGCCGATATGCTGAAAGAAGCAGGCTACGCTACCGGAGTTGTCGGCAAATGGCATCTCGGACTCGGTCCGAAGGGAGGAACCGACTTCAACGGACGAATTACCCCCAACACCCAGAGTATCGGCTTCGACTACGAGTTTGTGATTCCGGCAACCGTAGACCGTGTCCCCTGCGTATTCGTAGAGAACGGGCACGTGGCAGGGCTCGACCCGAACGACCCGATTACCGTGAACTATGACCACAAAGTAGGCAACTGGCCTACGGGAGAAGAAAATCCGGAACTCGTGAAATTAAAGCCCAGTCAGGGGCATAACAACACGATTATCAACGGTATCCCCCGCATCGGCTGGATGACCGGAGGCAAGTCCGCCCTTTGGAAAGACGAGGACATCGCCGACATCATCACCGATAAAGCAAAGAACTTCATCGCTTCCCACAAAGAAGAACCTTTCTTCTTATATATGGGTACACAAGACGTACACGTACCGCGTGTACCACATCCCCGCTTTGCCGGAAAGAGCGGTCTGGGAACCCGTGGCGACGTGATCCTGCAACTCGACTGGACAATCGGAGAAATCATGAACCCCCTCGACAGCCTCCAGCTGACGGACAATACCATCTTTATATTCACCAGCGACAACGGTCCCGTCATCGACGACGGTTATCAGGACCAAGCTTTCGAGCTGCTCAACGGACATACCCCAATGGGCATTTACAGAGGTGGAAAGTACAGCGCCTACGAAGCCGGAACCCGCATTCCGTTTATCCTCCGCTGGCCTGCCAAAGTGAAACCGAACAAGCAGCAGGCTCTCTTCTCACAGATCGACGTGTACGCATCGCTTGCCGCCCTGCTGAAACAACCGCTGCCGAAAGGTGCGGCTCCTGACAGTCAGGAACATCTGAACACTCTTTTGGGAAAAGACGACGCCAACCGTGAATACATCGTACAGCAAAATCTCAATAATACGCTCGCCATCGTGAAAGGACAATGGAAGTACATCGAACCGAGTGACGCACCCGCCATCGAATACTGGACAAGAATGGAACTTGGCAACGACAGGCAACCCCAACTGTACGATTTATCCTCCGATCCATCGGAGAAAAACAATGTGGCGAAACTGCATCCGGAGGCCGTCAGAGAGCTGTCTGAGCTACTTAAATCGGTAAAAACAAGATAACTTATGAGAATAGCAGATTTGTATTATTTTGTATCAATCTTGAATAATTCTATCCATATGAGAACAATCAATGCGTATATCTTTGCCATCGTAAACTCAACAAAATCACTTAATTTTTAATATATGAAAAAACATCTATCCAACCAGACTAGAAAAAGGATGTTCTCTATGATAGGGATACTCCTGTTTTCTGTTCCATTTGTGCTTGCACAGGTACTTGTCAAAGGTACTGTGAAGGATAACTTAGGAGAAGGTGTTCCCGGAGCCAGTGTTCAGGTAAAAGGCACTTCGCAGGGAACGATCACCGACCTTGACGGTAAATTTTCGCTCAACATCCCCCAAAAGAATGCTACTCTGGTCATTTCCTTTATTGGCTATATGACTGTCGAAGTAAAAGCAGACTCGCAGAAGCCGATGGTAATCACCCTGAAAGAAGATACTAAAACATTGGACGAAGTCGTTGTTGTCGGTTATCAGGAAGTGCGTCGCCGCGACCTCACCGGTTCTGTAGCGAAAGCCAATATGACAGATGTGCTCACCGCTCCCGTCGCCTCATTCGATCAGGCCCTCGGAGGACGTATCGCCGGAGTAAACGTGACTTCGGGTGAAGGTATGCCGGGCGGCAACATGAGCATTGTGATTCGTGGTAACAACTCACTGACACAGGAGAACTCACCGCTGTTCGTTATCGACGGCTTCCCGATAGAAGACTCGTCGGCAGCCAGCACACTGAATCCTTCCGATATCGAATCGCTCGATTTCCTGAAAGACGCGTCGGCTACAGCGATCTACGGTGCGCGCGGTGCCAACGGTGTTGTCATCATTACCACCAAGAAAGGTAAAGTAGGACGGGCACAGCTATCTTACGACGGCAGTTTCGGTGTGCAGCATGTCACCCGCACTATTCCGATGATGGATGCTTACGAGTTTGTCAAACTGCAGAATGAAATGTATCCCACCGTAGTGGCCGGTTCGTACCTGATGAACTATGAAGGCAAGCAATGGACACTTGACGACTATCGGAACATCGAACAATATAACTGGCAGGACGAGATATTCAAAACAGCCTGGCAGCAGAATCACACAATCAGACTTGCCGGAGGTACGGAAGGGGTACGTTACAACGCCTCCCTGTCTTACTTCGATCAGGACGGTACACTGATAGAGACCGGTTACAAGCGCATGCAGGGACGTATGAACACCGTAGTCCGCCGCGGCAAACTGAACATGAGCCTGACTACCAACTACTCACGTTCTATCCAGACAGGCAGTACTCCGTCTTCTACTTCCTACAGTGGTATGAACAACCTTTTCTATAGCGTATGGGGTTACCGTCCGGTGACTTCTCCCGACACTCCGCTCAGCTTCCTGATGGACAGCGCAACGGACAACGCCGTAGATTCAAGTAATGACTACCGTTTCAACCCGATCAAATCGCAGAAGAACGAATACCGGAAAAGCTATACCAATAATCTGCAGATGAACGGATTCGCAGAGTACGAAGTACTGAAAGGTCTGAAACTGAAAGTTTCCGCCGGATATACCTACGACTCACGCAAGCAGGATCAGTTCAACAACTCGAGTACCCGCTACGGAGGACCGACTTCTACAGATAAGGTGAACGCTCAGGTGACCCGTCAGGAACGTCTGACATGGCTGAATGAAAACACGCTGACTTATCAGACCAACATCAAAAAGAAACACTTCCTCAACGTATTGGGAGGTATCACTTTCCAGAACTCGGACTACGAGATTTATTCATTCCGCACAACGCACATCCCCAACGAGTCACTCGGAATGGCGGGCATGAGCGAAGGACAGGCAGGTACTACCACTTCGGCAAAATCCTCATGGGCGATGTTGTCGTACCTCGGACGCGTGACTTACAACTATATGTCCAAGTATTACGCCACCGCTTCTTTCCGTGCCGACGGTTCTTCCAAGTTCAACAAGGCCAACCGTTACGGATACTTCCCTTCCGCATCACTGGCATGGAGCTTCACAGAAGAAGAGTTCATGAAACCGTTGAAAAGCGTACTGTCCAGCGGCAAGATTCGTCTGAGCTGGGGACTCACGGGTAACAACCGTATCGGTGAGTACGATTATTATGCACTGCTGGCCGTATTGAAATCCAGAGTCGGCTCGTATACATCGACAAACTCCCTTCCAAGCGGTGTTTATCCGTTCGACAATGATGCAACCAATGCAGGTGTCGTTCCTACTTCTTTGCCCAACAAAGACCTGAAATGGGAAACAACCGAACAATGGAATGCAGGTCTCGACCTCGGATTCTTCGACGAACGCATCGGAATAACGATGGATATCTACCGGAAGACTACCCGCGACCTGTTGCTGGATGCTTCTCTGCCCTACTCTTCAGGTTATTACAGCGCTACGAAGAACATCGGTAAAGTACGCAACGACGGTCTGGAACTCAGTCTGAACACAGTTAACTTCCAGACACGCGCCTTCAAGTGGACGACTAACTTCAACATTTCTTTCAATAAGAACGAAGTACTGGCCCTGTCGGAAAATCAGACAGCCTTGCTGACTGCCGCCCAGTTCGACCAGAACTACAACGGTCAATCCAGCTACATCGCCAAAATCGGTCTGCCGATGGGACTGATGTACGGCTACGTTTACGAAGGCACATACAAGTATGACGACTTCAACAAATCGGGTAATTCATACAGCCTGAAGCCGGGAGTAGCCCACTACTCTACTGAGACCAACACTCAGCCGGGTATGCCCAAATACGCCGACCTTAACGGCGACGGAGTAGTTGACTCCAACGACCGTACGATTATCGGACGCGGACTTCCGATACATACCGGTGGTTTCACCAACAACTTTGAATACAAAGGTATCGATCTGAGCATTTTCTTCCAGTGGTCTTACGGCAACGATATCATGAATGCCAACCGTCTGTTCTTTGAAAGTTCCAACAACAGATCACGCGAACTGAACCAGTTCGCCAGCTATGCCAACCGTTGGACAGCCGACAACCCGACCAGTGATATTCCCGCGGCTACCAACTCCTCTTCCAACCGTGTCATTTCTTCACGCATCATCGAGGACGGTTCGTACCTCCGCCTGAAGAATGTGACCATAGGCTATACCTTCCCCTCCAAGCTGGTGAAGAAATGGAAAATAGACAAAGCGCGTGTCTATGTTGCCGCACAAAACCTGTGGACATGCACCGGCTATTCCGGTTATGACCCGGAAGTATCTGTACGCAACAGCGCACTGACTCCCGGCCTGGACTACTCTTCCTATCCGAGAGCATACTCTGTCAGCTTCGGTGTAAGTCTGGGATTCTAAATGGATAAGATAGTAACAGTTAGAAAAAAGAATTCGATTATGAAAGCATTAAAAATAACAATCATAGCTCTATTGGCAGGGTTCAGCATGGCATCCTGTGACTTTCTGGACAAAGAACCTACCAAACTGACGCCGGAGAACTACTTCAACACCCCCGCTGAAGCCAACTCATTCCTGACAGGCGTCTACGCCATACTGTCGCAACCCACTTTCTACGGCGGCGACTATATGTATCTCGTAGCCGGTGACGACTTATCCCACTACGGAGGCAGCGGACGCGGTCCCGCATCTACCGGACTGATCTGCAACAACGCCACCACCAGTGACAACGCCGTGACTGCCTTCTGGTATGCCCTCTATTCAGGTATCAACCGTGCCAACATGTTCCTCGAAAACATCGACAAAGTAACCGGTTTCGACTCAGGCGTCAAAGAGCAATACATCGCCGAAGCCCGTTTCCTGCGTGCATTCTACTATTTCAACCTGGTGGAGTGCTGGGGAGATGTTCCTTTCAAAACGGTTTCTACGCAAAGCGTTACCAACCTGAACATCCCGCGTACAGACAAACAGGAAATCTACGACTTCATCGTCTCCGAAATGGCGGATGCGGCTGAGACCGGTCTGAAGTCAGCAGCCGACCTTGCTTATAAACCGGGACGTATCTCCCAGTCTACCGCATGGGGCATACTGGCACGTGTCTATCTGTTCCGTGCAGGCGAGCACTACCGCGAAGACCGCAATGCCACACAGGCCGAGAAGAAGGACTATTTCGAAAAAGCCAGCTTCTACGCCCAGAAAGTAATGACTGCCGGACACAAACTGGCTGCCAACTACTGGGACCCTTTCATCGATATGTGTTCCGACAAGTATAATACCACTGCCAACGAAAGTATCTGGGAAGCCGAATTCGCAGGTAACAACACTTCGGATACACAGGCGGAAGGCCGTATCGGTAACATCATCGGACTTGCCGGTCCCGATATGTCTTCCAAAAGCGACGTGGTAGGATCAAAAGACCCCGGATATGCTTATGCCTTCATCTACAGCACTCCGAAACTGTACAACCTTTATGTGAATAACGGTGACACCAAGCGTTTCAACTGGAGCATCGCACCGTTTGAATACAAAGAAGCCGGAGGTAAGAATACAGGGGTAACCCATCGTGAATTTGAGCAGGGCAAACTTGCTGAAGTAATGTCTCAATACGGTCAGGAACGCGGAACTTACCAGTACGCAGGTGACACAGAAAAGACCACAGCCACCAAGAACTACAGCCGTATGTGCGGCAAGTACCGCCGTGAATACGAAGCGGACAAGAAAGACAAGAACTATACGGCTATCAACTTCCCCATCCTGCGCTATGCAGACGTACTGCTGATGATCGCAGAAGCGGAAAACGAAGCGAATGACGGTCCTACCGCACTGGCTTACCAATGTCTGAAGGAAGTAAGAGACCGCGCCGGTCTGAGCGAGCTTTCCGACATGACGCAGGCAGAATTCCGCCAGACCGTAAAAGATGAACGTGCCATGGAACTTTGTTTCGAATACACCCGCCGTTTCGACCTGATCCGCTGGGGTGAGTATGTAAAGAACATGAGAGCGCTGGTGACCGAAGCACAATCCGGCAATAACTGGACGCAGGGACCGACCAACGTATATACATACTTCAACATCTCCAGCACATACAACTACTTCCCGATTCCGGATGCGGAAATGAGTGTGAACAAAGATATCACACAGAACAATCCGGGTTGGTAATCAAAGTATTCATCCATAAAAGCATCATAGATTATGAAAACATATAAACTCATAGCCATCTGTATAGCGAGCCTCTTCTTCGGGGCTTGCAGCGACGGGCTGGACGAAGCGGTAGGCTTGCACGTAAAAGTAGCAACCAACGAAAATGTAAGTTTCGACGGACAGATCATTACTGCCAAGAAGGGCACTCCGATAGAGTTCATCCTTTCGGGCGATCCGGATTTCCTGACCTTCTTCAGTGGAGAAGCAGGCAGCAAATACGAGTATCGCGAACGCGAAACAGTTGATCCTTCACAGATCAAGTCGTCCACACTGAACTTCTCTATCTGGTTCCAGTATGGAAACCCAAGCACGACATTAGAGAAACACGTGTATATATCCGATGAATTCACCGGATTATACAAGGATAATTTCGAAGCCGACTCTTTGCTTGTAGAGCAGTTCGAGAAGGACGGTAAATGGAAAGAACTGGTTCCACAATCCTCCTTCCCCACAGCGGCGGTAGGTAATGCTGATCTTGCCACTCCATACAGTTTCGATATGAAAGAGTACATGGGCAAACGAATTGCCATCGCCATTTGCTACCGGGGTATTGACAATACCGTAGCACAGTCAAAGATGTACTTTGAGCAGATGCGCATCAACAATGTGATGACCAGCGGACAGGAAACTGAATATTCTGCCGGTTCTTTCGGTTTCACTCCGGTCAACATGAAGAACAAATGGAACTTGAAAGATCAGACTGGTATGACCAACGACCGTGAATACGGAACGGTTACAAACAACACATCCGGTATCTGGAACCTGACAGGTGTAGGCGGTGGCTCCTTCTTCATCCATAGTACCAATGCAAATGATCCGCTGAAATACAGCTGGCTGGTCTCTGACCTGATCACCGTCAACTCTTGCAGCCCCGATCAGGGAACAAAGGTGAAGGATATCACTCAGAGTCTGAGCTCCTATACATATACGTACAACGAGATTGGTATTTACAACGTAACGTTCCTCGCCAGAAATGCCAATATCGACCACTCATCTACTACTACCTACCACATGGTTGTGAACGTAGTAGAATAACAATCAACGAATAAAATAATAACTAATACATTATATCTATGAATTACTTTAAATCAATCATGTTAACCGCATTTGCGCTGTTTGCATTGGCAGCGTGCGATACAGACGACTTGAGAGACGATGTTGACAATCTGAAAGACCGTGTAGCGTCTCTGGAAGCACAAGTCAGTCTATTGAACGATAACATGACAGCTATCAAGCGATTGCTTGAAGGTGGTCAGACTATTACAGAAGTGACAAATACAGACGGTACATATAAACTGAAACTGAGCAACGGAGAAACCATCTCACTGACACAAGGCTCAAAGGGAGAAGTGGCTTATCCTGAAATTACCGTCAATGACGAAGGCCAATGGGTAGTGAACGGTGAAGTGCTGATGCAGAACGGTACACCTGTTCAGGCTGTAGGAACTCCCGGTAAAGACGGTATAGCTCCCAAGTTCCGGATTACGGACGAAGGAAGCTTCTGGCAGGTGAGCTATGATAACGGAGCGAACTGGGAAGATGTACTCGATACAGACGGACAAAAGGTATCCGCTGTCAGCGATGGTTCCGGAGGAAGCAGTGCAGACTCTTTCTTTGAGGAAGTATATGTAGACTCAACCGGAGAATTCTTCGTGATCAAACTGAAAGGACAGACGGAAGCCATCTCTATACCTATCGTGAAAGACCTGTTGTGCGAAATCACCGAACCGGAAACCGGAATGAAGAACGGATACTGGGAAATCGGCTATGGCAAGACTGCTACTACGACTGTGAAAGTGAAAGGTGAAAACGTCATCGTTACTGCTCCCGCCGGCTGGGTGGCTACCGTAAGCGAAGCGGATGAAAGCACTAATGTAGCTACATTGAGCATCACAGCTCCGGCAAGTGCCGTTGCCAATACACGTGCAACAGCGGACAATGGAGCGGACGTAACCGTGCAAGTGAATAAGGGTGCCAGCTGGGCAGTTGCCAAGATTCAGGTGAAGGCTGTAGAGGTGGTTGACAGCTACTATGCCGTATACAATGCAGGAGGAAATATTACGATCAATGGTATTGAAGTAAACCAAACTAAATTCCCGGATGCAACTTATATTGAATCCAATCAGGCAGTGACCAAAGAAGGAATTTACTTTATCAAGGAAGGAGTCACAATAAATTATACAGGTACAGGCAGTGTCCAAAACCTGATCTTCATTGGCGACAACTCACAGAAAAGCAGCACAGTCAATGTTGATGTTCAAATCAAACTGGTACAGACTTCAGGTGAAGGACATTTCTTATGCAAGAACATCGCATTAGTAGGAACCAGTACCTTGAACAATCAGATATTCACATATAATACAGATAATAATCCGTTTAAATATGTAGCTTTTGACCAATGTCAGATAACTCCTTCCGCAGGGAAACACATCCTATACTTGAGTTCCAACACCCGTAGCATAGAAAACTTCAGTATGGAAAATTCTACCTTCAAATCTGAATCAGCCAATCAGAAGTATATCATCAGCCTCGGAGCGAGCACTAGTCAGGACTACAAGAATATTGTATTCAAAAATAATGTATTCTATTGTCCTGAAGGAAAGGTCAATCAGTTTGGCCTATTTGTCGGAAGTAAAGCCGGTATGGCTAACTGTGTACTTGAAAACAACACATTTGTCAATTTGGAAACTGCAACAACGGGAATGGTATATGTAGATAAGCTGGCTGACATTTCTGTAAAGAACAATATCTTCTGGACAAATACAGCAGGAGCAAATGCCTGCATTATTTTCCGCCCTGTTACAACATCCCCTTCCGGAACGACTTGTGTAAACAACATTGTTTATAAGACAATGACATTCAACTGGCAGATGTTCTATGGAGGTAAAGCTCCATTTGAAGGCATGGAGCAACTTAATATACTAGAAGCCAATCCGTTCGACGGCGGCACCTTCGACCTCGCCAACGGTATCTTCGTTCCGAATGCAGAATATGCCGAATACGGTGCAACCAACTAATATTGACTAACGTATGAAAAAAGTAATATCAATCATATGTATCACCCTCCTCGTCGCACTTTACTCGTGCGACGAACGGGATGATCTACGCTCCGACATTGACGACCTGACAGAACGGGTGGCCAACCTGGAAGCGAGCATAGAACAGATGAACTCGGACATCAGCAACTATCAGCAGATGGTTGAAGGGAAAATTCTGGTGGTGGGGTACAGTAAAGATGAGCAGGACAACTATACCATCGAACTGAGCAACGGCGAAACCGTAACCATATACAGCGGCAAAGTAGACATGAACGACATGCCTTTGTTCAGCGTCAACGCATCAGGCCACTGGGCGTATACCATCAACGGCATGACCACCGAGCTGCTTGTAAACGACAAACCGGTAAGCGCCATCCCCGAAACAGGAACAGCAGGGGTAACTCCAAAGCTGAAAGTAGATGCAAACGGCTTCTTTCTGTCGATAACGGAAGCACCTGGAACAAACTGGGCAACAACCAGATCGCCGACGGAACGCAAGCCGTTGCCAACGCAAGCTCGCTGTTCAGCAATGTAACCATTGACGAAGCTACCGGACAGATCACCTTTACCATACGCGCCGACAACAGCCAGGTGAAGGTTCCTATCTACGGAAAAGACTTCTACCTGACCATCGAATACGAAGGTACAGCCACTTTCGGTCTGGGACAAAAGCAGGAATTCGTGGTAGAACAAGCCAACGTGGAAACAGCCACCATCGAAAACCAGACATGGGGCGTGAAACTGACAGAAAACAAACTGATTGTCACCGCACCTAAAACGAATGTACAAGGAAAAGTATACGAGGAACAGATTTACATCAAGATATTCTCGAAAGAAGGCTACTGCCGGGTAGTGAAGCTTCCGGTGAAACTGCTGACTACGGAGATAGATGCCAGCTCGGCTTTAGCCTGGCAACACTTCAAACAGGGAGGGAACAATGTGCTGCTCGACTATTCGTATGCCGGATATAATCATGGAGAAAGTGCGCCGCAAGGC
>OGOH01002684.1_pt1 | contig 10776 bp, 10 predicted proteins | sample 1552571 | NCBI WGS metagenome assembly OGOH01 (sample SAMEA2580170, study PRJEB22360) | human gut metagenome | biome: human gut; feature: human-associated habitat; material: faeces | place: Denmark | collected 2008/2010
CAGGCTCGTTTTTCTTCATCCAGAGGATCTTCGGTGCTGTAAATCCTGCAAATGCAATGTTTGCTGTGTATGCAGATAATTTATCTTTACCGATCTCATTGTTGAGATATTCTGTTTCTTTCTGGGAACGACCATCGTTCCAGAGAATTGCAGGACGGATCACCTGATCATTTTCGTCCAGCGTTACCAGCCCGTGCATCTGTCCGCCAAAACCGATTCCGGCTACCAGAGAGCGGTCAATTCCTTCTGTCAGTGCTTTCATTCCCTCAACACTCTGGGTAAACCAGTCTTCCGGATTCTGTTCTGACCAGCCCGGATGCGGGAAAAACAGTGGATATTCTTTTGATACGATATTACAGATCTTGCCTGATTCTTCCATCAGAAGAAGTTTTACGGCAGAAGTTCCTAAATCCACACCAATATAGTACATATTTCCTCCTAACTGTGCATTTTGCATACATACCCCGCAGATGCACATTCTGTCTGTTATTGATATTTTTTACTGATATTTTGCTCTTTACCACGACATCCCAGGAAAACTCCCGGGATGTCTGTATTGATTTTATTTTATTTTTTTCAAAATCAGAAGATTATCCCCACGGATTTTCTGTTGGGTATCTTACTCCTGCTGGCTGGTTGTAACCGATCTTCTTTACATCCAGTCCAAGGAATTTCACTACTTCGAAAAACTGTTTTCCGTAATGTCCGAACATAACTGCTCCGTGATGCGGATAGTTGCCTTCTATCAGTACGTGACGGTAGAATCTTCCCATTTCGTTGATAGCGAAGATACCGATACCACCGAAGGATCTTGTCGGTACATCAAGAACTTCACCTTCTGCAACGTATGCTACCAGTTCACCTTCTGAGTTGCACTGCAGACGATAGAATGTGATGTCAGAAGCAGCAATGTCACCTTCAAGAGTTCCTCTTGTAAAGTCTGGCTCAGATCCTGCTGGCTCAAGAAGTCTGTGCTGGATGAGCTGATATTTAACGGCTCTGGATTCGCACATCTTGCATTCCGGAGTATTTCCACAATGGAATCCCATGAATGTATCTGTAAGTTTGTAATCATATTTTCCTTTGATATCTTCGTCATAGATATACTGCGGAACAGAGTTGTTGATGTCAAGCAGTGTAACTGCGTCGTTGGAGATGCAGAGTCCGATGTACTCGCTGAGTGCTCCATAGATATCAACTTCGCAGGATACCGGGATTCCTCTGGAACCAAGACGGCTGTTTACATAGCAAGGCTCAAATCCGAACTGTGACGGGAATGCCGGCCAGCATTTGTCAGCAAATGCAACGTATTTTCTTGCTCCTTTGTGAGCTTCTGCCCAGTCAAGAAGAGTAAGCTCGAACTGTGCCATTCTTGCATTGAGGTCTTCGTAGTATTTGCCTTCGCCCATTTCTTTTGCCATATCTGCGCAAACTTCCGGGATACGAGGATCGTTTTCATGCTCTTTGAAAGCAACGAGAAGGTCAAGTTCGGAGTTTTCTTCGATCTCAACACCCAGTTCATAGAGGCCTTTGATCGGTGCGTTACAAGCGAAGAAATCCTGCGGACGTGGTCCGAATGTAATGATCTTGAGGTTACGAACACCGATAACGGCACGTGCAACCGGTACGAAATCACCGATCATCTTGGCGATGTCATCAGCTGTTCCAACTGGATATTCCGGAATGTATGCTTCAAGATGACGCATCTTTAAGTTGTAGGAGCAGTTCAGCATACCACAGTAAGCATCACCTCTGCCGTTGATCATGTCGCCGTCGCCTTCCGCTGCTGCAACGTACATGCACGGTCCGTCGAATCTTTCTGCGATCAGTGTCTCCGGTGTTTCCGGTCCGAAGTTTCCAAGGAAAACAACCAGGGCGTTACACTCTGCTTTGTTTACATCTTCGAGTGCTTTTTCCATGTCTTTCTCGTTCTCAACAGTTACTGGACATTCGTAAAGTTCTCCTGTGTAGGCTGCTTTGATAGCTGCGCGTCTCTTCTCAGAGAGCTGGATCGGGAAACAGTCACGGCTTACTGCGATGATTCCAAGTTTTACTACTGGGATATTGTTCATGATAAAAATTCCTCCATATTATATAAGTTTGTATTTACAGTTATTTGCTTTTCAGTATAAAAAATCAGTCGATTCCGACATTCTCACCTTTGAGTCCGTTAAACGCACCTTCGATAGCTGCTTCTTCGTGTGCGATCAGCCATTTATTCTTAGCTGTAAGAAGCTTGTCCTCGCCTTCAGCGGCTGTGTCAAAAGTCAGCTCCGTGTTTGTTCCTTTTGGTAAAACAACAACGCACTGGAAACCTGCTTCGTTTACATGACATGGTGCATAGTGAAGAGTTGTTGCATATACTTCGATTCCGGTTCCTGCCGGAACAAGGAATGCTTCTACTTTGGATGTGTCATATGTAAAATCTTTTTCGATATCCTGCTGATGTCCGATCAGAAGGACAAGATCTGTAACCGCTACGTTGATCTCGGAATTGCGGTGATATTCCAGTCCGTTTAATTTCTTATTATGACCATTGCAGTATCCGATCTCGATCGGCAGTCCACCGTATCCTTTGTTCTGAAGTTCCTTCGCTACCGGCAATGCCTCCATCTCTTCTACGGATGGCACATAGATCACGTCCTCCGGTACCGGTGTGTGTTTCATTTCCTTCAGGAGTTCTGTAAAGTCATACCCCTCCAGTACTTTACCATATCTGCGAAATGCGTCATCTGCTACATTCTGAATCTTCACCTGAAGTTACCTCCTTTATTTTTTATGCTGAATTCAGTATAGCATGAGCTGCTTTCAATTGCGCCAAATTTTTTGTCCTCTTTAGTGCACTTTTTTGACCTTTTAGTTTTTTGTTTTGTACAAACATTTATAACTATTAAGAAAAAAAACAGGCGTTTCTGATCCGCCTGTTTTTGCATTTTTATTCTTTATTTTTCTCGTCCAAGTTCGCTTGGCAGAATGCTGTATCGTTTCTGGAATTCCCGCGTAAAAGCGCGGCTGCTGCTAAATCCGTTGTCCAGGGCGATCTGGCTGATCGTCTTGTCTGTATTCAATAATTCTCTGTAAGCGTAGGTCATGCGAATATCCTGCAGGTATGTCTTAAAATTGACATTTGCATATTTCTGAAACATTCTGGATAAATATGCATCGGAGTAACCGAACATGTTCGCTACTTCGGTCAGTTTGAGTTCTTCCTGATAATGCTCTCTCATATAGGAAGTAATTCTCGCAAGAGCATCCAGGCGGCGGCTGTGGCGTACTTCCTGCTCGCCCGCCTCGTCCAACCGGTAGTGATTGACCAGAAAATAAAGCACATCATAATAGAAGGAACGGATCTTGAATTCATATCCGACTCCACGTTTCCCGTATAATTTATACATTTCACGCACCAGTCTCCAGAGTGTCGCATCCATCTCCGGAACACTTCCCGCAAAGCGTACAAATCGGTGTGCGGTAAAATAGTCCTCAAACTGCTTCAGCGGAATCTGAAGTACTGCCGTATGATTCTCTTCCGGCGAATCGATCGAATGCACTTCATTGGAATTGATAATCATCAGCTCCCCCGCCTTGAGCGGATGTTTCTCATCATTCAGATAAAAAGTCAGCGAACCTTCCATCACCGCAAAGATCTCCACAGACGTATGCCAGTGTTTCTCCCTCACATAATTTCCCTGACTTCCCTCAAACAGAAAAAATTTAAACGGCAGTCCCTCATCCGGGATCACCAGTTCATGCTGGAATTCCATGCTATACCCCTCTTCTCCAATAATAAATCAGTTTTCTTTCTTTTGTTTTACAAGACAACGCTTCTTATAAAAAGCTACACCATAGCAATAAATATGGTCATATTCATCTTCATACTCTTTTGCATACATACGCCTGTCAATTTGGCGCAGGGCTGCTTCACAGTCGCCCTCCATAGCAGACAATGTTCTGGAATATTTTGCCTCAAAAATCGCCACCTGTCCATTTACAGAGTCATACACAACAATATCGCTGCGTCCCTCTCCATGTTCTTTGTTTGACTCTACAACATATCCTGCTCCTGTAAAAATCCCTGCAAGAAAAGCATGATAAAAATCTTCCCTGTAATCATGATAGCTGATGGTTTTTCGCAAAAGTTTGCTCATTTCCTGTGTAAGGATCTCGCTCTGACCACTCCATGCAGCATCGAACAAAGCCTTTCGATTCCATGTTTTGACACTCTCAGAAAACCATTTCACAACGGTAGTCTCAAAAATTTCTCTGATCTCAGCATTTGGAATTTTTAACGCTGACATATTGTCTGGCAACGGATCTGTTATTTCATTTTCCCTTGCCTGCGTCAGATAGCCTGTCAGATAAAGAATGCTCCAGAGATTTTCTTCTGAAGAATGCAGATAATCGTAAGTGAGATTTTCATCTATACGTTGTATGATATAACCTCCTGAAAGTAAGGCTTCCATTTTCTTTGTAATGTTACTTCCTGCGTAATCAATAAAAGAACGGATGATCTCATTATCACTGGTATTCTTCCAGTAACTTGCCGGTCTTGCCTTCGGATTCCGCTGGATATCACGAATATAATTCATCACATCCCAGGGGCAGTAAACATCAACCTCTCCAAAATGATACCCATCATACCATTTCTTCATCTCGTCTCCAAATTCCTCGACATCTGCTTCGCTCAGGATCTTATCTACATCTTTTTGTGTAAAACCAAAATATTCATTTAAGTTTGAATCGCTTATTGTATCGGAAACAAAATTATTGGTTCCTGTAAAAATACTCTCTTTCGCAATCTGCAGGCAGCCTGTGACTACTGCAAAGCAAAGCCCCGGATTGTCCTTTAACGCAGTGCTCATCATCACTTTAAGGATTTCAAGCATCTGTGGATAATATTGATGGCTGCTGGCTTTTGCAATCGGGACATCGTATTCATCGATCAAAAGGATTACATTTTTCTGATAATGTTGCTGCATCAGCTTTATCAGCAACGACAGGCTCTTTTTGATATCTGTAACAGTTGCTTCTTCTGTAATAATGCGCTGCATGATTTCTTTATCATATGGACTTATCCGGGAACTTTCCATTAAATACAGGTGCCCTTTGTAAAGTTCTGTGATCGTTGAAGAAAGCATACCATAAGCACTGGAAAAATCTAATCCGTCAACATCCTTGAAGGTCACAAACAGCGTTGGAAACTGGTTCATCCACTCACTGCACACGTCTCTTTGTTCCGCAATTTCCAGCCCCTTGAACAACTCTGTACTTTCTTTTCGAATATCAAAAAAATTCGCCAGCATGCTCATACCAAGAGTCTTCCCAAAACGCCTTGGTCTGGTGATCAGAGTAACTTCTGTGGATTTTTCTTCTAATAATTCTGCGATCAGTCCACTTTTATCAACGTAGTAATATCCATTCTTCCGGATTTTCTCAAAATCTGAAATACCAACCGGAATGCCTAATCTCGCCATGTCTGCCACTCCTTTCCCAACTAATGTCTATATCATAACATGAAGGCATTCCTTTTACAAGCAAGTGAAAATCCATCTGATTTTTTATCATCATAAAAAACACCGTCTTCCTGATAAGCTGAATATATCAGAAAAACAGTGTTCATAATAGCTTCCTGCATCGGAAAATACATCTGGCATTCCCTCCGATGCCTGGTGATTAGATACCGGGTAATTATTCAAGAAAAAAGCTTTCTATACATGATATATGCTTTTATCTTATCGCATCCTTCATGGACTTCACATACTCTTTGATATATGGTACGCAGTCGGCTCCGTGGGTTTCACAGAGTTTGACAATGGCAGAACCCACGATGACGCCGTCGGCCTGGGAGACCATCTTTTTGGCCTGCTCCGGAGTGGAGATTCCGAAACCTACGGCACATGGGATGTCTTTCTGGGCTTTGACGAGTTCCACCATGGCTCCAATGTCTGTGGTGATCTGGCTTCGCATGCCGGTAACTCCGAGGGAGGATACGCAGTAGACAAATCCTTCTGCCTCTTTTGCGATCATGGAGATTCTCTCGTGGGAGGTCGGTGCGATCAGAGAGATCAGATCCAGACCATACTTCTCTGCAACGGATGCGAACTCTTCTTTTTCTTCAAATGGGACATCCGGAAGGATCATTCCGTCCATTCCAACTTCTGCTGCTCTCTTGCAGAAACGCTCAATCCCATAGGAAAAAACAACGTTCGCATAGGTCATAAATACCATTGGGATAGAACTGTTTTTGCGGATCTTTTCTACCATATCAAAAACTTTATCTGTGGTAACTCCACCGGATAAAGCACGCAGGTTTGCGCCCTGGATGACAGGGCCTTCTGCGGTCGGATCAGAAAATGGAATACCAAGTTCGATCAGATCTGCACCTGCTTCTTCCATGGCATATACGATTTTTTCGGTAACATCAAGGGACGGATCCCCGCAGGTAACAAACGGGATAAATGCTTTTCCCTTTGCAAATGCTTCTGTAATTCTCTTATTCATGGATATCCTCCCCTCTGTAACGTGCGATCGCTGCACAGTCCTTGTCTCCTCGTCCGGAAATAGTGATAACTACGATCTGGTCTTTACGCATCTGTGGCACGATCTTTCTCGCGTAAGCCACGGCATGAGCACTCTCGATCGCCGGAATGATGCCTTCTGTTCTTGACAGATATTCGAATGCATCTACCGCTTCATCGTCTGTTACCGGCACATATTCCGCACGTCCGCTGTCATAAAGATGTGCATGTTCCGGTCCGACACCAGGGTAATCTAATCCCGCTGAAATGGAATAAACCGGTGCGATCTGACCATACTCATCCTGGCAGAAATAGGACTTCATGCCATGGAAAATACCAAGTTTTCCGGTTGCGATCGTCGCTGCCGTCTCTGCAGTATTGACACCGCGTCCTGCTGCCTCACAGCCGATCAGGCGGACTCCCTCATCCTCAATAAAGTTATAGAAAGTTCCGATCGCATTGGAACCGCCGCCCACACAGGCAAGCACAACATCTGGAAGTTTGCCTTCTTTTTCGAGGATCTGCTCTTTGATCTCCTTGGAAATGACTGCCTGGAAATCACGGACGATCGTCGGGAACGGGTGCGGTCCCATGACAGATCCGAGGACATAATGTGTATCGGAAATACGGTTTGTCCACTCTCTCATTGTCTCGGAAACGGCATCTTTCAGGGTTGCAGTTCCTGATGTAACGGCATGTACTTTAGCTCCCAGAAGACGCATTCTGTATACGTTCAGTGCCTGACGTTCTGTGTCTTCCTTACCCATGAATACTTCACATTCCATACCCATAAGAGCTGCTGCTGTTGCGGTTGCAACACCGTGCTGTCCGGCTCCTGTCTCTGCGATGACACGTGTTTTTCCCATCTTTTTGGCAAGTAAAACCTGTCCCAGAACGTTGTTGATCTTGTGTGCTCCTGTATGGTTCAAGTCCTCACGTTTCAGATAAACTTTGGCTCCGCCGAGGTCTTCTGTCATATGTGCTGCATAGTACAGACGTGACGGACGGCCTGCATAATTGTTCAGCAGATCGGTCAGTTCACGGTTGAATTCCGGGTCATCTTTGTAACGGTTATAGGCCTCTTCCAGCTCCAGAACCGCATTCATCAGTGTCTCTGGAATGTACTGCCCTCCATGTATTCCAAATCTTCCTTTTGACATTTGTGTCCTCCTCTATACTCTTCCAAACACCTTGTTTCTTTATATAATTACTTTGTTTCTTTCATTTTCCTGACGATATCCACAACCTGCCGGATCTTCGCCGGATCTTTCCACTTTTCTGTCTCCACACTGCTGCTTAGATCCACCGCATATGGATGGATTTCCCGGATCGCCTGTTCCAGATTGGCGGCTCCGATGCCTCCTGCGAGAAAAAATGGTCTCTGGATCTCCGGGATCAAAGACCAGTCAAAAGTCTTTCCGGTTCCTCCGCCGCCCTGATCCAACAGGATGTAATCTGCCGGGCTTTGCAGTGCTTTCTCGATATCTTCGGCTGTTTTTATGGAAAACGCTTTGATGATCGGCTTGTCTGTGTATGTTTTTAATTCTCTGATATAGGACTCATTTTCCTGTCCGTGAAGCTGTGCAAGTGCAAGCGTTCCGTCATCCAGAAGTGATCTTACCAGCTCCATCGGTGCATCGACAAACACTCCAACTGGCTGGATCTCCTGGATCAGATCTTTCACCAGATCTCTCACTTCATCTGCCGTTACACTCCGGAAACTTTTGGGAAATTCTATGATAAATCCACAGTAATCCGGCTTCGCCTCATTGACGGCGAGGATGTCTTCTCTACGCCTGAGCCCACATATTTTTATCTTAGTTTTGCTATGATCCTGAGCTGTCATTTCCTGCATCTCTCTGTTTCTCAATCCTCAGTCAACGGTGCTCCATTCAGTTCTTCGAGTGCTGCTTTTTTGTCCGAACTTCGCATCAGGGTTTCTCCGATCAGCACAGCCTCGATCTGGTTATCATGCAGACGCTTGATGTCCTCCGATGTGCGGATGCCGCTCTCGGAAACAAAGATCACATTCTCCGGTGCAAGTTTGCGAAGGTTGATGCTGTTCGCCATATCCACCTCGAAGGTTCTGAGGTCACGGTTGTTGACTCCGATGATCCTTGCTCCGCTCTTTAAAGCTCTCGCAACTTCCTCTGCATCGTGTGCTTCCACCAGGGCATCCATTCCCAGATCTTCTGCCATTTCGCGGTATTCCCGAAGCTGTTTATCGTCAAGTAATGCACAGATCAGGAGCACTGCGGCTGCACCATAAGCTGCCGCCTGCAGGATCATGTAGTCGTCAATGACGAAATCTTTTCGCAGTACCGGGATATCAACTTCTGATGCAATCTCCCATAAATACTGGTCAGAACCCTGGAAATAAAACGGTTCCGTCAGGCAGGAAATCGCGGATGCACCGGCTGCTTTATACTCTTTTGCGATGTCCAGATATGGAAAATCCGGTGCGATCAGCCCCTTGGAGGGGGATGCTTTTTTTACTTCACAGATGTAGGACATGCCCGGTTTTTTCAGGGCTTCCAGAAAGGAAGGCTGCTGTGGTGCTTTTTCTGCCAGAGCTTTCAGCTGTTCCAGAGGAAGCTGAAGTTTTTCCTTCTGGATACGTTCTCTTGTCTTTTCTGCGATTTCTTCCAGAATGTTTTTTTCACTCATTCTTTGTTTGTCTCCTCGATATTTCAACTCTCATTCGGCAATTTCAAGGAGTCTGACAACTTAATATTTCAATTAATGGGGTTGCCGATTCCTCTCCTCCCGCCATTATCCTCAAATTTCATTGCTTAATCTGATAAATTCCTCAAGCTTCGCTGCGGCGGCTCCGCTGTCGATCAGATTTTCTGCCATCTTCACGCCGGCTTCCAGGCTCTCTGCTTTTCCTGCGATATAAAGTGCGGCACCTGCGTTCATGCATACAGCCTGACGCTTCGGGCCTTTTTCGGTTCCGTTTACAATGGCTTTTGTGATCTCTGCATTTTCTGCCGGTGTGCCACCTGCAAGTTCCTCTTTGCTGCAGCGAGTGTAACCGAACTGCTCCGGTGTGATCTCGTAGGACTGGAACCATCCATCCTTGATCTCGCATACAGAAGTCGGTGCACTCATGGAGATCTCATCCAGCTTATCCTGTCCGAAAACAACCATTCCACGGTTCACGCCAAGTTTCATCATAACCTGCGCCAGAGGCTCTACCAGTGACTGATCGAAGACTCCCATCAGCTCCATGTTTGCACCTGCCGGGTTGCTTAATGGTCCGAGGATATTAAATACTGTACGGATTCCCAGCTCTTTTCGGATCGGTGCCACATATTTCATGGCAATGTGATAATTCTGTGCGAACAGGAAACAAATGTTGATCTTTTTCAGGATTTCGGCACTTTTTTCTGGCGGAATGGTAATCTTTACGCCAAGAGCTTCCAGAACATCTGCGGCTCCGCTCTTGGAGGATGCTGCACGGTTTCCGTGTTTTGCAACCGGAACGCCTCCTGCCGCGATCACAAGAGAAGAAGTTGTGGAAATGTTGAAGGAGTTTGCTCCGTCACCGCCGGTTCCTACAATCTCCAGGACATCCATATCGTGAAGAAGTTTGATGCAGTGTGCACGCATACCTGCTGCAGATGCTGTGATCTCATCAATGGTTTCGCCTTTCATGGAAAGTGCGGTCAGGTAGGATGCCATCTGTACCGGTGTTGCCGCTCCATCCATGATCTCATTCATTACGGATTCTGCTTCGTCATATGTAAGATCTTCTTTTTTTGAAAGTTTGATGATTGCTTCTCTGATCATTCTTGTTCCCTCCTGTTCTGTAACGATCCTATCTTTTATGGATTACCATTCTCTGTCTTACAACTTCCGTACTGTCCGTTATCCGGGACAGTTTCTGTTCAATTTTACTTTTCCCTTACAACTTTCATAAAGTTTTCGATCATCGTTTTTCCATCTGGTGTCATAACCGATTCCGGATGGAACTGTAATCCGAAGATCGGATATTTTTTATGTTCCAGTGCCATCACCTCTCCGTCCTCAGATTCTGCGGTAACGACCAGTTCTTCGGGTAACGTATCCCGGAGCGCTGCCAGTGAATGATATCTGGCTGCCAGGAAAGTATCCGGCAATCCCTCAAATATCTGACTCTCACCAACTTTATGGATTTCCTTCTGCTTGCCGTGCATCAGCTCTTTTGCATAGGAGACGATACCTCCAAATGCTTCACAGATGGACTGATGTCCAAGGCAGATACCCAGGATCGGCAGGC
>OGOH01002685.1_pt1 | contig 10775 bp, 9 predicted proteins | sample 1552571 | NCBI WGS metagenome assembly OGOH01 (sample SAMEA2580170, study PRJEB22360) | human gut metagenome | biome: human gut; feature: human-associated habitat; material: faeces | place: Denmark | collected 2008/2010
TGTCAGCCGCTTCATTCCAGGAGACAACAAAAGTCCTGACAGAAGCTGCTATCAAGGGTAAAGTTGACCACCTGGTAGGTTTGAAAGAGAACGTTATCATTGGTAAGCTGATCCCGGCCGGAACTGGTCTGAAACGTTACAGAGACATTCAGCTTGATACAGGAATGCCGGAGGAAACACCTGTGGCAGAAGAAGAGCCTGTAGATGAACTTCCAGAGGATGATGAAATGCTGACAATGGAAGAAGAATCCGCAGAGGATGTTTCTGATGATGCAGAGGATGAGATCCTTCTGGACGATGAGGATATCGATACAACAGAAGAATAAATGAACTACAGAAGAAGTTCCAGATTTATGATCAAAGTAAATCTGGGGCTTCTTTTTTTCTTTTTGCAGGAAAAGTATAAAGATTGTGTGAAAAAAGATGGAAGAAAAGCGAAAACTACAGACAGACGCGGGTGGACATGCTATACTAAGAGCACTTCCTGATGGAAGTTTCAAAGATACAGGGTTTTAAAGACATAGAGTTACTTAGTGTTTTTTATATAGATATAGGATTTAGAATAAAATAGAAGTTATGTAACTGTGAGGCTATTGAACAGTTACGAATTACATTCAAATAAATATAGATCATATTACGAGAGGAGAGGAGGGAGGATAGATGGACAAACAACTTCCGGTTTCTGTATGGCCGGAATGGAAGATCGTGGAGAAGATCGGTGAAGGATCCTTCGGTAAGGTCTATAAGGCAAAACGTACAGAGCAGGGCAAGACCTTTTATTCTGCGATCAAAGTTATTACGATTCCCTCGAATGCCGGAGAATTGAGCAGTATTCGTTCGGAAAACCCGGATGAACAATCGGTAAAGGAATATTTTCACAGCCTGGTAGAAGAATGTATCCAGGAAGTGAATACGATGGAGTATTTTCGAGGCAATTCTCATGTAGTCTCTGTTGAGGATTATAAAGTAGTGGAATATCTGGACGATATTGGATGGGATATTTACATCCGAATGGAATATCTGACCAGCTTTCTTGATTATTGTGCCGGACGCGCACTTTCAGAAGATGATGTGATACATTTAGGAATCGATTTGTGTAAAGCACTGGAATACTGCCAGTGCCAGAATATCATTCACAGAGACATTAAACCTGAGAATATTTTTGTTTCCAGATTTGGGGAGTTCAAACTGGGAGATTTTGGCATTGCCCGGGAACTGGATCGGACAATGAGTGGGTTATCTAAGAAGGGTACATTTTCTTATATGGCACCGGAAATGTACAAAGGAGAGGCATATGATGCCAGAGTAGACATCTATTCCCTTGGAATTGTACTTTATAAATTAAGAAACCATAACAGACTTCCTTTTATCAGCCTTAAGAAGCAGCTGATCACGTATCGGGACAAGGAAGAGGCACTGAACAGGAGAATGGCAGGAGAGGAACTGCCTCCGCCGGCAGAAGCAGGGGAGGCTTTTGCAGACGTGATTCTCAGAGCATGTGCTTATGATCGCCATGATCGTTATGAAAGTGCTGAGGAATTTCGAATGGCACTGGAGCAGGTTCGATATCCTGGGCAGCCGGAACTGTCGGATATCAGAAAACCGGAGATCATATCAGATTCTCCGGAAACAGACAGAAATTTTACAGAAGAAGAGAAACCTGAGGAAACGGTTGTACTGAGAAATACAGACAAAAGGACAGGCAGAAGAATCAGCCGTTCTCCACAGCATCGAAGGAAACCTGCAAAGAAAAAGCAGAAATTTGAGCCACTTGTTGCGGCTGCTGTCATTATGGTGATAGCAGTTTGTATTGTTGTGGGCGTTTTTATCTGGCTTCTGAAAGAAAATGCAGAATTACAGCGTCTGAAGCAGTCAGTTACAGAGACGGTTCAGAGTGCAGAAAATAAACAACTTCAGGAGACTCTGGAAAAAATTCAGTCACAGGCAACAGAGATCAGCGATGATCTGAATGATTACAGCTGGATTGGATCTGAAGAAGAAGGAAAGATCAGTTACCTGAAACAGCGGGATAATGGAGACTGGCAGGGTATGAAGATACTGATCTATCCGGATCTGTCAGAAGATGGTTATTATGAAGAATATTATTACTGGAATGATGAACTGTTTTTTGCCTATATATGGGCTGATAACAATACGCTGAGTGATCTGAAGGACGGAGAGCAGAAAATAGACAGATATTATTATGAGGACGGTAAGCTGATCCGCTGGATCGATGACAAAAACCGTTGTCATGATAACGAGACAGACAGTGAGGAGTATGTAACAAGAGGAGAGAAATACTGGGATCGTGCGGAAGAGTACAAAGCTCAGTTGAATCTCTCTGCTGACAGTACATCTGCATCCTGAGAAAGGAAGGGCTATGGCGTATCAGATTGAATATGCATATACGTGCCACATAGGTAAGGTGCGGAATAATAATGAGGACAATTTCTGGTGCTGTGGCGAGAGTCTTGATTCAGAAAACAAGGGAATGAGTCATGTCCGCAGCGGAAAGATAAAACAGAAGGATTTTCCGCTTCTTGCCGTATTTGACGGAATGGGAGGCGAAAGCTGTGGAGAAATGGCAGCATTCCTTGCAGCAGAATCCTGTGGTGAGTTTTATAAAGAAAAAAAGAAAGAAATCTCAGAATATCCGGAAGAGTTCCTGAATGAACTCTGCTTCCAGATGAACCGTGCTGTATGTGATTACGGACAGGAAAATAAAATAAACAGCATGGGAACAACTGCAGCAATTCTTGCTTTTGGGGCAGACCAAGTATATTCATGCAATCTGGGTGACAGTCGTATTTACCGCGTTTCGCCGGAAGGACAGATACATCAGCTTTCGCTGGATCATGTCCTTGGGGGAGGAAGATTCGGCAAGCCGCCGCTGACACAGTATCTTGGGATCCCGGAGGAAAGCATGGGACTTGAGCCGACGATCACAGCACAGGAGGCAGTGATCGGGACTCGGTATCTCATATGTTCAGATGGAATCACAGATATGCTTACTGACAGTGAGATCGCGGCTGTTCTTGCAAGGGAAGTTCCGGTAGCGGAAACAGCAGAACTTCTGGTAGAACAGGCCCTCCAAAAAGGAGGCAGAGACAACATTACAGTAATACTCTGCGAACTTGCAGAGCAGGAACAAAACTGGTTTAGAAAATTATTAGCACAATAGGTTAAGTTATTTTTTATAGAATATGAAGGTGACAGACTATGAAAAACCGTATGCAGGATTTGGATTTTGAACAGACAGTTGCTTTTGATTCTGTCAAAGATTTTGAATTCACACGAAAAGCAGCACAGAGATTCCGACAGGTCGTCAGTCTGGATGGGTTTGAAGACGAAGATGCTGATGTTATTTTTCATTATTTATATAAAGAAATGGAACTGGTCTCTTTTGGAGATCATCTGAAACGTTATATTTATGAACGTGCAGGACTCGAAGAACCCTATAATGAAGTAACGCAGGATATTTACAGAGACATCGTGATTGAGTCTTTTCATGAGACTTGTACACCGAAATCAATGAATCCTACATCAACGAAACTGACATCTCTTGTCAATAACTGGCTGACACAGGCATCTGTCAAGAGAGAGACTGTATTTTTGCTTGGTTTTGGACTTCGTATGAGTTCGGAGGATGTTTCGGATTTTCTGACACGGGTACTGAGAGAGCAGGATTTTGATTTCCATAATCCGGATGAGGTGATCTACTGGTATTGTTATACCATGCAAGTTGGCTATCATAAGGCAGAAGAACTTAAGAAAGCCTATGAGAAACTGGAGCCTGATCCGGATTACACCGAGGCATCCAAGGTATATTCAGGCGCATTGATCCTGGACAATGAGGAGAAACTTCTGAAGTATCTGGCCTATGTCAAGGTTGGAGCGGATGACCCGATGTCAGAGAAGAGTCAGGCATTTCAGGAATTTGTGCGCCTTCTGACTCATGCCAAGGAAATCATCGCCAGGATGTATCAGGGTGATGAAGTGGAAAAAGACCGCAACAAAGTGTGGAATATTTCTGATATTACGGATTCTGATGTGGAAAAAGTTATCTGCAGTGGAATTCCTGTAAATAAGATGGGAAATCTCAAAAAAATGTCTGCGTCTATTCTGGCGAAGCATTTCAGCCAGAAGCGGTTCAGCAGACAGCGGATCAACAGCATCATGAATCATAAGTTTCCGGTGGAACGTTTTGATCTGATCACGTTGGAGTTTTTTATTGTTTCGCAGGAGATGCAGGATGATGATCCATATAATCGATATCATCATTTCCTTGAAGAAATACAGAAGATCCTGCATAAATGTGGAATGAGTGAGATTTATATTGTGAATCCGTATGAGTGCTTTTTGCTGATGTGTCTTCTTACGGACTGCCCGCTGGCGGTTTTTGCTGATATATGGGAGATGTCCTATGAAGATACAGACGGGGAAACCTCGGAAGAAAAAAGCTGATTTTTTTATAAAAATAAAGCCATACGATCTGTTTAAACCGTATGGCTTTTGGGTGATGCGTTTTATTCGTTGTAGTATCCGTAGATCATACGGGAATCCTGAGCAATCGTTTCCTGCGCATTGCTGGTACTGCTCAGATGAAGCATACAACCAGGTCGATGCCTTTGGTTGTGTTGTAGATGATTCCAACATCATTTTCAACATTGTCGAGTTCGCCGGTCTTGTTTGCAACGCTGACACCTTCCGGCATGTCTGCCGGGATTTTGTTGCGGCGTTCCTGCATCTTGAGAAGAGAGTACATGGCATCGGCATGGGATAAAGTTGGGTTCTCAGCAGTACCTGCATTGATCTGGTAGATCTCTTTGAGAAAATGTCCGCAGTCATTTACGGAAGTATAATTATCGCCATTTTCATTGCTGTGTAGAAGAAGTCTGCCCATGGAAGTACTGGTATATCCGTGCGCCTGGCAAAAGGCATTGACTACATCCATGCCGGCAGAATCATCGCCGCCGCCGAGCATATTTACGAGAGTATTTGCAGCATCATTATCACTAACAGTAATCATAGGATTGAGATAACTGTTCAGGGTATCTGCATCGTATGTTTCGCAGAGCTGATCGTAGTTTTCGTAAACGGTGCCCATAATGAACAGCTTGATCAGGCTGGCAGCCTGCATCGGCTGATTGTCGATCGTGCCTTCGGTGCCTTTCATAAGGTTGCAGACGTAAACGGACCAGTTTCCATTATCCTGCGGAAGAAGAGTTCTGACTTGTGAAAGAAGATTGTTCAGACTTTCATCCGTTGTAGTCTCAGAGGAGACCGTCTCGGAGGAGTGGGATGGGGAAAGCGTTCCTTCTTCCTGACTTGCAGATTCAGCAGAAACTGTATCGGAAGACGACTGCTGATTTTGTTCCTGGAGCTGCTTGAGTTCATCGGACTGAGCAACGAGGTTTGCGGATGTTTCTGCCATTTCCTGTACGGTATCCTGAAGTTCAGTGACTTTGGACTGGAGGGAGGCAAGACCATTCAGTGAATACAGAGCCAGTCCGCCAAGTCCGATGACTGCTACAGCCAGAATGCTGATGATAATGTACAGAAAAAAAGGTTTTTGCTGTTTAGGGGTATTCATATTAAGATATCCTTTCTTTTTAAGTGCAACAGGTTATTGATCGCTGAAAAGATCTTCGGAATCCTGCGGGTTGATCTCAGATATTTCGTCTTCAGTATCGTTGTTTCCCCCTGAAGTGAAAGAATTGTATTCGGGCGAAGTATTCTGATTGAAAACAGAGGTCTGTGTATCAGCAGATTCTGCTTCAGGAAGGCGTTCACTCACGGTCTGACGTGTACCGGAATTCTGTTGTTTCTTCCAGTTGAGAAGATCCTTCTGAGACTGGATCGCATCAGCGTAAGCGGAACTGGCGTTATCAAGTTCTTCTTTTTTGGCATCCACCTGCTGAATGAAGGTGTCCAGCTGGGCTTCGTAATCGGAGATCTGCCGGGCAGTTCTGAGTTCGACAAGGAAAATTCCGGCAATAAAGAGAAGACCAGTCAGGACCAGCAAAAGAATGCCAGGATTCAGCTTTTCTTTCATGATGAGAAATCCTTTCTTATTATATAGAAGTAAAGCAATAAAGTAAAAATGATTATCAGCATCAGCGAAATAATCTTTTCAATATTATAAACAGAGTACCTTCAAAAAGCAATAATCAGGAATTCGTAAAAAAAAGAAAAAATCATGTAAAATGCCTTGACAGCCGCATTTTTACGGGATATAATGAGCAGGCGTGCAACAGGAACGCTGTTTTTTTGTTGCCCGGCATTTAAATTTGACAATAGCAACCGCGCTACCCCATGGCAAACCATGGAGAAAATAATCGGGAGGTGAAATGGAATGCCAACATTCAACCAGTTAGTAAGAAAAGGACGTCAGACATCTGTAAAGAAATCTACAGCACCGGCTCTGCAGAGAACATTCAACTCTTTAAGAAAGAAAGCTGTTGAGCAGTCTGCACCACAGAAACGTGGAGTTTGTACAGCAGTTAAAACTGCAACACCTAAGAAACCTAACTCAGCTCTTAGAAAGATCGCCAGAGTTCGTCTTTCCAACGGAATCGAGGTAACAAGCTACATCCCAGGTGAGGGACACAACTTACAGGAGCACAGCGTTGTTCTGATCCGTGGTGGTCGTGTTAAGGACTTACCAGGTACAAGATATCACATCATCCGTGGTACACTTGATACAGCAGGTGTTGCTAACAGAAAACAGGCTCGTTCTAAATACGGCGCTAAGAGACCAAAGGCTTCTAAGTAATTTTTGATTACAGAATGAAGTAAAACCAATAGTATCACAAACAGAACTAAAAGGTTTAGTGTTGGAATTGTTTCACTAGAGATATATTTCCGCACGAACACTAAGGGGGAACAAGATTTTGTTCCGAGATGGGCTTGCCCATTTTACACATGTGAGTACCGTTGAATTAATCGAAATGAAGTTCACTGACAACATGTTGCATTGAACTTTCATTGCAAATGTTGCAGAGCCGGGAAACCGGACACAGTAAATGCAGGAAAGACCTGTATAGTAAATTATGATTAAGGAGGGAAGAACCGTGCCACGTAAAGGACATACTCAGAAAAGAGACGTATTAGCAGATCCAATTTACAATAACAAAGTCGTTACAAAGCTTGTCAACAACATTATGTTAGATGGTAAGAAAGGTGTAGCACAGAAAATTGTATATGGAGCTTTCGCAAGAGTAGAAGAGAAAACAGAAAGACCTGCTCTTGAGGTATTTGAAGAAGCCATGAATAACGTTATGCCTGTTCTTGAAGTAAAGGCTAGACGTATTGGTGGTGCAACATACCAGGTACCAATCGAAGTTAGACCAGACCGTCGTCAGGCTTTAGGACTTCGTTGGTTAACAACTTTCTCACGTAACAGAGGTGAGAAGACCATGGAAGAAAGACTTGCAAATGAAATCATGGATGCAGCTAACAACACAGGTGCATCTGTTAAGAGAAAAGAAGATATGCACAAAATGGCAGAAGCAAACAAAGCATTCGCTCATTACCGCTTCTAATATCATTTGCCATATGAATAGATACCGGGAGCAAAGCAACTTTGCTCTCAAGTATTATAAAAATGTTCTGCGCATATCGGCGTAGTAAATTAAGGAGGAAAAACCTTGGCTGGAAGAGAATATCCATTAGAGAGAACCAGAAACATTGGTATTATGGCTCATATTGATGCTGGTAAAACAACATTAACAGAAAAGTTCCTATTATATGGAGGAGCAATAAGACTTGCAGGTTCAGTAAAAGCAAGAAAAGCATCAACACATGCTGTTTCTGACTGGATGGAAATCGAGAAGCAGCGTGGTATCTCGGTGACAACTTCCGTGATGGAATTTGACTATCGGGACTACAAGATCAATATTCTCGATACTCCGGGCCACCAGGACTTTGCCGAAGACACATACCGTACGCTGACAGCTGTAGACAGCGTTATCATCGTAGTAGACGGTGCAAAGGGTGTGGAAACACAAACCCGTAAATTGATGGAAGTGTGCCGCATGAGAAAAACTCCGGTGATTATCTTCGTCAATAAAATGGACCGTGAGGGAAAAGACCCGTTTGATTTGCTGGATGAGCTGGAAGAAGAACTGATGATTCAGGTACGTCCGTTGTCATGGCCTATCGAACAAGGAGCCCGTTTCAAGGGAGTCTATAATATTTATGAGAATAAACTGGACTTGTACCAGCCTTCCAAGCAGGTGGTGACAGAGAAGGTGGCAGTTGATATTCATACGGAAGAACTGGATCAGCAGATCGGTAAACCGTTGGCAGATAAGTTGCGTGGTGACCTCGAGCTGATTGAAGGCGTTTATCCGGAACTGGATGTGGAATCTTATCTGGCAGGAGATTGTGCACCTGTATTCTTTGGTTCTGCCCTGAATAATTTTGGTGTGCAGGAATTGTTGAATTGCTTTGTGGAGATTGCTCCCAGTCCTCGTCCCGTACAGGCGGAAGAGCGTGAAGTGAAGCCGGATGAACCGAAATTTACCGGATTCATCTTTAAGATTACTGCCAATATCGATCCGAATCACCGTTCGTGCGTAGCTTTCTGTAAGATATGTTCGGGTAAATTTGTGCGTAATGCACCCTATCAGCATGTCCGCCATGGCAAGACCATGCGTTTTTCATCGCCTACCCAGTTTATGGCACAGCGGAAGACGACCATTGACGAAGCCTATGCAGGAGATATTATCGGCTTGCCGGATAATGGCACTTTTAAGATCGGAGATACACTGACAGAAGGAGAATTGCTCCATTTCCGCGGATTGCCCAGCTTCTCGCCGGAGATGTTCAAGTATATTGAGAATGCCGATCCGATGAAGCAGAAACAGTTGGCAAAAGGTATCGACCAGCTGATGGATGAAGGTGTGGCGCAGTTGTTTGTCAATCAGTTCAACGGTCGCAAGATTATCGGTACAGTCGGACAGTTGCAGTTTGAGGTCATCCAATATCGTCTGCTGAACGAGTATAATGCTTCTTGCCGTTGGGAACCGGTAAGTTTGTACAAGGCTTGTTGGGTAGAAAGCGATGATCCTGCTGAACTGGAAGCTTTCAAAAAACGTAAATACCAATATATGGCGAAGGACAGGGAAGGACGCGATGTGTTCCTTGCCGATTCGGGCTATGTGCTTCAGATGGCACAAATGGATTTCAAGCATATTAAATTCCACTTCACAAGTGAATTTTAGTCTGCTTGATGGAATTTAACAAAAATAATTGGTAAAAGGGGAAGAATTATGTTACTTGTAAATAAGGGAAGGAGAAATGAATACAACATTTTGGGAGAAAATCCAGCATGGGGATGAAGAAGCATTCCGGCAACTCTACAGTGAATATTCGGATTTACTTTACGGATATGGGATGAAGATTGCCAGTGACGATGATCTGGTGACTGAATCCATTCAGTCATTATTCGTTTATCTGTATGAGAAGAGGCAGAGTTGTTCCGAGCCTCAGTCCGTATCAGCTTACCTGTGTGTGGCACTGAAGCGCATGCTGTTGAATGAGTTGGAGAGAACTGCTAATGGCGTATTCACATCATTGGACGAAGTCAATTCAAGCGAATATAGATTCGATTTGGAGATAGATATAGAAACAGCGATTATCCGTTCCGAACTAGAAAGAGAGCAGTTGGAAGTGCTGCAGAAAGAAATAAATGGCTTGACAAAGCAGCAGAGAGAGGTACTGTACCTGAAGTATTATAAAAAACTGGATTCGGACGAAATAGCCAAAGTGATGGGACTGACTTCCCGTACTGTTTACAATACTACCCACATGGCAATATCCAGACTGAGAGAGCGATTGAGTAAGTCTTTCTTATTGACTGTAGCTGCTAATTTATGGATTTTTAATTGAGGTGAGGATATGGAGAATAGTAAAGAACTTCTGGAACAATATATGGAGGACGGTAAACTCCCTCTGAAAGGTGAGTTGTTTGCACGGAAGTCTGTAGTTGGTAGGAAGTTAGAAGAATTTCGTGAAGAAAAACGTGCGGATGCATTAACAAGCAGACAGAACACTGTGGGAGGACAGAAATGGATACTCCGCAGGAGTAATCGTGTCTATTGGGGAATAGCGGCTATGTTTATTCTTCTTTTTGGAACAGGTACCTGTTATTTTGCTTCGGAAGAGAAGATTACGTCTGAAGCGGTAGCTGTCGATTACAGGCTACCGGATGGTAGTTCTGTGAAACTGATGCAAAACTCAACTTTGTCTTATAACAAAGTGAGCTGGCTTTGGGGGCGTAAACTGAATCTGCTCGGATCGGCCTTCTTCGATGTGACTCCGGGCAAGACGTTTACTGTACGAACAGAAGCCGGAGATGTTACAGTGTTAGGTACAAAATTTTTGGTTGAGCAGGAAGGAAAAACGATCACTGTCAATTGTGAAGAGGGAAGTGTCAAAGTGGAAACACCGATTGGCGAGCAGACATTGAAGGCAGGCGAAAGTGTACGCTGTGATGAAAATGAGATCGGCCCTGTTCAGGAAAAAGAAGAACTGCCCGAAGTGCTCGGTTATGAAGATGATCCGCTGGTCAATGTAGTAGCGGATATTCAGCATATATTTGATGTGGAAGTGGTAGGGTGTGAAAAATATAATGAACTGTACTATAACGGAACCATCCTGACGAAAGATCTGCATGAAACATTGAAAAGAGTATTTGGTTCTTTGGGAATCAGTTATCAGTTGAACAAGGAAACTCCTGTCGGAACAAACAACATAAAAATAAACAAAAA
>OGOH01002687.1_pt1 | contig 10773 bp, 10 predicted proteins | sample 1552571 | NCBI WGS metagenome assembly OGOH01 (sample SAMEA2580170, study PRJEB22360) | human gut metagenome | biome: human gut; feature: human-associated habitat; material: faeces | place: Denmark | collected 2008/2010
CGTCCTCCTGCAGGGAGCCGAGCGTCAGCTGCCCCAGACCCTGGTAGAACAAGGTGCGGGCGTGCATGCGCATATCGGCGACCAGCATGGGAACCCAGTTCAGCAGGTGATTCTCCAAAAAGTCGTAGGACGTGCGCAGGTAGGCGATCGCCTCGTCCTCGGCGTTGTCGGACAGCGCCTCGGCGGCGCGCAGGGCCATGCGCTGCATGAACTCGAGCTCAAGCGCGATGTGGTCCTCGGCCTCGTTCCAGTTACCGCGTTTCAACTCGTTTTCGCGCAGCGTGGCGAGCACCTCGGCGCGGGCCTCCTGCATGAGCAGACGGCGCTCGGACGTGTACACCGACTCGTACGGATAGGCGGCGGAATACCCGTTCACGCCGTGGCCGATGAACGTGCTCACGTAATCGATGGCGAGCTCGGTCACCGAGTCGTCCCAGGCGCGCTTCAGGTAGTCGTACAGCTGGTGGTAGCCCTCGTCGGCGGCCGCATTGCCCGTGGCCTGGGGAAAGCGCATCTTCTGCAGCTCGCGCAGCGTCGGCAGATCCACCTCTTCGCGGAACAGACGCGCCAGCATGCCGTAGGATCGGGCGCGGGCGTTCATCAGCTCGACGAGGTTCACATCCTCGGAAGCGGCAGCTCCCTCGACGACGGCTTCTTCCATAACGACCATAGCGTTAAGCCTCCTTCGCGCTCTTCAGCTCGGCGAGCATAGCCCGCCCCAAATCGGTCAAACTCCAAGCGCCATCGCCCCAGATGACGCAGTCGCAAGTTTCCAGCACGTCGATGAAGTGCTGGCCGAAGCGGCGCGGCGACTTGGTGATCTCCATGGCGTCGGTCAGGCTCTCAATGGCGTCCAGCTTTCGCGGCGCCTCTTCAAGGGCTTCCATAACCGCCGCGTACACCTCGGCGTAGCGCGCCTCGTCGGACCCCAGCACAACCGCGCGGAAGCTCTTGCCGGCGAGGTACTCCGCGCGCAAGGCCAACGCCTCGGGAGTCGCGCGCCACACCGGATCCACGGTCTCGCGAATCTCCAGGTACGCCACACCCTCCTCGGCGCTCTCGTGCTCCTCGGACACGTCGGGCATCTCCAACGTAAGCGCTCCGGCGCGCTCCAACATGCGGCAAAGCGTCATGGGAGCGTATACCGACCAGTTGTCGCGCTGCCACTCATCCACGCGCTCGGAAATGACGCTCGAAGGGCAGCCGCCCTCGCACAGGCCGATGATGTTCAGCAGCACGGGCCGACGGTTGGGGTTGCGGACAATGAGCGCCTGAAGCGCCTCGGTGGCGCTGCCTTGGCGTGCCGGCGAGTACACCGGATCGTGGTGCACCGTCTCGGGCATGTTGCGCATGGTGGGGTAGTCGATGGTGTCGTAGGGGTTCTCGTCGTCCATCCATTCCTGGTCGATCTCCGAGTCGTCCACCGCCAAAGGGTCGAACTCGTCGTCGAAGGCGAGCAGCTCGAGGGTGTCCCCGGCACTCGCGCAAGAACCCTGATGCTGATAGGCCATACAGGTTTCCTCTCTCGTTTCGCGTGCGGTCGTCATCGCGAACCCCGATGCGCGGAAGGCTCTTTTCGCCCTTCGTTCGCTCGAGCAATCCGATAGCAGACGCCGCTTCCTATCCTCTTCGTCCTACATTCTAGGAAGCATCGCGGCGCCCAGCTCATACGACCAGGCCCATCTTTGCGAAAAGCGGCATCATCCTCTCGTGATGATTTCGCCCTTCCACGAGGATGATTGTGCGCTGCACCTGGGGTTTTGCCCTTGACCTTTTCCGTGCGCGCGCCATAATGGGGCTGCGTTGCGAAACTGCGGGGCGACCACGATTGAGGGAGCACTTATGACCAACGCAGCATTCGGCAAGAAGGTTCTTGCCATCGCGGTTCTGGCCTGCCTGTGCGCAGCCCTGATCGCTGTCCCGGCGTACGGCTTCTACTACGTGCACGACGACAGCGTGTCGGATTCCTCTGACGGTCTGGGTAGCTACGAGGTCTTCATGGTGGTCGACGAGACCGCCGTGGGAGGCGACGTGCACTCCGACCTGATGTTCGTTCCGGCGGGCAGCACGGCCGATGTCGTCCTTACCGAGGGCATCATCTCCAGCGAGAACCAAAACGGGCTGGACGCCATTCACAACTATGACGTTCAGTCGGTGGCCGACTACCTCGCCGCCAACGGCTACAACGCTGAGATCAGCGTGTACCCCACCGGCGAGCAGCAGGCCTACAAGGACGCGGAGGGCGCCTACGCCGCCACGTCCCAGAACGTGAGCGAGGCTTACACCGCCCCCGCGAAGGGCGATGGCTCGACCGTTCTCGATCGCTACGACAACGTGGTGATCACGGTGACCAAGTAGGTCGCCGACCGTTGCAGGGCCATCGTCGACCAGCGGTGGCCCTGCGCATCCTGCGCAGGGCGCGCACGCGAGGTCGCAGGCACGAGCCGGAACTCGCACGCAGCGCGGGCCACGGGAAAGGGGCTTGGGAAGGCGGGGTTGACGAAGCAACATCCGCTATCTATAATCCCCTGACTCAACTATTAAGCACCATCTTGCCTGGTGAGACGGCCGGGCGCACAGGAGGGGGATTATGGGGTTTCAGGTTCCTCGCGTTACGATCAAGATCGACTTCAAGGAAGGCGCATCCTTCGGCGAATTAAGTCTCATTTCGTTCGGCTACGGCCTGCATCAAGCGTGGATCTACAGCTCCATGTTCGACAAAGGCGGCATTTTCGGAACCGGAGGCCTCCAGGCCGGGCCCTTCAACGATCAACTGTCCCTGGCCTATTTCGTTTCGATCCTCATCTACGGCCTGCTGTTGCTTATCGCAAGCATCCTCGACACCAAGCTCATCCGGGCGCTGCACGCCACCCCCACCCTCGTTGCAGCCGCACTGCTCGGCGCAACGGGAACGCTTCTCTTGCTCGGATCGGGCGCGGAATCGCCCCTCGACGGCAGCACGCTGCAAATCATTTCGGGTATCCTGACGGGAACGGGCTCTTCCATCTTGCTGCTTGCTTGGGGCATCGCCTTCTCGCGGCGCGACTCAGCCTCCATCATCATTAACGGAGCGCTCTCCATCGCCATCGGATTCGGCATCTACGGCCTCGTGCTGCACCAGATCCCCTTTCCGTGGGGCGGCGTGGCAAGCGCCCTTATTCCCTTTGCGGAAATCGCCCTTCTGCTTGTGCTGCGTCGCCACGTGAGCCTCGATTTCGACAATCGCCAGCTCTTTTTCCAGCCGCTGCCCATCAATCACGCGCGTTTCGTGATGCGCTTCGGATTGCCGGTGTTCTTCCTCGGCGTGGCCCTGGGCATCATGCGCCAAACCTCCATTGAGACCATCCTGCCCGGCAGCGCCTTCGAAGATCAGGCGTTGCTGTTCGTCACCGCCTGCGTCGCCACGGTGCTCATTATGGTGACGTTTCTCGCCCTCGGCGGCGACGAGCGCTGGCATATCTTCTTCCGGCCGCTCATCCCGTTCATCGCCGTAACGGCCATTTTCATCCCCTTCACGACCGGGGGCACGTCGTTTTGGGGGACCTCGGTGGTGCTTGTCGGATACATGTCCTTCGAGGCGCTTATGTGGATCTTCTTCTCGGAGCTCTCCCAGCGCTTCCGCCTCTCCCCCATCTTCGTATTCGGCCTCGGCCGCGGTGTTATGGCGCTGGCGGCCCTCGGCGGCTCTACCTTGCCACTGTTCACCGGGGCCCTCGGGACGCCCACCGGCCTCGGCGAAATGGGCACCGTGCTCATCGTGCTTGTGGCCATGATGCTTGCCTACGCCCTTCTGCCCGACGAGCACGAGATGGCCGCTATCGTTGCCGTGACGCCGAAGAGGGCCGCCGCTGCGCAGAACCTTCCCCGCACCCCGCTCATCGTGGTGAACGAGGGGGACGCGCCAACGGCCGTCCACGCAAACGAAGAGGAGCCCGAGATCGCCGATGCGACCTCGTGGGAGCGGGCCGTGGCCTCCGCCCTCGCCGATTTGGGCGACCCCGAGGAGGTGCTCGAGGCGCTCTCCGCCGCGGCAACCACCGCAAACCGCGGAAACGCCCCGCAGGAGCAAGGTGTCGACGCAGAGGGAATCGAAGACGAGGTCGAAGGAGGAGTCGAAGCCGCCGCGACTGGCGCTGCGACCCCCGCCCCCTCCCCGGCCCGCCAGGCCATGGACTTCTCGCGCTCCATCTTCACTGAGGGTTCCGACGCCACCCCGCCAGCCGAGGACACCCCCGCTGCCCGAGGTCGCTTCCGTCAACGCTGCGAAGTCATCGCCAGCACCTACCTGCTGTCGCGCCGCGAGAGCGAGGTCATGTACTACCTGGCCCGCGGCTACAAGTCATCTCACATCCAGCAGCAGCTCTACATCTCCGAGGGCACGGCGAAGACCCACATCCGCCACATCTATCGCAAGCTGAACATCCACAGCCAGCAAGACCTCATCCACCTCATCGACGGCGTGGAATTGTAGGATGAGAAGCTAGGAGGTCGTCATGCGCACATCTCAGCTTGAGTACTTCACCGCCGTAGCCGAGACGCTCAGCTTCACCCGAGCCTCCGAAATTTCGGTTTCCTGAACGTCCACGGTTTCACGGAGAAGAACAAGGGCGTGAATTTCGAGGAGGGCCTACAGGCTCTGGGCGTTGAATTCCTTTACGATGCCCCGGCAACCGCCATTCTCATGGAGGATGGCGTGGCGACAGGCGTGCAGTGCGAGAGCGGTAAAGATGTCATCAACGTGAATGCCAAGGCCGTGCTCGTGTGCACGGGCGGTTACCTCGCCAACGAGGAGAAGGTTGCGGCTGAATACGGCGGCTGCAAGGTAGTGAACATGGGTTCGCTCAACAACACCGGCGATGGCGAACGCATCGTGCTGGCAGCCGGCGGCGAGGCCACGCTGCACGAGAAGCGCTACTACGCCATCTTTAGCGAGAATACGGTGAATGCTATGAAAGACTCGCCCTACTATCAGAGCATCGGCGCCCCGGCCGTATGGACCTCGGCTGCCACCATGCTCAGCGCGCCCCTGGCTAACTTTGATGCGAACCTAGCGTCGGCCCAAGAGGAGGGCTGGTGCTTCAAGGCATCGTCCATCGCCGAACTAGCCGAGGTGACGGGGCTTGAGACGCTTCCCGAAACAGTGACCGAATACGACTCCTACGTAGCCGCCGGAGCCGATCCCGACTTCCTCAAGGATCCGGCGTTCCTCCAGCCCATCGAAGACGGCTCGACCGCTTACTACGCCTTCGAGTACAACCCGAGCGCTTTCAACACTTTCGGCGGCCCGCGCACCGACGAGCAGTGCCGCGCGCTGGACGCCAACTCCGATCCCATCCCTGGTCTGTACGTCGCCGGCGTGGAGAACGGAAGCCTGTTCTGCTCGCCTTACTACGCCGTGGGCGGCTCCTGCTCCGGCCTGTCGCAAGCCTCGGGACGCGTGGCCGCCAAGGCGATGGTCGAGTACATCGCCAACGCTTAAGCGCTCTCTTTTCGAAAAATAGACCGTGCGTCCGTGCCGAGGCTAAACGAAACCCTCTCCTCTCGGAAAAGCCGTCGCCAGGCGGCTTTTCCGTTGCGAAGGATCTGGACAGCCTCACAACACGCGCCAACACCCCGACTTGCTGGATCCTTCTCGTATCAATCTTCCTTCTTGCTTGAGCACTTCAACATCGCGGTTGACGGTGGCGACGCTCACACCGAGACGCTTGCTTGCCTGGAGAATGGAGCTAGACGGCTCTTCCTCGAACATGCGCAGCAGCAGCTCACGCCTCTCGCCGGCGCCTACCCTTCTGCAGGTGGGAGCACCCCTATCCTTCTCCGTCGACAAACTACCCTCGCTCCCATAGCCCCGAGAGGCCACGCAGCCTCCGTGCGCAAAATCCCCCGGGGCATTTCCGAATTGCTCTTTCTCGTCTTGGCGGGCGAAAATGGTCACAAGAAAATAGAGGCGCTCCTCATCGGTCTCGAAGATGGGATCGGGAGAGCCGTTGTTCCTCAGCGAGGCGAGCATCTTCCTTATGCCAGTGTTGCGGCCCTCAGTGAGGCCCAGCTCCTTCAGGTACTCGCCCACCCGTCGGTTTCGGTACCGTCGGCTCACCGCCCGAAATTGCCTTAGGCCCTCGGCGCTGATCGAGCGGTCGGCTCCGGGAAAGCTGAGTAATTCAATGCGGTCGGGCAGAACGCGCACCTCTATGGGCTCGCGCACATCGTAACCCTTATGATAAACAGCGTTCGCAAGCGCTTCCTCGATCGCATCGTAAGGATAGTTGAAGTAGCGATCGGACTCGGCTCTGTCGGGATACTTCCGAACACGTTCCTCGATGACATTGTTCCTCAGGTAGCGCAAGGCATCTTGCATCTGATGGTGAAGGGGGCCTGCAAAAATATGCTCCTCAAGTCGACTGCCTCCCTCCCCTTCGGGCAGTTCAACGATATCGATGCGCGCATAGGGGAAAAAGCGTTCCGGCTCCGACGCGAAGAACAAGAGCCCGACGTTTTTCGGCTTCAGGTATTCCTTGGGACCCTGCACGATATCCATGCGCTGACAGAGTTCTACGAAGTCCATCGTATCGGCTTCCGCGTACAGCGAGCTTCCCACCTCGCGAAGATATCCCTTGATGAGCGTGATGTTCAGGTCGTCAACTTCCGCTCCATGGTGCACGCGATCATCGAAAGGGACATTATTGGCGAGGTTGTACAGGTCGCGTCTCTCAGCCTCGGATGGCGACAGAGTGCTCGCCATTTTGCGTATCCAATAAATCCGCTCACTCTTTTTCCCCATGCTTTTAGGGGAGGAGTAGGGACGCACGCTTCCGCCGGGCGCCCAAACGACGATGAGGGCTTTGCCCTCGTACTCAGCAACGTCCACAATGGGCATGTAGTCGGGCTGGATAAGCTTGCACTTGTTGACCATATCCTTGAGCCACAGATCAACTTTATCCGTCGGCACCCCCACTACCGTTCGATAGCCTGCGGTATCCTCGCGAACGCCAATGACGAGATACCCTCCACCCCAGTTGTCAATATCATTGGCGAACGCGCAAATAGTCTTGAGAGATGCCTGCGGATCCCACGTCTCCTTGAATTCGATGCGCGCACTTTCCACAATAGTCCCTTCGATCAGGGTTTCTATACTTGTCGGAAGTCCCATGGCATCTCCTCATCACTATCATATTGTTGCAGGATGATAGTATAAATGATAGTGATGATAGAGTAAATGATAGTATAAACGAGAGTGATGATACTGAAAATGATAGCGATAGACGAACGATAGCGATGGGCCATCGCCGCTCGTGGGGCATTTGTGGCGATCGCGAACTTGTTCTTGATTAATTCGGTCATGAAAAGTATTATTCGATTATATTAATAATTTCGGCTCTCAGAGAGAAAGGAGAAGTATGGCCTGTTCATTCCGCTATTTCCTACTTAAACGCTGCCAAGGTTTGACCGGTTTAAACACTACAAGCACGAAGAAGTTCTTCGCCGCCGCCGAGGATGCGCATCCCGAGGCATTCGCGCCGCTTCTTCTGCTTGCGATCTGCGACGGACGCGAGGAATACCTGCTCCGACGCGCGGAGGGCACGAAAGCGGCCGAAACGTTCGACGAGTTCGTCAAAAGCTGGCATGCGTCGGGGCGTCCGCTGGAGGTGTACCTGGGCATGTTGTCCGACGGCGACCCGTTCAAAACCATCCTCGTCGAATGGCGCACCGACTCCTCGCGCATCGAGGTCGACCGCAAAATCCTGAAGTACGTCTCAACCGCCTTCGGCGATCTTCTGGCCGACAAGAACATGACCCGCGCCGAGGCCTGCCGCGTCACCCGCCTGAACAAGGGCAACTTCTACGCCTTCCTCAAAGGGGACACGTCGAAGATGAGCCGCAAGACGGCCATGAACGCCTATCGCGAGATCGCCGCGCTCTAGCGCACACAAGGCCGAGCAAAGCCGAGCAAGCCCTGTGCCCAAACGCCACGGGCCCGCAGCCGCAAAAGGGCTGCGGGCCCGCTTTCGCTGCGGGAGAACACAACTCCCGATAACCGACTCCGCCCTCCCCTACCGCGTCTCTCCGGAAGCAGACGGGAAGGTAAGCCCCAAGGAGAGCTCGCTGCCTTCCAAGGTGGCCTCAACTTCGATCTCCTGAGCGGCGGCAAGGCTCGCTACGACGGCAAGGCCCAGGCCGGCACCTCCCCGAGCCCGGGCGGCGTCGGCACGGTAGAAGCGCTCGAAGAGGCGATCGACGTCGATAACCGCCGGATCGAGCACCTCATTGGAAAAAGTCAGGGTACGACCCCGCTGGACAATAGACGGCGCGGACGCCCCGTAGCGCAGGGCGTTGCTTACCAGGTTCTCGAACATGCGAGCCAGCGCCTCGCTGTCAGCCTCAACCATCAAGGATTCGTCGGGAAAATCCACCGTCGGCTCCCAGCCGCGCTCTTCGAAAGCGGGAAACTGGCCCGTGAGCACGTCGGCGAGCACCGGTAGAACGACAAGGGGGCGCCTATCCAGCTCGGAAGCGGCGTCAGTGGCGCGAGCGTAGGCAAAAAGAGCGTCAAGCAGGCCCTCCATGTCGGCCAGGCGCGCCTCGGCCGCCTGCAGGTAATGGGCGCGACGAGCGTCGTCCGGTTCCTCGACGGCCAGGGAGACATAGCCCTTCGCGCCCATGAGCGGCGTGCGAATGTCATGGGATAGGCTCGCCAGATCACGCTGGAACTGGCGCTGCTCGGAGACACGCTCGCGCTCGCGTCGATCGGCGGCATCCAGCGTGCCGTTCACCGCGCGTGCCAGATCGACGAACCCAGGCCCGGGCATCTCGGTGGTCAAGCGGCTATTGGAGCGCCCGTCGCGGCTCCACAGGAAGCGGGCCATGCGTCGAAGCTCGTGACCGTACAGCAGCACCATCGCGAACCCGCAAAGCGCCAGGCCCCCGAAGCAAATGGCAAGCGTCACGATGCTCCTTTCTCGTCGTTTCTCTCAGGGAAGTTTACTCCCGAAGTCTGCGGGATGCACGCAAACCCCCTTGTTTTGCCTGAGTCTCTGATCAGGTAAAACACAGCATAATGCCTGGTAAATCGCTCACCGCAACTAAGCCATAACGCGGGGGTTTGCGCGCCTCGCGCAGCCAAAACGCGGGGGTTTGTGCACCTCGCCGCTCCCGGGGGACTACAAATCGCGCTTGCGCAGCGGGCCGAACGTCAGCGCGGCGCAGAGGGCAACTGCGGCGGTGCCCACGATGAGCACCTGCACGGCGAGGGGCGCCATGGTCAGCGGGGCGGCAGCAGGCGTCGCGAGCAGCGTCGAGGCGTGATTGCCCACATTCTGCATGCAGGAGGCGAGCATCCACGACTCCAGCGCGCCGATCCGGGGCACGCCCCGGCCCAGCAGAAGCAGCACCTGGCCGAGAAGCGAGCCGGCGATGCCGGAGCCGACCATCAGCGCCCAGGCCACCCCGGCCCCGGCGCTGCGGCTCGCCCACACGACGCCCGCCGTCGTGCACCCGTAGGCGAAGGCCAAAAGCCAGGCCAGCCCGAGGAAGAGCGCCAGGTCGCCCAACGGGCTTGCCGCCGCATAGGTGAAGCCTGCCGCCGCGAAGGACGCCGCTCCGGCCAGGGCGGCCACGACCAGATAGAAGGCCGCGAGAAGACCGACGAGCACCAGCTTCTCGCCGTAGTAGCGCACGCGCCCCCGGCGATCCATCACCAAGTTGCGCGCGAAGCGCATGGAGAAGTCCTGGGCCAGGCGGACCAAGGCGTCGTAGACGCTCTGATCCCCGTGGGGATGGTAGCGTCCCAGCACGTCGCCCACGCAGGTGGCGGACTTCTTAAAGGGGCGGTCGCTGGTGAGGTTGTCCTCGTACATGGCGTAGAGAATACGCCGGTGGACGGGCTTCAGGCCATCCCGCACGTCGGGCAGCGCCCGGCCCACGATAACGGACATGGCGTATTCGATGTAGGACTTCTCCATCTCCGGCACCAGTGAGCGCTCGACGATGTGCTGGTCCGGAAAGCGGATCTCCTCGGGATCGTATTGGGGTTTCTTACTCATATATTGTTACTCCTTATCAGAGGATTGGGGGGATGGCGATATCGGGAACATCAATAGTCCAGATTCACGGCGTACTTGGCGTTCTTCTCGATGAACTCCTTTCGGGGCTCCACCCTCTCGCCCATGAGGACGGTAAAGGTCTCGTCCGCCTTCACGGCGTCGTCCAGAGTGATGCGGCGCAGGGTGCGCTTCTCCGGGTCCATGGTGGTCTCCCACAGCTCGTGGGGGTTCATCTCGCCAAGGCCCTTATAGCGGTTGATGTCGATCTTCACATTGGGGTTGCCGTAGCGCATTGCCCATTCGATCTTCACATCTGCGCCCAACGCCGCCTGCAGTTTTTCAGCAGTATTTCGTGTGTGGACAATCAAGGGCGAGCCGTCCTTTGTCCAAACACCCTTATATCGCTGCGCCGACTTGGCCGGACGTACCGTCAGAATGATGCCGTGCAAAATGGGCCACCACTTCCATTTAGGCAGTTCAATCACACGTTCATCCGAAAGAAACTCTGCTAGGTAGCGGCGAACAGAGGCGGCATCGGGGGTGTCTGGCGACCCAGTATTAATAAGCAGAACTCCAGCTTTGTACTGAGGAGAGAGAGGGTCAGGGAAATTCATGGTGAGAGATATCTCTATTAAGTAGCGGCCATATTTTCGTCGCCACTGCTTAAGCACATCTTGCCGAGCAGTCTTTCGGATACAAAAAACCCCCCGCCAGAAATTCGGTCGGGAGGTCA
>OGOH01002690.1_pt1 | contig 10769 bp, 11 predicted proteins | sample 1552571 | NCBI WGS metagenome assembly OGOH01 (sample SAMEA2580170, study PRJEB22360) | human gut metagenome | biome: human gut; feature: human-associated habitat; material: faeces | place: Denmark | collected 2008/2010
CGGTGCCGAAAAGATGCAGCAGGTCATTGGGCTTATGAGGGGGCAGGAGCAGACCACAGATAGGAGTCAAAAGAAGAACAGGCAGAACAGCGTAGAACTGTAAGCATAGTAGACCCCCGCCAGCGGATGTTGGCGGGGGTCTGTTTGCTTGGATGTTCGAATAATGATTGAAAGCATCACGGTAATTTGGTATACTTATTTACAAAGATGGGCGAAATTATTAAATGGTATAGTGAAATTTAAGGAGTAATATATGGGGATTAACAGAGATAAGCCTGATTTATGGAAAAAAGATATACTTCAATCTGTTGATTTGTATAATGGATGGTTTATGGAGTTTGCCCCAAAGGCATTTAGAAATACGCGTGGAGCAACAGCGGCTAAGGTTGAGAGTGCGCTAAAAAATACCAATTATTTAAGGGATATATCGGTGGAAATGTTGAACGATCATCCGGAGGTTTTGCCGATATTAAGAATGTCTACGTGTCCTCCTATTGCAAGAGATCGGTTGGTAGGACTGGCGGGGGTGACCAAGAGTTTAGTGGAAAATATGGAAGATGCAGAAAACCCAAGAGTATCTCCTAGGATGGCGAGGGACAAACTCTCTAATGAACTTTTGAAAATTGCACAGACCATTAAAAAGATGACAGATCCGGATATTTTTGTATGGCTGCCGGAAAAGAGAGAGCCCAATGAACAGGAAGTTCAACGCTCTGCTACGGTAGTGGCAGATAGATTGTGTGGGGCAATAGCAGACCCTATCATTAGAAATGCACAAGAAAAGCGCCAATTAAAGGCAATAACAAATTTTTTAAGGGACAAAGGATATAGAGAAGCGAAAGCAGGAACAAAATATAATGAAATGGAAACAGGAACATTTTCTTTTCATACAAATGTACCAGTATTGATAGCTGAAGGAACAGATGAAAAAATAAATATTCCTGTTGATGTGGTTATACTTCCCTTGAATGCTAAAAGTGGGGATTTACCTGTTTTGATTGAGGCAAAATCCGCGGGTGATTTCACAAATGTTAATAAGCGGCGCAAAGAGGAGGCTACGAAGATGCAGCAATTGAAAAATACATATGGAGCAGCTGTGTCATATAGTCTGTTTCTATGTGGATATTTTGATTCTGGATATTTGGGGTACGAAGCAGCAGAGGGAATTGATTGGATATGGGAACACAGAATAAGCGATTTGAATCAATTGGATATTTGAACGAAATTGAGGCGAATCGAGTTTTATTACAGTATATGACTGATAATAAAAAGAGCATAGAAACTCGAAGAAAGCTTGGACAGTTTGCTACGCCTTATGCGTTGGCACAAGAAATTGTGACATATGGATTGAAATTGCTAAATTCAGATACCATAGATTTCTTGGAGCCGGCGATTGGAACGGGAACAATCTATTCGGCGTTGTTAGAGGAATGTGAGAAAACAGCGAAGCGTTTGAGAAAATCCATTGGATTTGAAATAGATGATGATTTCTTTTTCGCTGCACGAAAACTTTGGGAAAATAGTGGGATTAAAATTGAACACACTGACTTTACAGAAGCCGACTGTGATAAAAAAGTAAACTTTCTAATCAGTAATCCGCCATATGTAAGACATCAATGCATGGAAAGAGAACAAAAAGAAAGACTTTACAATAGAACAAAAAGTGAAACAGGATATGAACTTTCAGGTCTTGCAGGCTTGTACTGTTATTTTATTCTATTGTCACATAAGTGGCTCGCCCCTGGTGCTATATGTGGATGGCTTATTCCAAGTGAGTTTATGGATGTTAATTATGGAGAAGTATTGAAAGACTATTTCTTAAATACTGTTCACTTGCTCAGAATCCACAGATATGATCCACAGAATAGTAAATTTGACGATGCACTGGTTTCATCGTGTGTTGTGTGGTTTAAAAACGAAGCGAGTCCTGAAAACTATGATGTAGAACTTTCTTTTGGAGGTACCCATGAAGAACCGGATGTTGTAAAAAAGATTGATAAAATTACACTGCAAAGCCGAAGAAAATGGACTGTGCTTGTTCAAAATAAAAGTAGTTATCAAGGAGAGAGCGAACCCGTATTAGGGGATTTCTTTAGAATTAAACGAGGCCTTGCTACGGGTGATAATAATTTTTTCATTTTATCTAAGAAGCAAATTGAAGCATTGGGTCTCGAATCTGAGTTTTTTGTTCCGATTTTACCTAGTCCACGATTTTTAAAAGATAATGAGATTTTTAGAGATCAAAATGGGTATCCGTGTTTGGAAACACAGTACTTTTTGCTTGACTGTACACTAACAGAAAGAGAACTGAAGGAGCAACATCTTAATGTTTGGAAGTATTTGGATGCGGGGAGAGATACTGTATCAAAAAAATATTTGTGCAAAAATAGGAAAGTTTGGTATTTCCAAGAGAAAAGGTCTGTGACACCTTTTTTGTGTTCATATATGGGGAGAAAAAAGGTGGACGATAAACCACCATTCAGATTTATCTTAAACCACTCAGATGCAATTGTGACGAACTCTTACTTGATGCTATACCCCAAAAATGATGTTTTAAATATACTTGAACAATCACCAGATATTATCAATGAAATATGGGGGGCTTTATCGGATATAACGGCAAGTGATTTTGAATGCGAAAGCAGAATTTACGGTGGTGGGCTAAAAAAAATTGAGCCAAGAGAGTTGTCTCTTGTAAGATGCTCACAACTGGCGAAGCTTCTGGCATGACTTGAGAATAGTGGTGAGTAGAGGAAAATGAATCTTTTTTCGACAAGAGAACTAGCAGCAGCTTTCTGGACTGGGGTGATATTGGCAGCTGTAGGAATAGCTATAGTCACGAATAAAAAGATAAGGAAGGACTTTATAGAAGTTCTGAAAGGTGTCTTTGATCGAAAGCTAAGAAAGTTATGGGAAATATATCTCTCGTACATCGGGATAATCACATTCTTGTTTTCAAGGCTGCCAATATGGGAAAATATATATTTAAAAGACATTGTTGTTTGGACACTTTTTTCAGGGCTAACTATTTGCATGAACGCAGTTTCTGGTGAAGCTGACGAAAAGTATATATTTAAAGTTCTGAAAGATAATATTAGATTTACGATGGTTACGGAACTTTTATTAAGTACTTTTACGTTTAGTTTTTGGGTTGAACTGATAATAATTCCGATAACGACAGTTATTGTTTTGCTCGATACAGTTGCAGAACATAAAAGTGATGCACTGGCGGCACATAAGCTATTTCAGAATGTGATAGCATTTATTGGACTATGTGTGATACTTCAAACAGTACGAGTGGGAATTCGGGAATACCGAGAACTCAATGTAATAAATACATTGGTGAGCTTCTTTATTCCGATTGTCTATTTACTTCTCACCACGCCGTTAGAGTATGCATTTGAGCTATATTCAAAATATGAGATGCTATTTATACGGATGCACTTTAAAGAGCCAAGCGATAAGAGAGTGCAGAGAAAAAGACATTTGAAAGTGATAAAGGTGTGTGGATTGTCTGTTAAAAGAATTATGCTGTTCCAAAAGCAATGCATACCACGAATGTATGTTTCAATGTCTAATACAGAATTTGATTCGTTGATGAGTAATTTCAAAGAGAGATATTGATAAAGCTAAAAACTTGAAAATGCGTAAGGAATCGATTATAATACTCACAGAGATTCCGCTGGTTGTGTGATACTATCGTGATACTAAAAAATCAGCAGGCTACATTCACCACAGCAATCTCATGGAAAAGTGAACATCCAAGAACAAACGCACTAAACAAATTTGCTTAGTGAAGACTTAAACTTACCGAGCTCGAATAATGAAATTACGCGAACTTTCTACGTTGCTATGAGCAAAAACGAAAGATAAATCGCGCTGTGACATTAGTTTGACATTAAGCCGCGAAAAAGCACACAGAATTATAATTCAACGAGCCTTCGCGGTTTAACATTTGAGAACAATTTGAAAGACCCCTGAAAGTGACGAGAAATCGAAACTTTCAGGGGTCTTTTTGACATTGTTGGCATTAAGAAATGACCGTGACATTATCGAAAATAAGGCACTGTTGCCTGACGGTGGGGTGATACTATAAGCTTCCCAAGTAACCGGAATCCTCATTTTCAGGGGCGGCAAGGTCCTCCAGCTTGGAGACAAGTTCGGCTTGCTTGTTTGGGTACAGGTGGGCGTATGTTTTCATAACTACCGGAACGGTGTCGCCCAAACGCTTGGCAACAAGCAGGGCAGAGTATCCAAGTTCGATGCAAAGGGAAGCGTGGCTGTGTCGCAGATCATGTACGCGAATATCCGGCAAGGAGGTGATTCTGGTGCAGCGGGTCAACTCCTTGTTAAGTGATGTGCAGGTCATGTAAAATACTCGTTCATCGGGGCTTAGACAATAAAGTTTGGAGCAGTAGGCACGGAATTCTTCTGCCATCCAATGGGGGATGGAACTATTTCGGTGCCGAAAAGATGCAGCAGGTCATTGGGCTTATGAGGGGGCAGGAGCAGACCGCAGATAAGAGCCAGAAGAAGAACAGACAGAACAGCGTAGAGCTGTAAGCATAGCAGACCCTCACCAGCGGATGTTGGCGGGGTGTTATGTTTGAAGAGATTGCAGGGGGAAATGTGTTTGAGTAATATAAAATTGTAAACCGTAAACAAGAAAAGATGATATTATTTGTTGAAAAATAAAGTTGACAGAAAAATAAGGAAGTGATAACCTTATATCACCAAGAGGTGGTTATCGTGGAATTTTTTGATGACGATATTGTTGTTGGTTGTGAACAAATAGGCCTATGCGATGGTGACTGTGAAGCGTTTGGCGGCTGTTTGGGATGTGATACCTGTGATAATTGCGATTCATAAGTGGGTTTTTATTGAGCTATTTGTTATGTCAAAGAGCATAGGTATCTTATGGAATTTTTAGAGGATGTAACTATCGATTATATATAGGTGTGGTCATGTTACGATGATAGCTTCAAGTTCAGCGTTTGTTATAACTGTGATGAATAAAGAAGTAATTACAGTTTGTTACTGCATGGAAAATAAGGAGGATTTAATATGGAATTTTTTGAGTCAGTCGAAACGATGGATGGTTTTGCATGTACTTGTGATGAAGATTGCTCTTCGTTTGGCGAGTCATGTCATAGTTGTGATTCATAATTGTAATCACTAAAGTGTAAAACTGAAGGCGGTCACATGAGTTTGAACTTATGTGACCGCTTTTCTAAAAATAAAGAGTGCGGAGACAATTAAATGAAAACCGTAGAGTCAGATTATAATTTATTTATTCCATATGATAACGAGCATGACATTGTGTTTAACACTTTCTCTGGAGCGATAGGATTATTTGATAAGGAACTGGTGCAAAGGTTTAATGAAGGGCGACTAAGTGAAAAAGAAACTTCTACGCTTCTGGAAAAGGGAATCTTAATTCAGTCATCATATTCGGAAATTGAAAAAATTAATAAAGATAGAATTGAAGGAATAAAGACAAGCAAGGATTATCATTTTAGGATTTGGACTACTTCGGGGTGTAATGCTAGGTGTTTCTATTGTTTTGAACGTGGCATTGAAATCAAAACGATGGATAGTGCGACAGCAGAACGGGTAGTTGAATTTATAGAAGAACGAATTTCTGATGATTCACAGTTGCATATAGAATGGTTTGGTGGTGAACCGCTATGTAATATGGGGGTGATAGATGAAATTTCAGAAAAGCTTATCAAAATATGTGAAGAAAAGAACATTAAGTACCATGCTTCGATGATTTCGAATGGAAGCTTAGTAGATGAAAATGTTGCATATAAAATCTCCAAGAAATGGAAAATTGAGTCAATTCAAATTACATTTGATGGATATAGAGAACTTTATAATACTGTAAAAAACTATGTGAATTCTTATTATAATTTTGATAAAGTTATTCAGGGTATAGAGTATCTAATGAAATATGGCATTCATATTTCAATAAGAATGAACTATACAACAGATAACTATGCGTCTTTACTTGAATTGGTGGATTTTTTACATGAAAGATTTGCGGCATATAAGAACATTTTTTATTATGCCTATCCTGTTTGGGATTCAATTGACGAGAATGCGGAAGGTGCATTTAAGTCTAAAACAAGAGCGGATAAACATATCTTGGAGATTTTTGATAAACTGATTCATTACAAGATGTCACCTGCAAAGCAATTGTTTCGACTAAGGTATAGAAAGTATCAGTGTGCATCGTGCTGTGAGAAGAGCTATACAATTCTTCCGGATGGTAAGTTGACTAAATGCAGTGAGTCTTATCTTGAGTCAATTGGTGACATTTGGAATGGCGTAGAACGGCATGACCTTGAAAAACTATGGACCAGTATAGAAATAGATCAAAAGTGTAAAGAATGCATTTATTTGCCAATTTGCCAAGGAGGGTGTAGATCGGCTAAGTTTACGGCAATGCCGCAGTGTTTTGCGTATAAAGAAATTGTTCCTGATATGGTAAAGTGGTATGTGAATTATTTAAAAGGAGAGAAGGAAAAAGCTAAAATATGAGTGAACGCATTTTAGCGGCTATAAGACGTGATACTATCCTGATACTAAAAAATCAGCAAGCCACATCTACTACGGCAATCTCATGGAAAAGTGAACATCCAAAGATAGATACGCTAAACAAATTTGTTTAGCTGCAATTTGAACTTACCGAGCTCGAATAATGGAATATGAGAAAATAAAGCGTACCTACGAATGAAAAATGATGAAACTTGAAAAAATGACATCACTTTGACATCACCTGCGGCAAAAAGCACCTGCTGGACGCGCCGGGAAATGGTAGCACGGTTTATTATCGAAGAATAATTTGAAAGCCTCGGAAAGCAACGAGAAATCGAAACTTTCCGGGGCTTTTGTGACATCATGACATCAAAATGTGGCTTGTGACATCATCCTATTTCAAGTTGGCCAGGTGACATCAAATTTGAGCAGTCGTTTCCGACCTGTACGTCTGCCAGTTCCTCCAGCCGAGAAACGAGCTCTTGCTGCTTATTGGGGTATATGATCGTTGCTGTCACCACCACTTCTTCTGCCGCCACTCTGCCCATCTCCATCAAGGTCGCCGGCGAGAAGCTGGGCGTCCCCGAAAACATCTATGGCTTCACCCTGCCTCTGGGCAACATCTGCGCTCATCGCTCGTCCACTGGACAAGGTGGATATGAATGTTTATAATAGCTGATAGGAACAGCCACAACAAGTAACACACGAAAGAGTACGCAAGATGAGAACACCGGAAGAACAGCTGGTCGATGCCAGCCTTGATATGGGAAAAGCCCTGCTTCTAGCAGGCGGCGAGGTGACGCGGGTGGAGGACACCATCACCCGCATCCTCCACGCCTATGGGATGCATAAGGTGGGTGTGTTTACCATTACCTCCCTTATTGAGGTCACGGCACGCACGCCGGACGGTGACGAGATCGTCAAGGCCCGGCGCATCGCCGGAGGCTATGCCACCAACCTCGACCGGGTAGAACAGTTGAATGCCCTCTCCCGCGAAATTTGCGCCACCTGCCCTCCGCCGCAGGACATCATTTCCCGTATAGAGGCCATTAAGTACCCGAAGCCGGAGGCGGCGTGGATCAGCTACGTCGGCGCGATGCTGGCAGCAGGAAGCTTCACTGTCTTCTTCGGCGGCAGACTGGCCGATGTCCCGGCGACGATCATCCTCGCCTGTTTCATCAACTGGATGGATCGGAAAGGCATCTACAAAAAGGAGAACCAGCTGCTGTTTTATCTGGTCTGTTCCATCGTGACGGGCTTTCTGGGCTGCATCCTCGTCCGGGTGGGCATCGGTGTCCATCTGGACAAAATTCTCATCGGATGCATCATGCTGACCATTCCCGGCATCCCCATTACCTACGCGATGCGGGATATGCTGCTGGGCGAGAGCATCACAGGCCTGTTTCGGTTTGTGGAATCCCTGCTCATTGCGGCCAGCATTGCGGGCGGCTTCCTGCTTGCGACCGTCCTTGCAGAGGGGGTGCTGTAATGGGGCAGATATTAGCTGGTGCGCTGGGAGGCCTCGGCTTCTCCGTTGTCTTCGGTGTGCGCAAAAAGTACATGGTGCTCATCGCCCTCAATGCTGGCTTGTCGTGGGCCGTCTATCTGGCTGTGAACGCGCTGGCCGGGGACTTCGCGGGCAATATGGCGTCGGCCATGTTCTGCAGCCTAATGGCCGCAGTTCTGGCCCGGCGCATCAAGGTTCCTACCGTTGTGCTCCAGATGCCCGCCACCGTGCCCATGATTCCCGGTGGCAGCCTCTACTACACGATGCTCTATGTCTTCTCGGGCGATATGCTCAATGCCAAGCTCTATTTCCTCTCCACCATCCGCGCTATCTTCGGTATGGCCATCGGTTTTGCTGTGGTGAGTGTCCTGCTCAGGACGCTGGCCGAAAAGCGTACCCACGCCACGCACGGCGCTTGATCTCAGGTCTTTCATGCGGGGAGCTGCGATGACGTACACGATGCACTATGATTCGCCGCTGGGTGGGATCCTGCTGGCAGCGGACGAAGAGGGCCTGACCGGGCTGTGGTTCGAGACGCAGAAATACTTTGCGGCAAAACTTGCTCCGGAGCATGAGGAGAAGATGACACCGGCGCTGGACGCCGCCTGCCGCTGGCTGGATGTCTATTTTTCGGGTCAGGAGCCGGACTTCACGCCGAAGCTCCATCTCGTTAGCTCGGACTTCCGGCAGGCGGTGTGGGCGCTGCTGCGGAAGATTCCTTACGGCCAGACCACGACTTACGGCGCGCTGGCGAGGCGGCTGGCCGAGCAAAGCGGAAAGCGCGTCTCGGCACAGGCGGTGGGCGGCGCTGTGGGGCACAACCCCGTCTCCCTCATCGTGCCCTGCCACCGGGTGGTGGGCAGCACCGGCAAGCTCACCGGCTACGCCTATGGCGTGGAGATGAAGCAATATTTGCTGGAGTTGGAACAGCAGGAGTAATTTTATGATCGGAATGCCCTCCGCGTTCGCTCTGGGCATTTTCAGCGGAAAATTTATTTTATATTTGTGTTTCAGAAAAGCCTGCGGGCTTTTCTGAAACACTTTTTCACCGTAGGGTCGCTGTGGGAAACTGCATCATACACAAAAGAGCCATTGCACATCCATTTTGTGCAACGGCTCTTTATTTTTCACTCCGTTTTACTGTGCACTGTAAATGCTGCCCATCGTCCAGGAATTATCCGCGCGGTACTTGGCGTGGTTTCGCAGGTAGGTGACCCATGCGCCGTAGCCGTTGCCTGCAGAGAGATGCACGCCATCCGGCGCTGCAAGCATCTCCTTCAGGTTGCCCTCGCCGTCGGCAAGGGTCTCCCACAGGTCAAGGTAAACGCATCCCTTGCTGGCGGCCAGCTGAGCCAGCTGCTCGTTCACACCGCGCAGCACATCCGATGCAAGGCCGGGCTTTTCAGCAGCTGCCGAGGGTCGCACCGGCGGGATAGACTGCACGTAGATCACGCAGTCCTCGCCCAAAGCCTCGCGCAGCATATCCAGCATCTGGCCATAGTAGGCAAGGAAGCGGTCCGAAGCGCCCAGCGTGGTGAGGGTGTTAGTGCCCAGCAGGATATACAGCTTCTTGGGCCGGGCAGCGGCCAGCACATCCAGCGCTACCTCCTGCCCGCGGGTGGGGCTTTTGACTGCGCTGCGGTTCACAATGGCATCCGGGCCAACGCCGGTATAGCCGCAGATGAGTGCCCCGTCCAGATTGATCTGGTAATCCGAGAAGCCCACCGTCAGACTGTCGCCCAGAAAGGCTGCGTCCGCAAAGTAGCTCAGGTCCACCTGCCCGCAGCTGGGCTGGCGGATGACGCTGGCATCATAGGCTTTGACAGTGTAGGCCCCAGCGCTCTGCTTTGCAGGGCCAAAGTTCTCCAGTGTGACGGCCTGCCCACCGGTACTGCCATCCTGTGCAGCACTGCTGCTATCCGCTTCGCCCTGCATGGGCAGCGGTGCCAGAATGTTCTCGGCAATGCCGCTGGCGTTGGTAGACGGGGTATCGTCCGCGCCCTCTGCGCCCTTTTCCAGAATGGCCGTGATGGCGTAGGATACCAGCAAAATGGCGACCACTGCGCCCAGAAAGCGCAGCTTGCCGCTGACTGTACCGCGCCGTGCCCGGCGCGGCGCAGAATGATACTCGTGTGAAATGCCCATGGTTTTTCCAGCTTTCTCCATTTTTCCCGCACAGAAGGGGGTTTTATCCGCCCGGGGCTGTGCGTTTTTTATTTTATCATAATTTTTTTGCCTGTGCAACCAATTAGGTCTTGCATACAACAGGCAAAACAGGTACAATAAGGATGTGGTAATTTTGCACATTTTACAAAAGGGTGTGCACATGCCGCAAACTTTTTTGTATCACTTGCAGCATCCGGTTTGTTTGCCGCACGGTCTGCGGGCAGTGCAGGGCCTTTAGACCAAACCCCACTCTGGCGGCGCGGAAGCCGGAACCTGCAGCGATGTACAAATGATAAGAATGAAATTTGCAAAAGGAGGTACTCATGGCCAAGAATGTGATCATTGGTCAGAGCGGCGGCCCTACCGCCGTGATCAACTCCAGTCTGGCAGGCGTGTACAAAGCCGCCTGCAGCCTGGGTGCAGACAAGGTGTACGGCATGAAATACGGCATCGAAGGTCTGCTCAAGGAAGAAATGCTGGAGCTGAACGTCCTGCTGGACGACCGCATGAGCATCGAACTGCTCAAGCGCACCCCGTCCAGCTATCTGGGCAGCTG
>OGOH01002694.1_pt1 | contig 10758 bp, 9 predicted proteins | sample 1552571 | NCBI WGS metagenome assembly OGOH01 (sample SAMEA2580170, study PRJEB22360) | human gut metagenome | biome: human gut; feature: human-associated habitat; material: faeces | place: Denmark | collected 2008/2010
CCATGCTGATATGTCCTGTTTTTCAAAAGCATAGCTTATTAAAAAAAGTCTGTACCCAACAGGGGTCAGCTCCGGCCAACAGCATGAACTATACCATGTAAGCAAACTTCATATCTATTTAATTTTCGCCCGGTGGGTCTATGACCTGCCGGGCGAATTTTGTCTTTTCCTGCGGTTTCAAATTTGCTCTGGAAAATTTTCTAAAAAAGTCCAAAAAGGAGGCGTTCAGCGGGCAGCAAAGGGTGTCGCAGGATTAGTAGTAGCGGAAAGGGAGAGAAACACCCAATCCCCCAACAGAAAGGGGGTGAAAATGATGGAAGCTATCCCCCGCGACTATGGACAAGGCCAGTTTGATGCCTTTTGCAAAAAAGTGTTGAAGAACGAGGCACGGGCTTATCTGCGGAATATGAAGCGTCAAAGAGATCGTGAAACGATGTTCAGCGACTTGCCGCAGCATGAGTTGGACAAGCTCTGCACCGTAGACCGCTATCCCAGCGACAGCTTTGTGTTTAGCTCTCATGGGTACGATTTACATATCGACAACGAGCTTGTGGCCGACGCTTTTGCCGACCTGCCGCAACAGGAACAAAGCATTTTGATCCTGTACTGCGTACTGGATATGGCAGACGGCGAGATCGCCAGCCTCACAGGGATGTCCCGCAGCGCCGTCCAGCGCCACAGGACAAAAACACTGAAAGAGTTGCGTGTAAAATTGATGGCGCTCATGCCGGAAGGAGGTTGACGCGGATGAAAGAACATGCCTACAAAGGCAAAGAGCCTTTGCCCCTTTCAGTGTATGTGTCCGCCCGTGCAGGCGATCCCCAAGCCGTAGAACGGTTGCTTCGGTACTATGACAATTACATGAATTGTCTGTGTACCCGGACGCTCTATGACGAGGACGGCTATCCTCATTTATGCGTGGACGAGTACATGAAGCGGTGCTTAGAAATCAGGTTGATCCAAGCTATCGTTAAAGTTTAACGATAATCGCCCGGCTGGATGCAGCGGCTTACCCTTTCCCCGCCAGCAAAAGGTCTGTGGCGTCACAGTTCTTTGAAAAATATGCCCGTATATAGCGGCGCATCATAGGGCAAACGGACACATTCTGTCTGTGCCGAGCCGTGCGGCAGGTGCGCCATGAGGCTTTCCAGTAGGAAAAAGCGGAGCGATCAAACCGGGCTGTAAAACAAGTGTGGCAACTTGTGGGCGACGACGTACAGGCAAGACAATGATACTCCCGCGTTGAACGCCCTCAAAGCATTGCGCGGCGCACCCATCAGCATGGGCCGGGGTGAGATTCCCGTGGAGCTGTGCCAGCAGCCGTCTGTACTGCCCATTTCGTTTTACACCAATGTAAGCGAAAGGGGGATTACTGTATGAGTACAGTAACAAGTCAGAACCAGACCGCCCCCGTTGTACGTCAGTACGAGATCGGAGGCGTTCGATATATTGTGAAAGCGACCGTCAAAGACGGCGCGAAAGAAACCGCAGTCAAGAAAATCCGTCGGCTGCTCCAAAACGATTTGAACAAGGCAGCCACTTAAAAATTAAAGATTTTTTCATTTCCTACAAGCAGACGGATGGGGCATGATATGGTATAATATACTTGTATCATGCCTCGTTTTCCGGCTGCGGAATAGGAGGAACTTATGAGCAAACAGCCGGAAATGGTGATTGCACGGAACCCCCGTGCGACACGGAATAACGATACTACTTTGAACCTTGACAATCAAATGTACCAACAGCCAGTCACTTCCTTTCAGCGCGTATCCAATGACGCGCCGTTGAGCGAGGAAACCAAGACGGCTATCCAAAACACGGTGCTGCAATTCTATGTCCACAGCCAGCCGCAGGAGGAAGCCGAGGGCATTACCGCCTGCTATGAGCGTCTTTCCCAAGAAGATAAGCTGGACGGCGAGAGCAACAGTATCAGCAATCAGAAGCGGATTTTGGAAAAGTATTGCCGGGATCACGGCTATACCGCCATCCGCCACTACGACGAGGACGACGGATATTCGGGAACCAACTTCAACCGGCCCGGATTCCAGCGGATGCTTGCCGACATCAAGGCGGGCAAGATCAAGCGCGTTGTCGTTAAGGATATGAGCCGGTTCGGGCGTAACTATCTGCAAGTCGGGATGTACACGGAAATGCTGTTTCCAGAGTACGGCGTCCACTTTATTGCCGTCAATGACGGTGTGGACAGTGTGCGCGGGGACAGCGAGTTTACCGCCATCCGCAACGTATTCAATGAAATGTACGCCAAGGACACCAGCAAGAAAATCCGGGCAACGTGGCAATCCAAAGGACGCTCCGGCGAACACCTCACCACTATCCCGCCTTATGGGTACAAGAAAGACCCGGAGAACAAGAAGCGGTGGATCGTGGATGAAGAAGCTGCCGCCGTTGTCCAGAAGATTTTTGCACTGTGCATGGACGGCATGGGGCCGACGCAAATTGCAAAATGGCTCCAAGAAAATAAAGTTCTTTCGCCTGTTGCTTACTGCTACGAAAACGACTTGCCGACAACATCTAAACGGCCAACTGACCCTTATAAATGGGCAACAAAGACGGTAGTGCATATTTTGGAACGCCTTGACTATTTGGGCCATACCGTCAACTTCAAAACTTCCAAGCAATCGTTCAAGAGCAAGAAAGTATTGTGGAATGATCCGGCGGATTGGGTGATCTTTGAGAACACACAGGAACCTATTATTGAGGAAAGCGTGTTTCTGATCGTCCAGAAAATCCGACAGGGCCGCCGCCGTCCCACTAAGATGGGCGACATGGGTATGTTCTCCGGCCTGCTGTTCTGTGCGGATTGCGGCGGAAAGATGTACCTGTGCCGGGCCAATCACTTCAAACCTGAACAGGAATATTACCTTTGCTCAACTTACCGTAAAGACCGCACTTTATGTTCGACCCATTCTATCCGGCGCGTTGTCCTTGAAGAAATCGTGCTGCGAAACCTGCGGGAAGCCATTCAGTATGTGACGCAGTATGAGGACGACTTTGTGCAGCGGGCCGCAGATCAAAGCCTGCGGGAACGGGATAAGGAGCTGGCACAAAAGAAAGACACTCTGGCGCAATCGCAAAAGCGGATTGCCGAGCTGGATGTTATCATCAAGCGACTGTATGAGGATAACATTTCCGGCAAGCTCTCCGACGAGCGTTTCATCAAACTGTCCCGTGACTATGAGCTGGAACAGACCAACCTTACAAATCTTGTCGAACATCTGCGGCAGGAAGTCAAGGAACAGGAGAAGCAGAAAGTCAACGTCAGACAGTTCATTGCAGCGGTCAGAAAGTACACCGATATGCAGCAGCTTGACGCTTACATTCTCCGGGAGTTTGTGGATAAAATTTATATCTCCGAGGTTTACACGCCGGACGAGAATGAGCCGCGCATTAAGGTCAGAGAAATTGAGATTGTTTATAACTTCATTGGTGCATTTGATTTTGAGGAAGCAAGGGAGCAATCCCAAGCAGCCCAAAAAGAAAAGAAAACCGGCGTAGCCTAAACTACGCCGATTCTCTCACATAAATGTTTTCTTACGGAACCACGCCTTTCCGCGTCTGCTTTTTTTGATAGGTCTATAGAGAGGGAAAATTTCTTCTCAATAATGGACGACATTGCCCGCGCTGCGGATGCGGGCCAGCACCGGCCCGGCCTCCGGGCTGCGGAAGTAGTCGAGGCTGGTCTGAGGCAGCAGGGTCTTCAGCGTTTCCCAATCGCCGGACTGCAGGCACTGGCGGACGGTGGAGGCGCTGATGGCTTTGCCGTCTGCCTCCTTGCGGGGCACAACGATGCATTCGATGCCTGCCTTGGGCAGCTGCTCACACATGATCTTATTGTAAAGGCCCGTCACCTGACTGGTCGGCTCTTCTCCCACATAGCGGGCGGTGATGTTCAGGACCGCCGCGATTTTGGTAAACACCGCCAGATCCAGCCGGGCGTGGCCGTCGATGACAGCGGCTTCGTCCTTCAGGAAATAGCTGGGGAAGGTGGCGTTGGAGATGATATAAGGGCCGCTGTCGTGGAGCACGACGTTGGGCAGATGGGCCACCCCCGCCTCCACCAGCCTTTTGCGCACCGCAAAGGGCACGAGGCTGGCATCCTCGCTGACCACGAAGAGGTGGAGGGTATCGCAGGCAGCCGCAGCTTTTTCCACGAGGTACTGGTGGCCGAGGGTGAAGGGGTTGGCATTCATGACGAGGGCCGCGCTCTTTCCCCCGGTCTTTGTCTTTTCGAGTGCGCGCAGATAGGCCCCGAAGCCGTCCCTGCGGTTCTCCATAAAGACGAGGGTGTCCTCCACCCGGGCGATCTCATAGAAGCCGAGGTCGCCGAAGAATCTTGCGCTTTTCACCTTGGTGTATAAAAACAGGTGCAGATTCCCCCGCGCACACTGCACCTCGATGAGGTGGGTGATGATCTGGTTCAGCAGGCCCTCGCCCTGATGGGCACTGCTGACCGCAAAGCACCGCAGGGTGTTGCCAAAGCAGCTGCCCGTGCCGATGACATTGTACTCCTCGTCGAACATGGCGCAGATGTAGTCCAGATTGCCGTCGCGGCGGATGCCCTCCTGCTGCAGCAGTGCATCGATCTGGGCCAGAACGGTCCGATTGGTCGGGCAGACCTGCGAAATGGTATATTCACTCATCGTTATTCCCCTCCGTCGTGATAAAATGGAGCAGATAGGTCAGCGCCAGCAGGTCGGCACTGCCGCCGGGCGAGAGATTTTCCGCAATGAACCGGTCATCCAGCGCCGCGAGCACATCTTTATCCGGGTAAGGTGTCTGGGCAAGAAGGGCTTTCAGCTCTTCGGTGAGGACCAGCTGACGCTCCCGGCTCGAGCGGGCAATGATGTTGGTATCGGTGCTGTTGGCCAGGATGGCCAGCAGTGCGCCGCCGCCGACGCGGTCGAAGTCGTAACCCCTGGCAAGGCCCTCTTCCAGCACCGGCAGACCGACATTCAGCACTGCGGGAAGTCCAGCTTCCACCTGCCCGCGCACACCGGTGATGTCGTACCGGATATAAAGCTTCTGGCCCGCGGTGGCGGCGTTCTCGGCAGTGACGCCTGCAAAATCCTTCTCGGTCAGGCCCGCCGTCATGGCGGATACTTCCGCCAGCACCCGGGCAGCGTCGGCCCAGAGGGAGCGGTCGAGGCGTCCCAGCGCCGCGCAGACGATGCCCACCGAAAAGACAGCGCCCTTGTGGGTGTTGACGCCGCCGGTGGCCTCCAGCATCTCCCCCTCTGCTTCACAGCCCAGAGGCCGCAGGGCCTCGAAGGTCTCGGAGGCGGGCCGCTCTGCCGTGCCGCGGCCCATCCGGGCACAGGCTTCAAAATAGGGGTAGAGCGCCGCGGCGCTGTCCATGAAGGTGAAGACGTCCATGTCCTTATGACTTCCGCTGTTGCGCCGGTCCACAAGGCCGGGCTTCGGGGTGGTCGTCACCTCATACAGCAGAGCGCGGACAGACAGACGGGCCGCGTCGGCGATGTCCTGCGCATCCCGGGCGTCGGTCAGGATCTCGGTGGTTTTTTCCTGCAATTCTGCCACGGTGTGGACGCGGCGGCTGCTGCACACCTTGGCTGGCCCGCCGCAGATCAGGCAGCGGCGCCCCTCAAGATGCAGCTCCTCCCGGTCCACCTTCCGCCCATCCGGGCGGATGACGTCCATATCAAAGAGCCGCCCCAGCGGTGTGGCGTCCTCGATGTCGGTGGTGAATTTCTTAATGGTCAGCGGGTCGGCGTCCAGCACATAGAACGCCTCACAGCCGGTCACTTCCCGGACGGCGTCCTGATGCAGCGGCGTCAGCTTTGCCCGCAAAAACTGCTGGCGCAGCAGCTGACGCCCCCGCGCAAAGCCCCGCCGGATGAGGGGTGAATCCTTCACCGGGCCGCAGATGTTCATGGTAAAGCAGATGAGGGGCTTGTGGTACTGGGCCAGCAATGCCTGCTGGTGCTGCACCCGGCGCTCCCGCGCATCCAGCATCTGGACCAGCGAAACAGTTGTCTCCATTTTCTTCTCCTCTCAACGATGCTTCTTGAGCATATCCATAAAAAGCTGCACCTGCGGCAGGGCTGCAGCGTCCCTCTGGCAGAAAATATAGGTGCGTCGGACGAACGGCTCGCCGTTCTCGAAGGTGCAGGGCTTGACGCTTCCCTTGAAGCCATCCAGCGCCACTTCCGGCATCAGCGCCCAGCCGAGACCCCGCTCCACCATCTCGCGGCAGACCATGATGTTGTCCACCACAAAGTTGCCTGTGTCGTTGGTCACGCCGTTCTCGTAGCGCCAGCGGGCCATCTGGGCGCTGATGGTGGCGTCGCTGCTGTGGTCGATATAAAGGTAATCGGAGATGGGTCTGTCCTTGTTCTCCTCGCTGCAGATCAGGCAGATATTCTCCTGCGAGAGCAGGAACTGGGTGCCGTCCCACGGATACTCGCCCCGCAGCACTGCCACGTCCAGCGAAGAGTCCAGCATCTGCTGGTAGATGTTCCGGCTGTGGCCGGTGGCGATGTCGAGGCGTACCTTCGGGTAGGCTTTGTGGTACTCGGTCAGCACCTCGGGCAGGCGGTAGTAGGAGAAGTTCACCGAGATGCCGGCCCGCAGGGTGCCGCAGGCTTCGCCCTGGATGGAAGCCAGCTGGCGGCGCATCTTTTCCATCTCGCGGGCGGCGGCAGCGCTGTGGAGCAGCACCTGTTCACCGGCCGGCGTGAAGCGGATGCCCTGCCGTGAGCGCAGCACGATCTCCACCCCCAGCTCCTGTTCCAGCGCCTTGATGCGCTTGGAAAGTGCCGACTGGGTCATGTACAGTTTGTCCGCTGCGTGGGTGATGTTGCGCGTCTCGTCCAGCGCGTGCAGCAGCTCGTAATCTTTTTCGTCCATCGTAGCTCTCCCCCTATTGCCCTTTATTTTATCATTCCTGTTTGCGCTTCATCCAGGCGCATTTTGCTCAGATTCCATATCTGTTATTCATAATACAACAGATTTCAGCAAATGAAAAGGGGGATATTCGCCTTGATTTTCCCGAAAGTCCATTCCCGGATGGAATAACTCAGCACTTTTCTTGCAGTTTTCTTAACCCTGCCTTAATTCCATCTTAATGCGGTGTTGTTGTACACAACATCTTCATTTTTTCGCTGCCGACGGGCGGTCTTCCTCTCGCATTACTGAAAACGCAGTTCTCTTTTCATTTTTGCCTGAAAAATAAGCAAAAGTCCAGTTTATTGGATATTATTTGCATTATCATAAAAACAAGAAAAACTCGTTTCTTTCTTCTTTGGCACATTGCAGATTTTTCCGTCTGCTTTTTGTGCAAAGTCCCAGAATTTTTCGTCGAAAAGCGCGTTTTGTTGACAGCCGCTTTTTCAAAAGCGTATCCTTATTGCAAACCAGAGTCAGGAGGTCATTTTATGGAGCACTCCACACGTCTTGCCCACATCAGCGAGGACGGAACCCGCAGCCAGACCGTCTACGACCATCTCGCCGGCCCTGCCAGACTGGCCGGTTCCTTCGCAGCCCCCTTCGGGGCGCAGAGCGAGGCCGAATTTGCCGCGTGGCTCCACGACGTCGGCAAATACAGCGACGCCTTCCAGCTGCGGCTCAAAGGCGGCCCCAAGGTGGACCACTCCACCGCCGGGGCGCAGGAGGCCTGGGTCCGCCAACATCTCCACACCGCCTTTGCCGTGGCCGGACACCACAGCGGCCTGCCCGACGGCGGGAGCCCCGCCGATGACCCGGGCGACGCCACCCTGTTTGGCCGGAGCAAGAAGCCAGTAGCCCCCTACGACGGCTGGCAGGAAGTAACGCTCCCCGCCTCGACGCCGCCCGCGTGGGCCTGCGCCGACCCGCTGAGCCTCGCGTTCTTTACCCGGATGCTCTACTCCTGCCTCGTGGACGCCGACTTCATCGACACCGAGACCTTTATGGACGGCAAGGCCGCACCCCGGGGCAGCGGCACGGACATCGCCGCGCTGCGGGACATCGTTTCCGCACAGGCGCAGCGCTATCTCAGTGCCGAGTCGCCCTCGCCCGTCAGCGTCCAGCGCAACACCGTCCTCCGCGCCTGTCTCGAGAAAGGCGCTCACGGGCTGCAGGGGCTCTACACCCTCACCGTACCCACCGGCGGCGGCAAGACCTTCGCCTCCCTCGCCTTTGCGCTGGAGCACGCCGCCGCCCAGAAGATGAAGCGGGTCATCTATGTCATTCCTTATATGTCCATCATCGACCAGACCGCCGCCGTCTTCTCGGGCCTGCTGGGCGCAGAAAATGTTCTGGCCGACTTCTCCAACGCCGAGTACAAGACTGTTGAGCAGGACGACCTGACCCCCGCCCAGTACCGCCAGATGCTGGCCAGCGAAAACTGGGACGCCCCCGTCGTGGTGACGACGGCGGGGCAGGTCTTCGAGGCGCTCTACGCCAACCGCAGCAGCCGCTGCCGCAAGCTCCACAACATCGCCGACAGCGTCATCATCTTCGACGAGGCGCCGACTCTCCCGGGCGACTACCTTGCCCCCTGCGTCAGCGCCATCGCCCAGCTCATCCAGCATTACCACTCCACGGCTGTCCTCTGCACGGCCACCCAGCCTGCCCTTGAGCCGCTGTTCCGGCGCTTTGCGCCGGAACTCCACCCGCAGGAGATCACGCCCGACGCGGCCCGCCTCTACGAAGTGCTCCGGCGCACCACACTGCAAGACCTCGGCACCCTGCCGCAGGAGGAATTCGCCTCCCGGCTGGCAAATCATCCGCAGGTGCTCTGCGTGGTCAACCGCCGCAAGACGGCCCAGCAGCTCTACGCTGCTCTGCCCGCCGAGGGCAGCTACTGCCTGACCACCCTGCTCTGCGCCGCTGACCGCCGCCGTCAGCTGGACGACATCCGCCAGCGGCTGAAAGAGGGTCTGCCCTGCCGGGTGGTGTCCACCTCTCTCATCGAGGCGGGCGTGGACGTGGATTTTCCCGTCGCTTACCGGGAGCAGTGCGGTCTTGACTCGCTCTTACAGACTGCCGGGCGCTGCAACCGCGAGGGGCGGCGGAGCGCAGAGGAAAGCATCGTCTACCGGTTCCGGCTGGACGAGTGTTCCACGCCCCAGATGCTCAGGCAGAACGTCAGCGCGCTGGACTACACCGCCCGGCATCAGGACACACTGGACACGCCCCGGGCCATTCAGCTCTACTTCAACGAGCTTTCCGAACTGCGCGGCCCCGACGCCGTGGACAAGCACGGCATTCTGGATGCCTTTCTCCGGGGCATCCGGGGCTGCCAGTTCCCCTTTGCACAGGTGGCGGAGGAATTCCGCCTCATCGAGAACGCTGCCCGCACGGTCTATCTGCCCGTCGGCGAGGGCGCAGCCCTCTGTGAACAGCTGCGCAGCGGTCATGTTACCCGGACGCTGCTGCGGAAGCTGGGCGTTTACAGCGTCTCCTGTTATAAGGACCAGTTCGACAAGCTCGACGCCGCCGGGGCGCTGGAACTGCGGCCCGATGGTTCCGCCATCCTCACCGACACCGGCTGCTACAGTGAAAAGACCGGCCTTGCCATGGATGTGGAGACGGGCATCGGCCTTTACTTCTAAAAGAAAGAGGTGGTTTCAATGACCGATATTCATCTTAGTCTGAAAATTCAACTTCACCCAGAAAGGAGGCGATGCTGATGTCCATGCTCATTGAAGTATGGGGCGACTATGCCTGCTTCACTCGTCCGGAGATGAAGACCGAGCGTGTGAGCTACGACATGCCCACTCCGTCCGCTGCGCGGGGCCTTGTGGAGGCCATCTACTGGCACCCCGGGCTGCGTTATACGGTTGACCGCATCTATCTGCTCAAGCCCTTCGGCCTTGACCCCGTGGATGAGGCATCCACCGAGGAATACACCCAGCGGCCCATCCGGTTCACCAACATCCGGCGCAACGAGGTCAAGTCCACCCTGCTGTCCTCCGCCGCCCTCAGTGCGGCCAAAGGCGGCACGCCGCCGGTGCTCTACACCCCGGAGGACATCCAGCAGCGGGCCGCGATGGTCCTGCAGGACGTCCACTACGTCATCGAGTGCCACTTCGATTTGACGGACAAGGCCGCCCCCAGCGACAATCCCGGCAAGTTCCAGGACATCCTGCGCCGACGCCTGCGCAAAGGCCAGTGCTATCATCAGCCCTGTTTCGGGTGCCGGGAGTTCCCGGCCAACTTCCGGGAGTGGCCGGGCGGCAGCATTCCGGCGCTGAAGGTCACGCAGGACCTCGGCTTCATGCTCCACAGCCTCGATTACTCTGATCCGGCCAACATCCGCAGCCAGTTCTTCCGCGCAAAGCTGGTGGACGGCGTGATGGAATGCCGGGACGTGGAGGTGTTTACATGATACTCCAAGCACTCACCGCCTATTATGAACAGCTCTTGAAGCAGGGCAAGGTGGAGGCCCCCGGCTGGGACAGCCGAAACGGGGGCACGGTGGCGCCCCCCGGCGGGCCCAGCCGCTTCAAAGTCAGCTATGAACTACGCCTTGGCCCCGACGGCCAGCTTCTCGCCCTCAACGACCTGCGGCAGGAAGTCCCCAAGGGCAAAAAGACCGTCATCGCCCCCCGTGAGCTCCCTGTCCCCCACCGGGTCAAGCGCGCCTCCGGCGTCGCCGCGAACTTTTTGTGCGACAATACGTCCTATCTGCTGGGCGCAGACGAAAAGGGCAAGCCTGAGCGCTCCCGCCAGTGCTTCGAAGCCTGTGCCGCCCTCCACCACAAGGAGCTCGACGGGGTGGACTCCCCTGCCGCC
>OGOH01002715.1_pt1 | contig 10682 bp, 8 predicted proteins | sample 1552571 | NCBI WGS metagenome assembly OGOH01 (sample SAMEA2580170, study PRJEB22360) | human gut metagenome | biome: human gut; feature: human-associated habitat; material: faeces | place: Denmark | collected 2008/2010
GCGTTCTGGTCTTTGAGCTGATGAAGGTCGCTCTGCAGTTCATGAACGTCAACTCCTCTTACACCTACATCGTCCAGGGCCTTGTCATCATCGTGGCTGTGGCCATTGATATCCGCAAGTACCTGGCAAAGAAGTAAGCCCTCTCTTCTGTGGGCCGTCTGCCTTTTGGGCGGGCGGCCCCTTTTTTTATTCATGTTTGTGTGCTATCATAAAAGCAACAACCATCAGGAGGTGCAGTATGGCACAAAAAGACCTCACCCCTGCCGAGCGCGAGGCAGAGCTTGCCCGGCGCGAAGCCGTTCTGGCTGCCCGCGAAGCACAGCTGGCACAAGAGCAGGCCGAGCTTGCCGGTCAGCGGGCCGACTTTGAACAAGGCAAAAAGTCCCTGCTTGACAACGGCGACAAGAACTTTGTCAATCCCAAGGAGAAGCTCTACGATCATTTTCCCCTCACCGTCCATCAGATGGACATCATCATCGGGGTGCTGTTTGCGCTCATCGCCCTGTTTCTGATCCTGGGCGTGACCCACACCAGCTTCTTTGGCCTGTTCGGCGGCTGAATCTGTCCGGCTCCTCCGGAAACGGAGGAGCCTTTTTTGATGCCCTGCCCAACGCTTCTTCGCTGCATACTTTTGCAAAAGTGATTGCATTTCATCCGCAATATGACTATACTTTATAGCAAGCCAACTTTTTAATGCAACAGCAACAACGTTGGTTTGCATATCGCAGATATGCTGCTACTGTTGCGCTAATTTCCAGCCTTGCGATAATAAGAAGCTGCCGGGTTTGCGGCAGCAGAAAAAGGGGTGTATAAAAGTATGAAACGCAAATGGATCGCGGCACTGCTGGCCGGTTGTATGTTGGCCGCACTGTTGCTCACCGGCTGCTCTGCCGCCGAGACGGTCAAGCGTCTGCGCTTTGGCGTTGCCGGCGAGGGTGGTGTCTACCACAATTTTGGTGAGCAGTTTGCCGCGCTGGAAAACGAGACTTCCAACGGCACCATCGAGCTCCGGACCACCGCCGGTTCGGCCGCCAACCTGCGCCTGCTCACCGGCGAATACCTGCAGCTGGCCATTGCGCAGGCCGACCTTGCACAGGACGCCTGCAACCAGACCGGCATTTTTGCAGAGGAGGAGGACATCCGCGGCTTCGGCGCGGTAGCAGCCCTGTACACCGAGGCCTGTCAGGTCATCGTGCGGGCCGACTCGGACATCCAGTCCATCGAGGACCTGCAGGGCAAAACCGTGAGCATCGGCGCGGAGGAATCCGGCTCCGAGCAGAATGCCCTTCAGATCCTGTCTGCCTACGGCCTGAACGACCGCCTGGTGGACACCATCAACCTGAACTATACCGACGCTGCCGACCAGCTCAAGGCCGGTAAGATCGACGCCATCGTCATCACAGTCGGCACCCCCAGCCCGGTGGTCACCGAGCTGGCAGGCGAATACGGCATCCGCCTGCTGAATGTGGACGGCACCGCGGCGCAGCGCCTGCTGAGCAGCTACAACGCCTACCGTGAGGTCACCATCCCGGCCGGCACTTATCCCGGCCAGGACGCCGACGTGCAGACCGTGGGCGTCAAAGCCGTTCTGCTGGCCAGCGATTCTCTGCCCGCAAAGCAGGTGCAGCAGCTCACCGAACTGCTGTTCTCCAGCCGGGAAGCGCTGGAAGAGCAGCTTGGCCTTGCACTGGACCCGGAGACCGACGCAGTAGAGGGCGTTGGCATCCCCTTCCACGCAGGCGCAGCGGCCTGGTATAAGCAAGCCGGAATTACGGTGGACTGAGTCTGCCGGGAAATCGAGGGAAAGCAATGAAGATCGAATTGGATATGTATCAGACCCTGGCCCTTGCGGTGCTGGTGCTGATGCTGGGCAAGTTTCTGCGGGAACGGGTGCGCCTGCTGGATAAATTCTGCATCCCCGCGCCGGTCATCGGCGGCGTGCTGTTTGCCATTTTCACCTGCATCTGCTATGTGACCGGCGTGGCAGAGTTCGCCTTTGACGACACCCTCAAAGAGGTGTGCATGGTCATGTTCTTCACCTCGGTGGGCTTTCAGGCCAACCTCAAGGTGTTGAAAAGCGGCGGCAAGGCCATGATCGTGTTCCTGGGCGTCGTCATCGTGCTGATCGTCAGCCAGAACTTCCTGGCCGTTGGGCTGGCCAACCTGCTGGGTGTGGACCCGCTGGTGGGCCTTTGCACCGGCTCCATCCCCATGGTGGGCGGCCACGGCACCGCCGGTGCCTTTGGCCCGGTGCTGGAGGACTTTGGCATTCAGGGGGCCACCACCCTGTGTACGGCAGCGGCCACCTATGGCCTGATCGCGGGCAGCATGATGGGCGGCCCCATCGGTAAGATGCTCATTGAGCGGCACAACCTGCTGGCCACGGTGGTACCGGAGGATGACAGCCTGCTGGTGGAAGAAGAAATGAAGCACGAGCGCCACACCACCATGTACCCGGCGGCAAGCTTCCAGCTGATCGTCGCCATGGGCATCGGCACGGTGCTGTCCAGACTTCTGAGCTTGACGGGCATGACCTTCCCCATCTATATCGGTGCCATGATCGCGGCGGCCATCATCCGCAATGTGGGTGAGTATGGCGGCGGCTACACCGTGTATATGGGCGAGATCAATGACATTGGCGGCATCTGCCTTTCGTTGTTCCTGGGTATGGCCATGATCACCCTGAAGCTGTGGCAGCTGGCAGAGCTGGCCCTGCCGCTGATCGTGCTGCTGGCCGGGCAGACCCTGTTCATGATCCTGTATGTGGTGCTGGTGGTGTTCAACATCATGGGCCGCGATTACGACGCGGCGGTGATCGTATCCGGCACCTGCGGCTTTGGCATGGGCGCAACGCCCAACGCTATGGCCAACATGCAGGCCATCTGCGATAAATATTCGCCCTCGGTCAAGGCGTATCTGCTGATCCCGCTGGTGGGCAGTCTGTTTGCGGACTTTTTGAACAGTCTGGTCATTACGGTGTTCATCAATTTTATCTGAAGCTGATCTTTACAGTTCGGGCGGGCTTCCGCACCGGGAAAGGAGACGTGCAATGTCGCTTTATCACCATCTGAAAACGTGGCTCGGAAAAAAGCGGGAGCATCCCCATGAGGAAGAAACCGTGGCCGTGCCGGAAATCCATACCGGCAAGGTGGCACATCATACGGATGCGGACGGTACTCCGGCGGCAGATAAGCCGATCCACTACGATAACGTAGCTATCCCGGAAGTGCATATCCACCCGCGGCGCAAATAACCCCGATTGCTAAAAAAGAATAGTTCCACGCCGGACAGCCCGGAGCGAATGCGCAGGCTGTTCCGGATCACAGGAAGCAGAAAAGCTCCCGTCCATCATCAGGACGGGAGCTTTTTTGCTTGCGGTAAGATCGGCGGCTTAGAGGAACACGTACTTGAGGATGAACAGCACGGTCAGCACATACATCAGGGGGCTGATCTTCTTCTCCTTGGCCTTGCCGGTGATGACATTCAGCAGGGTCCAGGAGATGACACCGATGGCGATGCCCTCAGAGATGCTGTATGCAGTGGGCATTGCCAGGATGGTCAGGAATGCGGGAATGCCCTCAGCAGGATCGTCGAACTCGATCTTCAGGGCAGAACCCATCATGTAGAAGCCAACGATGATCAGGGCCGGAGCGGTCGCAAAGCTGGGGATGGTCAGGAACAGGGGGCTGAACACCACGGCCAACAGGAACAGCACACCGGTGGTCATGGAGGTCAGGCCGGTGCGGCCGCCCTCGGTCACGCCGGAAGCGCTCTCGACGAAGGTGGTGGTAGTGGAGGTGCCCAGCACGGCACCGGCGCAGGTGGCGATGGAGTCGGCCATCAGTGCACCCTTGATGTTGGGCAGCTTGCCCTCCTCATCCAGCATGTCGGCCTTGGAAGCAACACCGATCAGGGTACCCAGGGTGTCGAACAGGTCAACGAAGAGGAAGGAGAACATCACGGCGAAGAAGTTCAGGATGCCCACGCCGGAGAAATCGGTCTTGAACACCTGACCAAAGGTCTTGCCCAGAGCGGAGAAGTCGAAGCTGACGAAGCTGGTGGGGATGACGGTGTACATACCGGCGTCGGGGTTCGGCACATAGATGCCGGTCAGCTCGCAGACGATGCCCAGCACCCAGGTGATGAGGATGCCGTAGAGGATGCCGCCCTTGACCTTCTTCACCAGCAGGATGGCGGTGATGGCCACGCCCAGCAGTGCGAGGATAGCGCCCACGCCCACAGAGGAGAAGGTCTCGCCCTTGAAGTGCTGGTAGGTGACGAGGGTGGAGTCGCTGTTGACGATGAGCTTTGCGTTCTGCAGGCCGACAAAGGCAACGAACAGGCCGATGCCCACGCTGACTGCGCTCTTGAGGGTCATGGGGATGGCGTTGAAGATGCCCTCACGGACGTTGGTCAGGCTCAGCACGATGAAGATGATGCCCTCGACAAAGACGGCCATCAGGGCCAGCTGCCAGCTGTAGCCCATCGTGAGGACGACGGTATAGGCAAAGTAGGCGTTCAGGCCCATGCCGGGAGCCAGCGCGAAGGGGTAGTTGGCCAGCAGAGCCATCAGGGCAGTGCCGACGAAGGATGCCAGAGAGGTGGCGATCAGGACGGCATTTGCATCCATGCCGGAAGCGGAAAGGATGCTGGGGTTGACCGCAAGGATGTAGGCCATCGTCATGAAGGTGGTGATACCGGCCATGACTTCGGTCTTGACGTCGGTGTGGTTCTCTTTCAGGTGAAAGATTTTTTCGAACATGAAAGTTCCTCCTGTCTTTGTGTGAAACTCCCGCCGCCCGCAAGCAGCCGGGAAAGAACAAAGCCTATTGTAGCACGGACGTCCGATATTTGTCCACCGGAAAAATACAAAAAAGTCACGTTTTTGCAAAAGATGATGAATGAGTACGACTCTTGGAGCACTTATTCCGGTGAGCGTATATGAAAATATCCATCATGCCGCCCATGGACTTGTGCCGCAGACGGTTGTGGCGCGGGGATCGGTAAAGTCGGAGAGCGTGTCTTTTTCTTGGGAAATATCAAAATAGCTGTTGACAAAACGGGAAAGCTATGATAAACTAAACAAGTCGTCCGGCAACGGACACGAAAATGAATAAGGGCGTGTTCCCGAGTGGCCAATGGGGACAGACTGTAAATCTGCTGCTTTCAGCTTCGGTGGTTCGAATCCACCCGCGCCCACCAAACAAGAAAAATCCGAACCTATTTCCGATTGGAGAGGGGTTCGGATTTTTCGTTTTCTTCGGGTACAACAACGAAGGTTCCTGTGGACGGCACAAAACTCCGATGCCTTGTCATAGACCGTAAGCCAATAACAAGATTTGGAGGGTATGATTATGAAGTACGATGAAAGAGCCTGCAAATTCAACATGGACACCGGGTGCGTGGAGTTGCTGTTCCAGGATGGGAGAAAAATCTCCATCGACTGCACCGGGGTCGAGGATGCGCTGGATGTGACAATTGCTCAGCAGACGGAGCTGGATTATCTCATCTACAATGACCCGCTGGGCTACGCGGATTTGATTCTGAACGGCAATCTAGAAGAATACTTGAAAAACGTAACCGGGAGCCATGGGCTAGAAGATTAAGAGAAAAGCGCAGAGCACCTTATTCAGAGTGCTCTGCGCTTTTCTGCATCTTGCGCCATTGTTGCGGGGTCATGCCGTACTTTTGCCGGAACAGTTCGTAGAAGTGGGTGCGGTTGGTAAATTTGAGTTGTAGGGCGATTTCACTGACGGAAAGTGTTGTTTCCCGCAGCAGCCGTTCAGCCTTCTGGAAACAGAAGGTCATGCCGTAATCGAAAAGACACAGACCGGTGCGGCGCTGGACGATGGAATTGAGGTAGCTGCCATTGTAATTCAAAAGCCGTGCCAGTTCGCTGCGAGGCAGCCGACCATCGGTATCCTCCAGCAAACGGCTGATGCGTAAAAAGAGCAGGCTTTCGGGGCTGCTGCTCAGGTGCACCGGGGTGACGTAGAACCCGGACAACAGAAAATCGAACAGTTCGCAAAGTGCGCCCTTCAAATAATAGGTGGCGGCGGCACTGGGTTCATGCAGGATGTGGGTCATGCGGGCGATGAGCGCTGTCAGGGCTTGAACGCTATCGGTGTTTTCCGGTGTGGGGAAAAGGTCCTGGTACTCCTTCCGGAGGTCCTGGCCCAGATTTGCCAGCATGAATTGCAAAACAGGATTTTCCGGCAGATGACGCTCGGCTTCAAATAATTGCAGGGATGCAGATTCCGTCAGGCTGCGGACAAAATCTACGGACAGACCAATAAAACAGAGCTTGGCAGGGCCTGTGAACCGTTCGTTATGGAGGATGCTGCGGTTCACCAGACAGCAGGTCCCGGCACGGTAGGGATATTCTTTTTCCTCGATCTGTTGGATGACCTCTCCTTCCAGCACCAGCATCAGCTCAAAATAATCGTGGCGGTGCAGCGGACGGGAGCTGAGCGCACGGAACAAAGCATCCATAGAGTTTTCATGCAGCCAGCAACCATTCGGTGAGAACATCTGAATGCTGTATTGGTCGGTTTCCCCCAGACCGGTACAGGACTCCAGCGTGATCTGCACCGGGGACATGATCTTGTAGAAGGTAGAGAGCTGACTGCCCTGATTTTCAACCTCCAAAATATTCTCGTAGCTGGTGGAATCCGGTTTCATGAAAGCGTCTCCTTTTCTGTAATGTGCGAATATGATACACTCTGATAGATGCGGCACACGATGCTGTCATTGTGGAATGTGAACGGAATTGCTAAAATATAGGCACAATACAAAAACATTCTGTAAAAGCTGTGTGGCCGATGGCTTTATTATAGAGTGCTTTTGAAAAAATGTAAAGCGACAGACGCATTCTGTCGCAGAGAATGATACAGCACGTCTTGAAAGGAGAATCCCCATGTCTGCACCTGCAACGACAGAGAAAAAATATCTGAAATGGTATCAGAAGCTGGCCTACGGTTCCGGTGATCTGGCCTCTAACTGCTCCTATGGTCTGGTTTCCAGCTTTGTACTGCTTTATCTGACCGGAACACTGGGTCTGGACAGCGCCATCATCGGCTCTTTGATGCTGGCCTCCAAGGTTCTGGACGGCATCAGCGATGTGATCTTTGGCACCCTGATCGACCGCACCCACTCCAAGCTGGGCAAGGCTCGTCCCTGGATGCTGTTTGGCCAGGTAGGCGTTTCCCTCTGCCTGTTTTTGCTGTTTGCCATCCCGGCTGGCAGCACCACCATGCAGTATATCTACTTCTTCATCGTGTACACGGCACTGAACGCAGTGTTCTATACAGCCAACGGCATTGCCTATTCCTCTCTGGTGGCGCTGATCACCAAGAACAACAATGAGCGTGTGCAGCTGGGCTCCTTCCGTTTTATGTTTACGGTCGTCACCAACATCTTTATGGGCTTTGCCGTTACCGGCATGGTGGAGAAGTTCGGCAGCGGTGCCGCAGGCTGGCGTACCACGGCTCTGATCTTCGCGATCGTTGGTCTGGTGGTCAACACCATCAGCTGCCTTGCTGTTAAAGAGCTGCCGGAGGAAGAACTGAGCGATAACACCAGCGAAGCCGCAGAGGAAGGCAAAGCAGTTGCCAAGGAGAAAAAGCATGGCTTTGCCGAGACCGCTAAGATCCTGATCCACAACAAGTATTACCTGATGATTCTTGCCATCTACATCGTATACTACATCATGAGCAACCTGACCACCGGTGCCGGTGTGTTCTGCGCCACCTATTACTGGGGCGATGGCAGCCTGCTGGGTCAGTTCTCCATGATGAAGATGTTCCCTGTTATCATCGCACTGGCCTTTGCACCTGTCCTCATCAAAAAGACCGGCAGTATGCAGAAGGTCAACTTCTGGGGCTACGCCATCAGCAGCGTGCTGGGCATTCCCATGATCTACTTTGCCATGCAGAAGAACCTTTCCATGTTCCTGCTGTTCATGTTCATTAAGGGCATCTTTGCAGGTACCCTCAGCGGCTCTTTGAATGCCCTGATCGCTGAGGCCAGCGGCTACACCACACGCACCACCGGCATCCACATGGACGGTATGATGTACAGTTGCTCCTCTCTGGGCGTGAAGGTCGGCGGCGGCATCGGTACTGCGGCTGTGGGCTGGCTGCTGAAGCTGGGCGGCTTTGTGGGCACCGCAACGGTCCAGAGCGAAAGCGCCATTCGGATGATCTTCAACCTGTACATCACCTTCCCCTTCGTGATCGGCATCATTATCACGGTGCTGCTGGCTTTCCTGGATGTGGAAAAGGCCAATAAGAAGTGGGATGCTGAACATCAGAAAGAGGCACAGGCATGATTCGACAGAATTTCAACGCAGATTGGACAGTAGAAAAGGGCGATGGCAATTCCCGGATGAATTCCTTTCTGGGAAATACCCAGACCAAAACCGTACATCTGCCCTACGATGCCATGATCCATGAAGCCCGCACCCCGGACACGAAAAACGGTGCACAGACCGGCTTCTACCCCGGCGGCGAGTACATTTTTCAGAAGCATTTTACCGCACCGCAGGCGTGGCAAGGCAAGCCGGTGTCCCTCGTATTTGAGGGCGTGTACCAGACGGCGCTGGTCTACCTGAACGGCTGGCTGCTGACCCGGAACGTGAACGGCTATGCGGAGTTTACCGTGGAGGCTGGTCCCTACCTGAAATATGGTGCCGACAACCTGCTGAAGGTCATTGCAGATAACAGTCTGGAACCCAACAGCCGCTGGTATACCGGCAGCGGTATCTACCGCCCGGTGCGGCTGCTGGTGGGCAACAAGGTCTATCTGCCGCAGGATACCGTGCGTATCACCACCCGGGAGGCGGACGAGGGCTTTGCCCTGCTGGATGTGACGGCACAGGTGCAGTCTGCCAGCACTGTTACAGAACGGGTGACCCTGCAGCAGACCATCTGCCGGGAGGGCACGGCAGTGCTCACCGACCGGCAGAATCTCCTGCTCCGGCCCGGCGAAAGCAGAACCGTCTCCTTCCGGTACTGCGTGGACAGCCCGGCTCTGTGGAGCCCTGAGGACCCCAACCTCTACACCAGCACCATGCAGGTGCTGGAGGGCGAGGAAGAACTGGACCGGGAAGAGACCAGCTTCGGCATCCGTACCCTGAGCATCGATGCAGCGCATGGGGTACGCATCAATGGGCAGACCGTCAAGCTGCGAGGTGCCTGCATCCACCACGACAACGGCATTCTGGGTGCAGCTACCCTGCCCGATGCCGAGGAGCGCCGCATCCGTCAACTGAAGGAAGCGGGCTTCAATGCCATCCGCTCCTCCCATCACCCGGCAGGGCGGGCGCTGCTGGATGCCTGCGACCGGTACGGTGTGCTGGTGATGGACGAGCTGAGCGACGTATGGAACCTGCGGAAGAATCCCTACGACTATGCCCTGTACTTTGAGCAGGACTGGAAGCAGACCATTCAAAAGATGGTAGCCAAGGACTACAACCACCCCAGTGTGATTTTGTACTGTGTGGGCAACGAGATCTCCGAGGCTGGCTCGGAAAGCGGAGCAGAGACCAACCGGCGGCTCTGCAACACCTTCCGGGAGCTGGACCCCACCCGCTACACCACCAACGCCCTTAACGGTCTGATGGCTGCCGGTTACCGTCTGCGGGAGATCATGGGGGATGTGATGCGAAAGTTCCCGGCGCAGCCCGGTCCCTCCGGCGGCGATGGCGGCGGCAGCAATGCCCTGAACAGCTTTATGAGCCTGATGTCCGGGGAAAAGGGGGACTACTTTGCCACCCATCCGCTGCTGACCGAAGCGCTGTCCGGCTGCGAGGATTCTTGCGATGTGATCGGTCTGAACTACCTTACCGGACGCCACGTGCTGGAGCATGAGCTGCATCCCCACAAGGCAGTGCTGGGTACCGAGACCTACCCGGCAGATATCGTGCGGCTGTGGCGCATCGTGGAGGAAAACCCCCACATGATCGGCGACTTCACATGGGCCGGCTACGATTATCTGGGAGAGGCCGGCTGCGGCATCTTCCATTACGATGGCGGTGCCAACTTTAGCAGCATTTACCCGGAACGCACTGCCTACATTGGAGATCTGGATTTGCTGGGCAACCGCCGCCCCATCAGCTATCTCCGGGAGAGCGTTTACGGTCTGCGGAAGGCACCCTATCTGGCAGTGCTGCGGATGGAGCGCAACGGTCAGACCTCCAGCAAGACCCCTTGGATGTTCAAGGATAACCTTGCCAGCTGGACATGGCCCGGTTTTGAGGGACAGACGGCTTCGGTGGATGTGTACTCTGCCTCGGAGGAAGTGGAACTGTTCCTGAACAGTGCTTCTCTGGGCCGCCGTACCGTGGTGGATTTTACCGCCACCTACAGCGTGCCCTACACTCCCGGCGAGCTAAAGGCTGTGGGCTATACCGGCGGTGTGTGTGACGGCGAGTTCACGCTGCGCACCGCACAGGATGCACAGATGACCCTTACAGCAGATCGTAAGACCCTGCAAGCCAACGGCGAGGATGCCGCCTTTGTGATGATCCAATTCGTGGATGCAAATGGCACCGCAGATCTGCACACCAAGCACACCCTGAAGGTGGAGTTGGAAGGTGCAGGCATTCTGGAAGCCGTAGGCAGCGCAAACTCCTGCTCCGAGGAGCGTTACGACACCTCGGAAAGCGAGACCTTTGACGGCTG
>OGOH01002721.1_pt1 | contig 10672 bp, 8 predicted proteins | sample 1552571 | NCBI WGS metagenome assembly OGOH01 (sample SAMEA2580170, study PRJEB22360) | human gut metagenome | biome: human gut; feature: human-associated habitat; material: faeces | place: Denmark | collected 2008/2010
GCAACGCTCTGCTGGAGAACGTCACTCTGGATGCTGAGGGCCACATCGACTTCGCCGACAAGAGCGTCACCGAGAACACCCGTGTGTCCTACCCCATCAACCACATCCAGAACATCGTGCGCCCCATCTCTTCTGCACCCGCAGCCAAGAACGTCATCTTCCTGTCTGCTGACGCATTCGGCGTGCTGCCCCCGGTCTCCATCCTGACCCCGGAGCAGACCCAGTACTACTTCCTGTCCGGCTTCACCGCAAAGCTGGCCGGCACCGAGCGCGGCATCACCGAGCCCACCCCCACCTTCTCCGCCTGCTTCGGTCAGGCCTTCCTGGAGCTGCACCCCACCAAGTACGCTGAGGAGCTGGTCAAGAAGATGCAGAAGAGCGGCGCCAAGGCTTATCTGGTCAACACCGGCTGGAACGGCACCGGCAAGCGCATCTCCATCAAGGATACCCGCGGCATCATCGACGCCATCCTGAGCGGTGCCATCAACGAGGCTCCCACCAAGAAGATCCCCTACTTCGACTTCGAGGTTCCCACCCAGCTGCCCGGCGTGGATCCCGCTATCCTGGATCCCCGCGACACCTATGCTGACGCTTCCCAGTGGGAGGAGAAGGCAAAGGATCTGGCTGGCCGCTTCATCAAGAACTTTGCAAAGTACGAGGGCAACGAGCACGGCAAGGCTCTGGTCTCTGCCGGCCCCCAGCTGTAAGCTGACAGCGCCTCTTACATAAGACCATAAAATCAAAACCCATCCGGTTTCCCGCAAAAAGGAAGTCGGATGGGTTTTTCTTGTAATTCATCTCGTTTTATGATACTCTAATAGATGAAAAGGCGCTGTATTGCAAATACAGGTGGTCAAACTCCTCCCGGCATCCAATGTCCGGAGGTGTTCAATTTTTTGTCTTCCTCCGGACGGTTTGAATGTTTACACAGGATCACCCAAAGGAGGATTCCATTATGGAAGTTTTGAATATTGTTTTTAGCGCACTGAACCTTCTGGCTACAGTCATCATCGGCGTCATCAATGTGACGTGGATGATTTCACGGGATGTCTTTCGGGACAGACCTCGAGCGAAACATTATTCCAAAAGCAAAAAAGATTGACCGCCTCTGTTCCCCAACGGATCGGTCAATCTTTTTTAACTAGATGCCGGTAAGGAGCTGACCATTTTGCAGGCAGTGCCTTTTCCTTATTTTTAGTATAGTGGCATCTCCCCTTTTTGTCAAGCATCTCTCTTCTCCAAAAAATGACCGATCCTATTTTTTTTTTGCGGAAATCTGTTATACTAAACCCAGCTTCTGCCCTGCGGCAGGAAGCACAGAAGGGGATATTGCATATGAAAAAAGCAACGGTCAACGACTACTTCCGACATCACTGGATGAAGCTCATGCTCTTCGCGCTCTTTACGGCGGCGGTATCCTTTTTCGCGCCGCTGAAAAACTTCCAGCTCAAGTGGCTCATCGACTCCAAGAGCAAGCAGGAGGCGCTGGGCTATATGGGGCTGGTGTTCCTCATCACCTTCACCAGCTGGTTTTTCGAACGGCTGAGCCGCCGCTCCTTTACAAAACTCGCCTGCGGCGCAGTGGAGCAGGTACGGGGGCAGGTCATGGAGCGAGTGCTGCGCCGCCCGGTGTCCCAATATCAGCGGGAGGGCGACGCAGCCTATCTCTCCCTGCTGACCACCGACCTGCGCACTCTCTACGACGACTATTATATGTCCCTCTTCAACATCGCGTTCTGGGGCGGCATCATGCTCTGTGCGCTGGGGATGTACCTTTACATCAGCCCGGTGATGCTGGCGGCCATCCTGCTTGTGACCGTGCCGCCGCTGGTCCTGCCCCGGAAGATGAATGAGCAGCTCAAAGCCTCCCGAGACGCTTTTTCGCTCCAGATGGCGGGCTACACCCAGCAGCTCAAGGAGCTTCTGGGCGGGTTCGAGGTCATCCGGGGCTTTCTGCGGGAGGACGCCTATGCCGCCCGCCACCGGGATGCTGCCCGGCAGGCCCGCGACAGCGAGCAGGCCTACCAGCAGAGCCTCAACGCCATGGTGGTCAACACCTCTCTCATCAGCAACCTCATCTTCCCCATCGTCATGCTGGTGGGCCTTTTTCTCGCTTTCGACGGGCGGCTGACGATGGGCACCGTCTCCACCGCCGCCAGCATGGCGAACTTCGTCATCACGCCCTGTAATCAAATCGCCCAGTGTTGGGCCAAGGTCAGATCCTCGAAGGGCATTCGTCAGCGGCTGGAAGCAGCCATGTCCGGCCCGGAAAAAGTCTCTGCGGGCCGGGCCATCGGTAAACTCGAGCACATCGAGTGCAAGGACACCGGCTTTGCCTACCCCGGAGCCGCTGCACCGGTGCTGCGCGGCGTCCGGCTGACGGTCTCCGGGCAGGAAAAAGCCGTCCTCGTGGGCGAAAGCGGCTGCGGCAAGTCTACACTGGCAAAGCTGCTGTTCCAGTACTACCCAGACTATACCGGCAGCATCCTCTTCAACGGCCAGCAGCTGCGTGACATCGACCGTCAGAGCCTCTACCAGCGGGTAGGTTACATTGCCCAGACAACCTATCTCTTCAATGACACCCTCCGCAGCAACATCTGCCTCGGCGCGGACTTCCCCGAGGCTCAGCTTTCCCACGCCATCGAAACGGCGGGCCTCACCGACTGGGTGAGCACCCTGCCCGACGGCCTCGACACCCTCATCAGCGAGAACGGCAAGAATCTCTCGGGCGGGCAGCGCCAGCGCATCGGCATCGCACGGCTGGCGCTTCGCCGGTACGACCTCATCATCGCCGACGAGATCACCGCCAGCCTCGACCCCGACACCAGCGGACAGGTCATGGAAAATCTGCTCGCCCTCCCCTGCATGGTGGTGGCCATCACCCACGACGTCTCGGGGGCGTTCATGAAGCAGTTTGACAAGGTATACCGGGTGGAGCACGGAAGCGTCACACAAGCATAAAAGGAGAGCCTGTGCCGGGTTTCAGCACAGGCCCTCCTCTTGTTTTTACCGGTTATTTTGCCGCGTCGAACTCGGCCAGAATATCTTCCGTGGGAGCCTGGGTCACGAGGCTGACCACCACGCAGACGGCCAGCGAGACGAGGAAGGCGGGCAGAAGCTCATAGATGCCGAAGACGCCGCCCAGCGGGCTGACGATGTACTTCCAGACGAAGACCATCAGGCCGCCGGAGAGCATACCGGCCAGAGCGCCCTGCCAGTTGCAGCGCTTCCAGAACAGGGAGCACAGCACCACTGCGCCAAAGGAGCCGCCAAAGCCGGCCCATGCAAAGCTGACGATGCCGAACACGCTGGAGTTGGGGTCGCGGGCCAGCACCACGCCCACCACGCTGACGCAGATGATGGTCAGGCGGGCTGCGAAGAGGCTCTGCTTCTCGCTCAGTTTGAGGTGGCCGAACTCCTGCAAAATGTTCTGGGACACGCTGGACGCAGCGGCCAGCATCTGGCTGTCTGCCGTGGACATCGTAGCCGCCAGGATGCCTGCAAGGATGAGTCCGGCCAGGACTGCCGCCAGCACACCGTGCTGACTGATGAGGCTGGCGATGCGGACGATGAGGGTCTCACTGGACGAGCCGCTGAGGAATTCCAGCGCACCTACCCTGGTCATGCCGAGGCCCACCATGCCGATGACGATGGACGCCGCCATGGCGATGACCACCCAGACGGTGGCAATGCGGCGGCTGAGCACCAGCTTCTTCTCGTCCTCGATGGCCATGAAGCGGAGCAGGATGTGGGGCATACCGAAGTAGCCGAGACCCCACGCCATGGTGGAGACGATGTCCAGCAGGCTGTACGAGGTGGCCGTGCCCTCGGCGGCGTTATGGCTGGCCATCATGGTCAGGTAGCCGGGCAGGCTCTGGGCGTTGGCCACAACGGCATCCCAGCCGCCTGCCGCGCCAATGCCGTACACCAGCACAGCCACAAGGGCCAGACTCATCACGATGGATTGGATGAGGTCGGTGGTGGTAACGGCGCGGAAGCCGCCCGTGATGGTATAGCCCACGATGACGCAGGCCGAGACCACCATGGCCGCCATGTAATCCACGCCGAACAGGCTGTGGAACAGCTTACCGCAGGCGGCAAAGCCCGAAGCCGTGTAGGGCACAAAGAACACGATGATGATCACCGCGCCCAGTGCGTTGAGCAGATTGCGCTGGTCGTGGAAGCGCAGGGACAGGAACTGGGGCACGGTGATGGCTTCCAGATTGGCCGAATACCGCCGCAGCCGCCGGGCCACGATGAGCCAGTTCAGCCAGGTGCCCAGCGCCAGGCCGATGGCGGTCCAGCCGGGCGAGGCGATGCCGGTGAGGTAGGCAAGGCCCGGCATTCCCATCAGCAGCCAGCTGGACATATCGCTGGCTTCGGCGCTCATGGCCGTGACCAGCGGGCCCATTTTGCGGCCGCCGAGGTAGAAATCGGTGCTGTCATTGTTGGACTTGCTGTATGCAAACCCAACCAACAGCATTGCCACCAGATAGATGATGATGGTGGCGATGATGCAGATGTTGGTCATATACTTTTTCCCCCTTGTCTTTCCAAATGAAAGTACCCTTCGATTTTACCACAGTAAAGCATCAAAGTGCAAGTCTTTTGGCAAAACTTTGTCCTGATTCGCCAAAAGTCCACGAGTGGCGGACAAAAAGTTTTCAAAGCGACAGGAAACATCCGGCCCCGGGATTTTTCTTGCAAAATCCCGGAAATCTGTTATACTACCAATCCAGGGGGTTAGTGTATATGAAAGAATCCAAAACCATGCAAGCTGTACCGGGCTCCGGTGTGGTGTGGCAGGCCTTCCGGGCCGCCGCACCCCAGACCGTGCCGGTTTTTGCAGGCTATCTCGTGCTGGGCATGGGCTACGGCATCTATGTGCAGAGCCTTGGCCTGCCCGTCTGGATGCCTATGCTCATGGGCACCGTGGTCTACGGCGGTTCGCTGGAATTTGTGCTGGCAAGCCTGCTGCTGAGCGCGTTCTCACCCCTTTCGGCCTTTCTGATGGCGCTGATGATCCAGGCGCGGCATTTGTTCTACGGCCTTGCCATGCTGGAGCGCTACAAGGGCTACGGCCTGCGCAGCTTTTATATGATCTTTGCCATGAGCGACGAGACCTTTTCCATCACCTGCTCGGCAGAGCCGCCGGAAGGGGTGGACAAGGGCTGGTTCATGTTCTTCATTACCCTGCTGGATCAGTTCTACTGGGTGGCCAGCGCGGGGCTGGGGGCTGCGGTGGGCTCTGTCCTGCCCTTCAGCACCGAAGGCGTGGATTTTGTGATGACGGCTATGTTCACGGTCATCTTCCTGAACCAGTGGGAAAAGGACAAGCAGCACTACAGCGCCCTCATCGGCATTGCGGCCCCGCTGGTGTGCCTGGCGGTGTTCGGTTCCGGCAGCTTCCTGCTGCCTGCCATGGCCTGCATTCTGGTGCTGCTGCTGGCCCTGCGCAAGCCCATTGAGAAAGCCGAAGGCACCGAAGCGGACAAACGGAAGGAGGAGACCGGCGTATGACTGCCATTCAGATGGGCATCAGCATCGCGGTGTGCACGGCCGCCACGATGCTGACCCGTTTTTTGCCCTTTGTGGTGTTTTCGTCCAAGGACCAGCAGCCGCCGGAGGTGGTGCGGTATCTGGGGCGGGTGCTGCCCGCCGCCATCTTTGGCATGCTGATCGTTTACTGCCTCAAGAGCGTGACTCCCTTTGCGGGCAGCCGCGGTGCCCCGGAGGCCATTGCGCTGCTGGTGACCGTTGCCCTGCACAAATGGAAGCACGAAACGCTGCTCAGCGTGGCGGGCGGCACCCTGTGCTATGTGTTGTTGGTGCAGCTGGTATTCTGATCGGAAAAAGCTCCCCCGTCATGGCGCTGTGCCATGGGCGGAGGAGCTTTTTGCTCAGTGATAGAAGGTATCGAAGTTCACCTGACGGTAGAACCGCTGCTGCAGCTGGTCGAAGCTGTCGCAGTTCTGGGCCAGCAGCCACATGCTCTTGGTGACCACGGCTTCGATGGTCATGTCATGGGCTTCCAGGAAGCGGAATCGGTTCTTCACCCGCTTGCCCACCTCGTACACGCCCACGTCGCTGCCCTCATAGGTCACCTGCGTGGTCAGGATGAGCACCTTGTGGGTCTGCTCGTAGTGGCCCAGCCCCTCGGCAAAGGCGTCCATGAGCCGCTGCGGGATGCCGCCCACGCCGAAGCTCTCCACGATGACGCAGTCGTACAGGCGGAAGATCTCCGGGATCATGCCGGGGTCCATGCCGGGGATGAGCTTGAGCAGGAACACCCGGGGGTTCATGGCGCGGCCGAACTCCACCGGGCCGGTGGGCCAGGGCGAAGGCACATAGCGCACCAGACGGTCGCCCTGCACCAGTGCCAGCTCCGGGAAGTTGACCGAGGCAAAGGCGTCGTAGCTGATGGTCTTGTTCTTTTTGGCACGGGTGCCGGCAATGACGTGCCCGCCAAACACCACCATCACGCCCCGGCTGCCCGGGTCCAGTGCACAGATCACGCTGTCGCGCAGGTTTTTCTTGGCGTCGGTGATCTCGTTGGAGATGGGCTGCTGGGCACCGGTGAGGATGATGGGCTTGTCCGCGTTCTGGATGAGGTAAGAAAGTGCCGCTGCGGAATAGGCCAACGTATCGGTGCCGTGGCAGATGATGAAACCATCGTACAGGGCGTAGTTCTCCTGAATGGCGCGGGCCATCATCAGCCAGTGTTCCTGGCCGAGGTCGGTGCTGTCGATGCTGCACAGGGCCAGCGTTTCCGGGATGCACAGGTCGTTGAGCTCCGGAAGATGGGCCAGCAGCTCGTCGCTGCTGAGCACAGGCCGGAGGCCCTGCGGAGTATGTACGCTGGCAATGGTGCCGCCGGTGGTAATGAAAAGAATGCGCTGTTTGGTCATAAAAAGCCTCCATGGCAGAAAATCAGAGAAACGAACCCAGTATAACACACTCTTTTCCGGCTGAAAAGTGCCCCGCAGCGGCAAAAGGCTGCTTTTTGCGACCCGGTCACAGAAGTTTTGCGGAAAAAGGTGTATACTATAAGAAAAGTTTCCGATGCAGTGGATGTGGTGAAGCTGCCCGCTACGACCCCATCCCCAAATTAAAAATCATGTTTCCTCTGATCATGGCCAGAGCGAAGCGGAGGCCATTTTAAATCGTGACTCTGAAAAGGAGGACCAACCATGTCCAACATTGTGATCGTAGGTTCCGGCCCGGCGGGCGTGTCTGCCGCACTCTATGCGGTCCGCGCGGGGGTGGACACCACCGTGCTGACCAAAGGCCCCGGTGCGCTGGACCGGGCCGAGAAGATCGAAAACTACTACGGCCTTGCTCAGCCGGTTTCCGGTGCGGAGCTGGAGCGCCGCAGCATTGAGAACGCCAAACGCCTGGGGGTGCGGTTTGTGACCGCCGAAGCCGTGGGGCTGACCTATACGGATAAACTCACGGTAGAAACCATAGGGGAAGATTACCCGGCGGACGCGGTGATCCTGGCCACGGGGGCCTCCCGTGCGGTGCCGCGCATTCCGGGCCTTGCCGGGCTGGAGGGCCACGGCGTGAGCTGGTGTGCCGTCTGCGACGCCTTTTTCTACCGCGGCAAGGATGTGGCCGTGCTGGGCAGCGGAGCCTATGCCCTGCACGAGGTGCAGGCCCTGCTGCCAGTGGTGAAAAGCGTCAGCCTGCTGACCAACGGCATGCCGCTGACCGCAGAATTCCCGCCGGAGGTGACCGTATACCCGCAGAAGGTGGAGGCTGTTCTGGGCGAACAGGTGGTCACCGGGGTGCAGCTGTCCGACGGGCAGGAGGTTGCCCTGTCCGGTGTGTTCGTGGCGCTGGGCGTGGCGGGCAGCACTGCGCTGGCCCGCAAGATCGGGGAACAGAAGGATGCCCTCACCGCCCTGCAGGCCCATCTGGCAGCCTGGGTGGATTTCCCGGAGGAAGATGTGCCGGAGCTGGACGAAGCCCATCTGCGCAGCGTTCTGGGCAGCGTGCAGGAGACGCTGGACGGGCTGATCCGCAACTATCAGGCGGACACCGTCCTGCGCGAGGGCGTGGACTGTGCCATCGTGGGCCGCCCCAATGCGGGCAAGTCCACCTTGCTGAATCTGCTGGCCGGGTTCGACCGTGCCATCGTCACCCCGGTGGCAGGCACCACCCGCGACGTGGTAGAGCAGGCGGTGCAGCTGGGGGATATCCGGCTGAACCTCTTTGACACCGCCGGTCTGCGCGAGACCGAGGACGCCATTGAAGCGGAGGGCATCCGCCGCAGCTGGAAGAAACTGGAAGAGGCTGGCCTGATCCTGGCGGTGTTCGATGGCTCGGAGCCGCCTACCCGGGAGGATCTGGAGCTGGCCCGGCGCTGTGCGGGCCGCCCGGCCATTGCCCTGGTGAACAAGGAAGATAAACCCACGCAATTTGATGCGGAGCTCATCGCCCCGTACTTTGCCATGGTGCTGCCGGTGTGCTGTCAGGAGGAGGGCAGCCGCAAGGTCATTGCGGCTGCCGTGGCGCGCCTGCTGGGCACCAGTCAGATCGACCCCCATGCGGCCAGCCTGTCCGGCCAGCGGCAGCTGTCGGCGGCCCTGCGGGCGCGGGATGCCGTAACGGGTGCACGGGAGGCCGTGGAGGCCGGGTTCGGGCTGGACGCCGTGTCGGTGTGCGTGGATGACGCGCTGGACGCACTGTGTGAACTCACCGGCGAAAACGCCTCGGAAGCCGTCATCGAACAGGTGTTCGAGCGGTTCTGCGTGGGAAAGTAAAACTCTTATCTATGGCGAAGCGCACGCGGAGCCATTTTAAATCATGATCTTGCAACAGAGGAACGTATGAACCATTTAGGAGAGTATGATGTCATTGTGATCGGTGCCGGGCATGCCGGCATCGAAGCGGCCCACGCCGCTGCCACACTGGGCGCCAAGACCGCCGTGTTCACCATGAGTCTGGACGCTATCGGCAATATGCCCTGCAATCCCAGCATCGGCGGAACTGCAAAAGGAACGTTGGTGCGTGAATTGGATGCCCTTGGCGGCGTGATGGGTCTGGCGGCGGATGCCACCTACCTGCAGAGTCGGATGCTGAACAAGGGCAAGGGCCCGGCCGTGCACGCACTGCGGGTGCAGACCGACCGCAAACGCTACCACGAATACATGAAGCACGCACTGGAGCTTACCCCCGGCCTTGCCATCCATCAGGCCGAGGTGGTGGGCCTTGAGGTGGAAAACGGCCGGGTGAAGGGCATCGTTACCCAGCTCAACGGCGAGTACACCGCAAAGTGTGTGGTGCTGGCCACCGGCACCAATCTGGGCGGCAAGATCTTTGTGGGCGATGCCTGGTATGCCTCCGGCCCGGACGGCATGCACGCGGCCAATGCCCTGACCGAGAGCCTGAAGGCTGCCGGTCTGCCCCTGCGGCGGTTCAAGACCGGCACCCCCGCCCGTGTGCACCGGCGCAGCATCGACTTCAGCCGGCTGGAATGCCAGCCCGGCGACCCGGACAACGAGCTGCAGCCCTTCAGCTTCATGACCGACGCCCCTATGCACAACAAGGTGGAATGCTGGATCGCCTACACGAACCCGGAGACCCACAAGATCATTCTGGACAACATCCAGCGCAGCCCGCTGTACGGCGGCATGATCGAGGGTGTCGGCCCGCGTTACTGCCCCTCCATCGAGGACAAGGTGGTGCGCTTTGCGGGCAAGGACCGCCACCCCATCTTTGTGGAGCCCTGCGGTGAGAACACCGAGGAAATGTACCTGCAGGGTGCTTCCAGCAGTCTGCCGGAGGACGTGCAGAATGCCTTCTACCGCAGCATCCGGGGCTTTGAGCACATCGAGATCCTGCGCCCGGCCTATGCCATCGAATACGACTGTGTGGACCCCACCAGTCTGGAAGCCACGCTGGAAAGCAAGGTGGTGCGGGGTCTGTACGGGGCAGGACAGTTCAATGGCACTTCCGGCTACGAGGAAGCTGCCGCACAGGGCCTGCTGGCCGGTCTGAACGCCGCCCGCAATGCACTGGGCAAGGAGCAGCTGATCCTTCCGCGTCACACCAGCTACCTTGGCACCCTGGTGGATGATCTGGTGACCAAGGGCGTCATGGACCCCTACCGCATGATGACCAGCCGCAGCGAATACCGGCTGACCCTGCGGCAGGACAATGCCGACACCCGCCTGACCCCCATCGGCCGGGAATACGGTCTTGTGCAGGACGACCGCTGGGCAAAGTACCAGCACACCCAGAACATTCTGGAAGCGGAGCGCCGCCGCCTGCACGACGCCCATCTGCGCACTGCCGACCTGCAGGCCGCCATGACGGCGGCCGGGGGGGCCCCCGGCGGCCTGCCCTCGGAGCCATGCGAGGTCTTCGGTGCGCACGACGCCGTCGGCCATTTTCATGTAGGGCCCGCAGTTGTAGCCCAGGAAAAGGTAGCCTCCCGCACGGTACGCGACGCGCCCGTCATGGCCGAATATGCAGCGGAACGTCGTGCATCCGCTCTCCGACCAGGTCGTTTCATGGTTGCCCATGACGGTGAACCACGGTTTTTCGAGCTGTGACATCAGCCCGTACACGTGCTCCAGTTCCTCGTCGCTGCCCGTGTTGGTGAGATCCCCGCCGAAGATGACCAGTTCGGCATCCGACGCGTTGGCTTCGGCGACGGCCACGCGGA
>OGOH01002724.1_pt1 | contig 10669 bp, 6 predicted proteins | sample 1552571 | NCBI WGS metagenome assembly OGOH01 (sample SAMEA2580170, study PRJEB22360) | human gut metagenome | biome: human gut; feature: human-associated habitat; material: faeces | place: Denmark | collected 2008/2010
GGGTGGCCCCGCCGCTGCCACCGCAGCCCACCAGGGCAACCGCGGCAAAGAGACTGATGCAGAGGGTGAGAATCGCAAAGGCCTTCTTTTTCATGGTCGTGTCCTCCTCGATCTGTAATCGTCCATGGATTACCTGCCTTTACTGTACGCGTGGACGGCTCGCTAGGGTGGGCCATGTGTCCCATTCTGGGGGCCGGATTTGCGCCGTTAAGTGGCAATATGTCCGGGCGCAAAAGAGGGGAGGGCCGGTACTGCCGGCTCTCCCCGGGGTGAGGTGCCCGTTGATTTAATGGGGCGCGCGTGCGTGGGCGTTGCCCCAACAGGTTCCTTGTTTATAGATATGTCCCAGTTTGTGACGTCCGGAAGTCTCGAAAGGTGGGCCATGTGTTCCATGTTTGCGGTGGCATGGTCTATCGTTCGTCATAGAAATCCGCGATGGCCAGGTGCGCTGACGCTCATGTACTTATGGGCTAGACTTAGCACCATTATGTGATTGATGCGGTCGGTCGGCGGTTGCCACCCGACCGATGTATATGACTTGAAGGTGCGTGCGTATGAGCCAAGAGATGATGGATAAAACATGTCGAGAGTTTGCCGAGGCGCTTGCCGCACGCGAGCCGGTTCCCGGTGGTGGCAGCGCGAGCGCCTTTGTAGGTGCGCTGGGCGCCTCGCTTTGCGGAATGGTTGCCCGCTATGGGGCGACAAACCCCGCGCTTGCCGATCGCGCAGACGATCTGACGCGCGCGTTTGCCCAGGCGGATGAGTTGGCGCAGGAACTTGTGGGTCTGGTTGCCGAGGACGTTCGTGCCTACGGGCAGGTGTCCGCGGCGTACGGTATTCCGCGTGACGATCCGGCTCGAGCGACCGCGATTCAGGATGCGCTGCATGTGGCCGCTCTGCCGCCGTATCGCATTATGGATGCCTGCGGGCGTGCGCTGGCGCTGCTCGGGGACATGGCCGACAAGGGTTCGCGTCAGCTGCTGTCCGATGTGGCGTGCGGCGCCGTGTTCTGCCGTGCCGCTATGCAAGGCGCGAGTTTGACGCTCTTTGCGAACACCACGTCTATGAAGGATCGCGTTCGTGCCGAGGAGCTCGAGACGGCGTGTGATGAGCTGCTCGACACATGGTTGCCGCGCGCCGATGCGCTGGCGCGTCGCGCCTCCGACGCTGCAAGGAAGAGAGGATAGCCATGGCTGAACTGCTGAAGGGTGCTCCCGTTGCTCGCGCTTTGACTGAGGAACTTGCTGCTCGCTGCGCAGCCCTGCGCGAGCGGGGCGTTGTTCCGACGTTGGCTATCGTGCGTGTAGGTGAACGCGAGGACGACCTATCCTACGAGCGCGGTGCGCTCAAGCGCTGCGAAAAAGTGGGGATTGAGGCTCGTCGCGTTTTGCTTTCTGACGATGTTTCGCAGGACGAGCTGTTGACGGCCATCGAGGACATCAATACCGATTCGGCTGTTCATGGCTGCCTGATGTTCCGCCCGCTGCCCGCCGGCCTTGACGAGAACGCCGTCGCCGCAGCGCTCGATCCCGCCAAGGACGTTGACTCCATGACGCCGGCTTCGCTGCTCACCACGCTTTCGGGGCGCGGCGAGGGTTTTGCCCCCTGCACAGCCGAAGCCGTGCTTGCTTTGCTGGATCATTACGGCGTTGAGCTGGATGGAGCTAAGGTTGCTGTGGTCGGGCGCTCGCTGGTGATCGGGCGTCCCGTTGCCGCCATGCTTACGGCGCGCAATGCGACCGTGACGACGTGCCATACGCATACGCGCGACCTTGCTGCCGAGTGCCGTACTGCCGAGATTGTGGTTGCCGCCGTTGGACGCGCGCGGACGATACCACGGCCTGCGGTTCGCGAGGGCCAGACGATCATCGATGTTGGCATTAATTGGGACGAGGCCGCTGGCAAGCTGGTCGGGGACGTGGATTTTGATGCTACGGAGCCGGTCGTTAACGCCATCACACCCGTGCCGGGCGGCGTGGGGGCTGTGACCACCGCGATTCTCGCCAAACACGTGATCGAGGCGGCGGAGCGTGCATCGAAATAGGCTTTTGACCACAAGGGCTGCCGAGGCCGTGGTTTCGCCCTTTCTGCGCCGAAGCGATACACTGTTATCGTTTGATTTCTTCGCTCAAGGAGGATGCGCATGCCGTGCACAACGATTCTGGTCGGTAAAAACGCAAGCTACGACGGGTCGACCCTGGTCGCGCGTAACGAGGACTCGTCCAACGGGGTGTTTGAGCCCAAGCACATGCGCGTAGTGCATCCCGACGAGCAGCCGCGCGTCTACACGAGCGTCCTGAGTCACCTGACCGTTGAACTGCCCGATAACCCCATGCGCTACACGAGCGTCCCCGATGTTGTTCCGGGCCACGGCATCTGGGCCGAGGCCGGTTTCAACGAGCTCAATGTGGGCATGTCTGCAACTGAAACGCTCACCACCAACGAGCGCGTCCGCGGTGCCGACCCGCTTGTGGACTACGTGCCTGCCAAGGGCAACGAGGGTGAGGACGGCTATGTGCCGGCGCAGCCTGGTGGCCTGGGCGAGGAGGATATGGTGACCCTGGTCCTGCCGTATGCCAAGTCCGCCCGCGACGGCGTTCGTATCCTGGGCGACCTGCTCGAGCGCTACGGCACCTACGAGAACAACGGCATCGCCTTTAGCGACGTGGACGAGATCTGGTGGCTGGAGACCATCGGCGGCCACCACTGGATCGCCAAGCGCGTGCCCGACGACGCCTATGTGACCATGCCCAACCAACTGGGTATCGACAGCTTTGACCTGGATGACGCCGAGGGCGCCCAGGTCGATCACATGTGCTCCGCCGACCTGCGCGCCTGGATGGCCGAGTGGCATCTGGACCTGACGCTGGGCGTCGGGGGTGACGGTCCGGCGACGGTCTTTAACCCGCGCGAGGCCTTTGGCTCGCACAGCGACAGCGACCACGTCTACAACACGCCGCGCGCCTGGTACATGCAGCGTTGCCTCAACCCCAGCGACGTGTGGGATGGTCCCGAGGCCGACTACACGCCCGAGAGCGACGATATCCCCTGGAGCCGCGTGCCCGAGCGCAAGGTGACCATCGAGGACATCAAGTACGTACTCTCGAGCCACTACCAGGGCACGGAGTACGACTGCTACGGCAGCAAGGGCACGCCCGCTACGCGTGGCGCATATCGTCCCATCGGCATCAACCGCAACAGCCAGCTTGCCGTGTTGCAGCTGCGCCCCTATGCACAGTCGGCCTACCGCGCCGTGCAGTGGATGGCCTTTGGCTCCAACTCGTTTAACGCGCTGGTTCCGCTGTACGCCAACGTCGAGACCATGCCCGAGTACTATGCCGACACACAGGCTCGCGTGACGTCCGAAAACTTCTACTGGGCCAACCGCCTGATCGGCGCCCTGGCCGACGTCCGTTTCCATGAGTGCGGTCGCGCTGTGGAGGACTATCAGGAGAAGGTCGGTGGCATGGGTCACAAGCAGATCCATGACGTCGACGCCGCTGTTGCCGCGCTACCCAAGGCCGATGTGCCCGCCGAGCTTGCACGCGCCAATGAGGCCTTTGCCGAGCGTGTTCGCGTGGAGACCGATGCTCTACTGGGCAAGGTGCTCTACACCACGAGCTGCGCCATGAAGAACTCTTTCGCGATGAACGACAACGTGAGGTAGGGATTTCCCGTCGATTGAATAGCGCTAAAACGCTTTGTCGCTTTCGCTCAATCTTGGGTACAAGAACGCCAATGCAGTTGTTTGTGATTGGAGACAACCATGGTTATGAAACTCGATCAGCTTGTTAACGGCGCCATTAACGTGGGCTTTGGCGCTGCCGCCGTTGCTGTCGAAGGCGGCAAGAAGGTTCTCGACGACCTTAATACCAAGGGCGAGCAGGTTCGCAAGGACGCCGGCGCTCCCGATATCGCCCGCAGTGTGTCCGACATGTTCGAGCAGGCCGGCGGTACCATCTCCGATCTGACCGAGCGTCTGGGCATGCAGGGCGAGACCGCGGCCCAGCGCGTGCTCGATGAGCTCATCCTTGCTCGCGTCCGCGTTATGACCGCGTCCGAGCGCACGGCCTTCCTGGCCCACGTGCGCGACATCGTCGATTCGGTCGAGGACAACGTGACCTCGGTGCCCGTCGAGTCCGTTGAGCCCGACGATGCGAAGGATACCGAAGAGGCCGAGTAGCAGCGCAGATGGCAGATTCCACCACCGATTACAACAAACTAGATCCCCTGGGTGACGAGGCGGCGGTTGTCGATGAGGTCGACGCCGCCGTCTCGGGCGCTCGCAAGAAGCCGCGCGCTGTCGATATGGTGCCCGAGGAGCCCGACGCGATGGCGCCGGACGAGGAATACCAGCTCACGCCGGCGGGTCGCCGCGAGCGTATCGGGCAGATTGTTCGCCTGGTTAAAAAGTACCGCGTGTGGGATAACCTCACGCCGGTTCGTTTGCGCCGCCTGCTCGAGGAACTCGGCCCCATGTTCGTCAAGATGGGGCAGATTCTGGCCAACCGGTCCGAGATTCTGCCGCAACGCTTTTGCGATGAGCTGCGCCGCTTGCGCTCCGACGTGGAGCCGGTGCCGTACGAGGTAGTGCTCCGTTGCTTGGAAGAGGAATACGGCCTGCGCCTGGGGGAGATGTTCGATGCGATCGACCCCAATCCGCTTGGTAGCGCATCGCTCGCGCAGGTGCACCGCGCTCGTCTGGTGACGGGCGAGGACGTGGCCGTCAAGGTGCAGCGCCCCGGTGCGCAGCAGGTTATGGCACAGGACATCGATATCATCCGCTCGGTGGTGCGTATCGTTTCCAAGTTCGTCAATACCGATCAATTCGTTGACCTGCACGGCGTAGTCGAGGAGCTGTGGACCTCGTTTCGCGAGGAGACCAACTTTTTGGCCGAGGCCAAAAACCTCAACGACTTCTACGAGTTCCATGAGAGCGTTCATGGCGTGACGTGCCCTAAATCCTATCTGGACCTGTGCACCGAGCACGTGGTGGTTATGGACTACGTCGACGGCATTTCGATCGCCGATCCTGAACACTTGGTGGCCGAGGGCTATGACTTGGAAAAGATCGGTGCTGCAATCGTCGAGGACTACTCGACGCAGGTGCTCGACGACGGCTTTTTCCATGCTGACCCGCATGCGGGAAACATCATCCTCAAGGACGGCATTGTCTACTTTATCGACTTGGGCATGGTCGGACGCATGTCGAGCCACGATCGCGGTATCGTCAAGGACATGATTTTCGCCGTGGCCGAGGGTGACGTGCCCAAGCTCAAGGATTCGCTCATGCGCTTCGCCGTGACGCGTGGCGACTCGGCTGAGCTCGATCATTCGGCCTTTTTGTCCGATCTTGACTTTATCGTGGCTGACTTTGCGGGCCTTGACCTGAAGGATCTGGATATCGGCGAGTTTTTGACCTCGCTGCTAAACTTGGCGCGCAAAAACGACGTTGAGCTGCCGAGCGTGGTGACAATGTTCGCGCGCGGCATGGTGACGCTCGAGGGTCTGCTGACCGAGTACATGCCCAACGTCAACATGATCCAGATCATTCAGGCTCATATCAAAAACGAGAAGAGCATCTATGCCCGCATGCGCGAGATGAGCCGCGACTTTGCTGCGAGCAGCTATCGCGCGGCAAAAGGCTCGCTCGAGGCGGCCGAGTATCTGGGCTTGGCTTCGCGTATGCTCACGCGCGGCCAGCTTAAGGTGAACACGCAGATCATGAGCAGCGATAAGGCGCTGCGACAGCTGGGCGGAATCATCGACCGCATGTCGATGGCGATTGTGATCGCCGGTCTGTTTATCGGTTCGTCGGTGGTGTACTATGCACGCATCGAGCCGGTTGTGTTTGGTATCCCAGTCATTGGCTTTATGGGCTACGTGAGCGCGCTGGTGCTGGCGCTTATGCTGGGTCGCAATATCTGGCTCAACAGCCACGGCGGCAAGCACTAGAGGCTGTGACCGTCACCACATTCTCCTATCGCAAACAATAGCTTTTACCTTGGGCTTCGCCTGCGTGCGAGGCCCTTTTGCGTGATAGCATATTGACGGTTTTAATCGATGGCCTAGATGGTGGTGCGGAGACGCACGAATGCGCGGTTTTCCTGCGCGTTTGGGAGAATCGGGGTGCAAGTCCCCGGCTGTACCAGTAACCGTAATTCCTCTTGGCTCGGGATGTTCGCGTCGCAGATCGGACGGCGCGCCCGAGTCGTTAAGGTTAAGTCGGATCGCCTCCCATCTTGCATGCGGCTGCGGCGTATGCCGCCGGTGTGCATAGGGCTCTGGAGGGAAGGGGGACCCCGATGGGGGAACTCGAGCGCAACATGCGCGATGACGTGGGGCAGCTTCAAGGCAACGCTCCAAGTACAGACAGTAGGAGACAAATGGATATGTTTGAGGACGAGTGCCAGCGTGCCTCGCTTCGTCGCCGTGGCGTAATCGCGCGCGGCGTGGCAAAGCGCTGCCTGGTGGCATTCCTGGCCTTCGCGATGGCCTTCAGCACCACGCCGGCTCAGCTGTGGGCCGAGGGTGCCGAGGGCATTACCGACGCTGTGGCTCAGGCTACGACGCCAGGCGAGGACGCAGCGCTTGCGGGCGGTACCGCTGAGCAGAGCGGCGCCGAGGTTTCGGATTCCGGGAGCGCGCCTGCAGCTAGGGCCGCCACTACAGAGGCAGCAACTGGCGACGAAGGCTCGGCGACGGGGGAGAGCCCTGCCACGAGCGAGCAGTCTTCGACGGCATCCGCTGGCCAAGCAGGATCTGCCGCCGCGGCTGCCGTCCAGACAGAGAACCCGACAGAAACTGGCGATGTCGTCAAGAAGCAAATCGAGGTCTCGTTCTCGATTATCGGCACCGATGCCGACGGCAAGGCTCAGACCTGGGTGGCGCCTACGCAGCTCAAGCTCGACGAGGGCGCGACGGCTGCGGATGCCTTCATTAAGCTGCAGGAGAAGACGGGCTTCAAGGCGAAGTACGATCCGAACACGGCATACGGTTTCTACCTCGAAAGCATCACCTCCCCGAGCGATGGCCGCACGCTTGCCTACGATCCGACGACTCATGCCTACTGGCAGCTGTTCGTCGACGGCGCGTCTTCCTCGGTTGGCGCGAGCAGCGTCAAACTCACCCAGGGGCAGAAGATTGAGTTTGCCTTTACGGGTGGTAGCGCGTCCCCTGTCGTTAAGGACCAGCTTGCTGCGAATGTGACCGTCATTGGTCGCGATGCCCAGGGCAAGACTCAGGCCTGGGTCGACAACGCGCAGTATGTGGTGACGTCCGGTTCGAGCGCGCTTGATCTTACGAAGGTCGCGCTTGAGGCGAATGATATTGACGCCGTTGCTGCGGGCTCCTTCATTCTGAGCCTTAAGTACAACGGTGTTGAGCTGGGTACGCCCCAAGATTATTCGACCTATTGGCAGCTGTTTATCAACGGCAAGTCGAGTGACTATACGGCGGACAATGTCACCATCCATGCTGGCGATACCGTCACGTGGTTCTACGGTGGCTGGGGCGACCAGTTGCCGTCCGATTCTGTCCATGCTTCCGTTCAGGTGCTTGGCAAGGACAAGGACGGCAAGCAGCAGGTTTGGGCTTCGACGGGCCAGACGAGTCTCAAGGCGGGCTCTACTGCTAAGGACCTGTTGGAGCAGACTGGTCTTAAACTCAAAGCTACAGAAGAGTCTTGGGGTTGGTACCTTAGGGGCATTACCTCGCCGCTTGACGGTAAGACCTATTGTGGCTCTGATGCTGCGACCAATAGCTATTGGCGCTTCTACGTAAATGGCAAGTTCGCCGACGTTGGCGCTGGTGCCTACGAGCTCCATGAGGGTGACGCCGTCACCTTTATGTATGCTGGCGACAGCGATGCCCTCCCTGGTCAGGTGCTTGGATCCGCCGATATCATCGGTCCCGATGTCAACGGCAACAATGCTCGCTGGGGCTCGGCAAGCAACGTTTCTCTGCCCGAAGGCTCTACTGCCCAGAACCTTATTGAGACGGTTCTGAAGGCCAAGGGCGTTACGTACAACGGCTCCCAGAGTGGTGAGTACTGGTTCCTCAATTCCATCAACTCGCCATTCGAAGACGAGACGTACGGCTATGATGGTGCGACCAACAAATATTGGCATCTGTATATCAACGGAGAGCCCTCCTTACTCTGCGCCAATCAGATTACGCTCAAGAGCGGCGATAAGGTCACGCTTGCCTATACCACCGATAATTCGCCCATGCCCGATCCCGACAAGATTGTCGTGGATCCGAGCGCGACGACTCCTGATTGGGATGCCGAGTGGGCCGGCTACGGCAACAGTGGCAACGGTTCGACCGTAACGGATGCCAAGACGCCTGCGCAGGCCGCCGGTCTTAAGTGGGCCTTCGATTGGAAGGCCGAGTCTGGTCAGCAGTATGCCAACTGCAGCGAGCCTGTCATTGCTAACGGCTTTGTGTACATCGCGACCGAGAACGAGCTCATTAAGATCGATTCGTCCACGGGCAAAAAGGTTGCCTCTGCGCCGCTTGCCTCCAAGGTGAGCTATACCTCTCGTCCGATCTATACCAATGGCCTTATCATCGTTCCGCTCAACGGCGGTGCGGTCCAGGCGATTACTGCAGACAAGCTGATCTGCAAGTGGCTGACGCCTGGTTTGACGGACTTGACGCAGAGCTCCTGCACCGTCGTTTCGGACGGCGAGTACGTCTATGTAGGCTCGGTCGATATTTTGTATGACGAGAATTACAACACGACCTACGGCAACGGCTCCTTTGCGCGCATTAAGATTGCCACGGGCGAAGTTTCTTGGCAGAACATCGACCCTGCCGAGGGCTATTACTGGACTGGTGCGGCTTTGACGGATAAGTATGCCATCGTTCCTACGAGCGCAGGTACGCTTAAGTGCATTGATAAGGCAACGGGTGATGTCGTTTCGACCATGAAGCTCGGCGCCCTTGCGAACGCTGACTGCGTCGCCGATCCGTCCAATGGTTCGACCTTCTATCAGATGACGCACGACGGAAAGCTCCATGTGATTTCGCTTTCGGCGAAGGGCGTGCTGAGTGAGCAGAAGACGGTTGATCTGGGCCTTACGAATAATCTGAGCGCCCCTGCGGTGTCTGGTGACAATCTGATTGTCGGCGGACAGACGGCTACTGGCTCTGCTCTGGTTCTCTATAACCTGAAGACGGGTAAGACCACGATGGTCGCTGCTGCCGACGGCAAGGCGCTGCCGGCTGGCCTCAACGGTATTGCTGCTACTCCGCTGGCGAGTGTTCAGGGCGGCAAGACCTATGTGTACTTCACCGTTAACAGCGCGGATAGCAAGGATTACGTCAACTACTCTGCTGGTGGTGGCGTGTATCGCTATACGCTCGGCGATGCAGAGGCGACGCAGATTTATGATGCGGCTGGCCATTACCAGTACTGTGACTCTCCGGTCATTGCCGATGCATCTGGCAATCTCTACTACATCAATGATTCGGGCACGCTGTTTAAACTTGGAGCTGTCGATTATATAGCAAAGCCTTTTGAAAAAGAGGAAGTAACATTAAGGTTAAATACACATCTTAAGATATACAAAATGCAGCAGGAGATGGAGTCGTATAACAAAAAACTTCATCAGGTAGTAAATGAGCAGATAACGAGAGTTAATGAAGAACAGAAAAATGTACTTGCAGCACTTGCAGAAATCTTAAAAATGCGTGCAAACATTTATGAGAGAGGAATTGATAAGGTTTCGGCAAACAGTCGTATGCTTGCCATAAGTCTTCAATTTTCACCTAAGTTTGATAAGGAAATATCGAGTGCTTTCGTTGATAAGATAGAGACTGCTTCTTTGTTACATGATATAGGTATGCTTTCCGTAAACGATGCAGTTGCATATAAAAACACCAATCTTACAGCAGATGAGCTGGAAGGTATAAGGCGGCATACGGTGGTTGGAGCAGATTATTTGCAAAAGATAAATACGGACAAAAATAAAAACGGTTATCTTGAGATGGCAGTCGAAATAGCAAAATATCATCATGAGAACTGGGATGGAACAGGCTATCCGGAGGGACTCTCAGGCACAGATATACCCCTTTCTGCGAGGATAGTAGCGGTCATAGATACATTTATGGCATTGAACAGTGAAAGAAGCTACAGAGACGCATATACGCGGGAGGAGAGTGTTGAGATTATAAAGAGTGAAGCCGGCAGGAGATTTGATCCGGATATAATAGATATATTCAGTAAGATTCAGAAACAGTTATCCTGTGAGCTGTAAGAAAAACAGGAGAGACATAAATACAGTACATAATTTATACAGGCAGGAGGAAAGGCAATGGACTCTATGATGGGAATATTTTATGAAGAAAGTTCAAGGCTTGTAGAAGAGTTAAAGAGAAATTTTTCAGAATATATTGGTAAAGATATATATGGTCAGGAACTCATACAGGAAATTTTCCGTGCAGTCCATACAATAAAAGCTGATGCCACAATGATGCTGTTTGACGGTATAGCGGCATTAAGTAAAAAATTTGAAAGATTATTGTACTGTTTTAGAAATGGTCCTAAGGTGATTGAGGATACAGAGCGTTTTGACGGTGTGTTTTGCGGATATGTAGATTTTGTTGAACAGGAGCTTGATAAAATTGCTCAAGGGGAAGCACTGGAAAATGTACCGGAAGAACT
>OGOH01002726.1_pt1 | contig 10668 bp, 8 predicted proteins | sample 1552571 | NCBI WGS metagenome assembly OGOH01 (sample SAMEA2580170, study PRJEB22360) | human gut metagenome | biome: human gut; feature: human-associated habitat; material: faeces | place: Denmark | collected 2008/2010
AAAAGCCCGCCGATCAAATGATCGGCGGGCTTAAGAAAGGAGGACCTGGTTAATAAATGCTTGACAATGGCATGTTTCCAGCTAGAAAACGTCCTTGGCAAATACCTTTGAGTCATTGGGGACCTGACGGATTTCGATAACCACGCCATCGTTGACAAGCTCTTGGATATGCTCGGCATCGGTTTCGGTCGCAAAGATCGCGGGGGTCGGATGAAGCGTGGTCTCGGGAGACTTTCGGGTTCCACCCAGATTGATCTCTTTGATGTCTTTGCAACCCTTAGCAAGGCGATAGGCATCCTCGATCGTCTCGACAATGATAAACAGCGAATACTTGTCGGTAACGCCGCTGGGGCGGGCGAGCCTCAAGGCCGCCTTCCTCATGTCGTCTTTTGCCACGGCATCGCTGGCACACAGGATGCAATCGACATCCAGCGCATGCGTCCAAGACATGGCGACCTGGCCGTGAATCAATCGGTAATCGACCCTCGTAAGCTTAATCATCGTAATCATCTCCGCACGTAATAAAGGTAATGACAGGGTTGAATTATTCGTTGAAGCTTGAGCTAGAACTCTTCTTCTTCGACATCGGCGAGCATATCCGCCGCCTCACAAAGCTGGATAAACGAACGCGACCCCTCGACCGCGGCTTTGGCCTTGTCCGCATCCAGGGAGTCCAGCTGTGTAACCATTTCCACCAGCAGCGGCAAGTTCATTCCGGTGATCAACGTAAACGATCCGGCGGTCTGCCTCTGAATGAATTCGTTGTTTACAGAGCCGCCAAAGATGTCAGTCACGACAAACCAAGAGTCGGCAGGGTCCCTCGTCTCCATCCATGCATCGATAAGCGCTGCGACATCCCTCGTGTCGTCATCGATATAGGCGCACAGACACTCGATTCGGTCGTTGGCGCCCATCAGAATCTCCAGAGAGCTCTTCATACCTTGGGCGAGATAACCATGACTCGCTAGCAATATCTTATTCATAGTTCTCCAATATCAATAAGACGTACTATATTGTCATAACAAAGTATATTAGCAATCTGCCCCTGCGCGGTGTGTCTATTTTCCAAATCCGCGAACGGTAACAATTGGTCGGTAAATAGACTAATCTATCTCTAATTTACAAATAGAACTTCAGTCGCTCGGTGCAGTACACCTGACGGGAGATGAAAAGCGGCTCACCGCTTGGTGCATAGCGTCTATCGACAAACAGAAGCAGCGGAGACTCCAGCTCCACGTTAAGGTATGCCGCCTCGAGCTCGCTCGCATAGCAGACCTCGAGTGTACGCGTGTTGGGGCCCATCTTGATCCCCTGGCGATCGAGTACCGCCATCAGCGAATCCTCGAGGGACTCATGCTCCAAAAAAGAAAGCGCAGCGGAATAGCTATTGGTTTCCAGCATCGTGGGCTTGTCATCCACAAGGCGCAGACGACGACTACGCAATACCTTTTGGGTATCGTCTACGCCCAGGAACTTCGCGTCTCGCAGGCTTGGGAAGTCCCAGCCCATTGCGAGAACCCTGGTAGACGCCTGTTTTCCCGCAAGCTGGCACGAATGGGTAAAGCTCTCACGGTCGTCCGCGGCATACATCTGTGTGTCCGACGAAACGAACGTGCCCTTGCCGCGGGCCCTCTCAACAAGCCCAGCATCTTCCATTTCTTTAATTGCGGAGCGAACCGTTATTCGGCTCACGCCAAATTGCTCGATGAGCTCCGCCTCGGTCGGAAGCTTATCTCCCGGGCGGTACGTGCCGTTGGCGATCGAATCAGAAAGCGCACGAACAATTTGTTTGTACAGGGGGATAACGCTATTTGCTTCAACCATATCAACCATACCTTTGCAAGGAATCAGCAGCTTATAGATAGATGACTTATATTGTATTAGAACTTTTTAGGAGTCCATATATTTCCTAAATGATTCGGTAAACGGGGTGTTATTTCACTTTAGTGGGGTGCAGCGGCTACCCGCGGCATTCGTTATCAACCTAGCTAGGCTAGTCCACCCACATCGTCTCCAGTTCGCCGCAGAGCCGCGGCCCCATATGGGTATACTCTCGAGGATTCGACTCGATTCGCCCCCGCTGGGGCGTCAAAGGAGACTGCATATGCCCACCACCTCAACCGACCCGCGCGCCGCTGCTGCCGCGCTGCTGGTGCCCGGTACCATCTGCCACGGTTTTGCCGTCGAGCGCTGCGAGACCGTGCCCGAGCTCGACTCGGACGCCTACGTGCTGCGCCACACTGCCTCGGGCGCTCGCCTGCTGTACCTGGCGTGCGACGACGAAAACAAGGCCTTTGCCATTGGCTTTAAGACGCCGCCGGCCGATTCCACCGGCGTGTTCCATATTCTTGAGCACTCGGTGCTGTGCGGATCGGCCAAGTTCCCTGTCAAGGAGCCGTTTGTCGACCTGATCAAGAGCTCCATGCAGACGTTCCTCAACGCCATGACCTACCCCGACAAAACCATCTACCCCGTTGCCACCACCAACGAGCAGGATCTGTACAACCTGATGGACGTGTACCTGGACGCGGTGTTCAACCCGGCCATCTATACCAAGCCCACCATTTTTGAACAGGAGGGCTGGCACTACGAGCTGGACCTGCCGGAGGGCGTCGAGAGCGAGGGCAGCGACAGCTCCGCCGACCTGCGCGAGGGCACGCTGCGCTATAACGGCGTGGTGTTCAACGAGATGAAGGGTGCGCTGTCCGACCCCATGAGCGTGCTGGACGACGCCGTCAACGCCGCGCTCTATCCCGACACCGCCTATGCGCACGAGAGCGGCGGCGACCCGCGCGCGATTCCCGCGCTCACCTACGAGCAGTTCCTGGACACACACGCGCGCCACTACAACCCCTCTAACTCTTATATAACGCTCTACGGCGACCTGGACGTGGACCGCGCGCTGGCGTTTTTGGACGAGCGCTATCTGTCGCAGCCAAGCGCCGCGAGCCGCCGCATGGACGCCGCCGTTGCCGCCGGCGAGGACCCGTCCACGCTGGCGCCCAATCCGCTGGGCGTGCAGGCGCCCGTGACCTGTGAGTATAAGCGCGTCGAGATGGCAACCACGCCCGAGAACGCCCTGGTTGGCCTGGGTCTTGTGCTGGGCAGCGCGCTCGACCGCAAGCGCACGATCGCGGCGGATATCCTGTTCGAGGCACTGCTGGGCTCCAACGAAGCACCGGTTAAGAAGGCCATTCTGGCCGCCGGCCTGGGCGGCAACGTGGTGAGCTACACCGCGGCCGAAAGCCTGCAGCCCTACGAGCTTATCATGCTGCAAAACGCGCAGCCCGGCGTAGCGCGCGAGCTGCGTCGCGTGTTCCAGGACGCCTGTCGCGACCTGTGCGAGCACGGCGTTCCGCGTGAGCGCCTGGAGGCCATCATCAGCAGCAACGAGTACGACCTGCGCCAGCGCGACTATGGCATCGCCGACGGCGTGGCCATTGCGTGCGACGCGCTGAGCACGTGGCTCTACGATGACGACGCCGCGACGTTGGCGCTCAAGTATGGCCCGGTGTATGAGGAGCTGCGCGGCGAGCTGGACGGCAGCTATTTTGAGGACCTGCTGCGCGAGCTCGTGCTGGAGAACGACCACATGGCACTGGTCGAGCTGGTGCCGGTGGATGCCGCCGAGGGTTCGGAGGGTGCCGAGGTCGCCGAGCTGGCAGCCAAGCGTGACGCCATGACCGATGCCGAGCTGGCGGACGTGGTCGAGCGCACGGCTGTGCTGCGTGCCGCGCAGGAGGCCGAGGACACGCCCGAGGACAAGGCCACGCTGCCGCGCCTGCGCGTGTCCGACATTGGCGAGGCGCGCCCCGAGCCGCCGCTGGTCGTGGACACGACCGCGCCCATCCCCTGCCTGCGCCACGACATCCCCACCAACCGTTTGGCCTACGCCATGCAGTACTTCGACCTGAGCTGCGTCGCATTTGAGGACCTGCCTTACGTGACGCTGCTCTGCCGCCTGCTCAAGCAGCTGCCCACGCGCGAGCATTCGGCCGAGGAACTCGACAACCTGCTCGCCGGCAAGCTGGGCTTTTTGAGCTTTACGACCGAGGTCATGACGCAGCCCGACGTGGACGGCGTGCGCCCCTACCTGCTGGTGAGCGCCGGCGCCCTGTCCGAGAAGATCGACGCGCTGGCGAGCCTGCCGCGCGAGGTGTGGTCGAGCACGCTATTGCTCGACGCCGACGCCGACCGCGTTCGCGACGTGCTCACGCAGATTCGCATTGGGCTTGAGCAGGGTTTTATCAACAACGGACACTCGGCGGCGCTGGGTCGCGCGATGAGCTACAGCTCGCCTTCGGCCGTGGTGCGTGAGCAGCTTTCGGGCGTGGACTTCTACCTGTTCCTGCGCGATCTGCTCGAGCACTTTGATGAGCGACTGGACGGCCTGCGCGCCAAGCTTACCGAGCTGGCAGACCGCATCTTTGTGGCCGATGGCTGCATGGCGAGCTTTACCGGCAGCGATGAGGACTTTAACGCATACTGGGCCGCCGCGGGCGACCTGGGGCTGGACGCTGGCGACGGCGCCAATGCCGGCCGCGACGCGCTCGTGGTGCCGACGCCGCGCGACCGCCACGAGGCTTTTGTCATCCCCAGCGACATCTGCTTTGCGGCAAGCGCGTGCGACCCGCGTCGCCTGGACATTAACGTGACGGGCGCCTGGGCGGTTGCCGCCAACGCACTCTCCTACGACTACCTGTGGAACGAGATTCGCGTGAAAGGCGGGGCGCACGGCTGCGGATCCCGCGCTGCCGGCGAGCGTCAGGCGGCGTTCTACACCTACCGCGACCCGGCAATCGACCCCTCGATTGAGCGCGTGGCGCGCGCAGGCGAATGGCTCGGCAGCTTTGAGCCCGACGAGGCCGCCTTTGAGGGCTTTATCGTGAGCTGCGTGAGCGGCATGGACGCGCCGGTGAAGCCCTATGCGCTCACCAAGCGCCGCAACACAACCTACCTGGCTGGACTCGATCCGCACGCCCGCGAGGAACGTCGCGCCCAGATGCTCGCGGCCACACCCGCTGAGCTACGCTCGCTCGGCGCCGACGTGACGCGCATTGCGGCCGTCTCGCCCACCTGTGTCTTTGGCGGCCGAGACGTCATCGCCAAGAGCAACGCCGGCTTTAACGTCGTCGACCTGCTGGGCTAACGCACAAAGGTAGATTTTTGGGACATGCCTGAAAATCTACCTTTTTCTTTTGCCGCGGACGGGGCAGGCGATCTGACTTCGGCCCGCCCCGTCCCGCCGGTTTGTCTCAATCTGTAACACCTAGACGAAGATATCGGTCCCAGATGTTACAGATTGAGACAATTCTGAATGTCGCCGGCTCTTTGTCTCGATCTGTAACAGCTAGGTCCATTTATGCCGAGTTACTGTTACAGATCGAGACAAACCGCCGCAGACACCCGCCCTTCAGCAAAAACCACCACAAAGGGGCCAGGCACCTTTGTGGTGGTTTAGGTCGGACGTTACTTGTGGAACGGATCGAGTTGCGCCTTCAGCGGATTGAGCTGATACAGACTCACAAAACGCTCTTTGCGAGACGATGAGGTGTTGACCCAGCTGCCGTTGCAGACGTCGTATTTCGAATCCAGGCGGATCCACTCCTCCGGCTTGTTCTTCTCGCTCTTATTGCAGAAGTAACGCTGGTACTCGATCTCGTGCTCAAACTCAAACTCGTCATCTAAATCGCCATCGGCATACTCATCGACCGACGTCAGATTGCCGTGCGCATCGTAATAGAACTCCGCATGCCCGTCGCGCGTGGAATCGATCCGGTCGAGCTTGCCGCCACTGTACGAGTAATTAACCGTGGAAAACGAACTCAGCGAACCGTAATCGTTGCCGTGCGTGTCATAGGTCACGGGCGAGATACGCGTAATATTGCCGTCCTTGTCGTACTCGTAGTTGAGCGTGAGCGTCCACCTCGTGCCCACGGTGTCACCCTGGCAGTCCGTCGTAAAGGACGTCACGCGGCCGTTGTCGTATCCGTACGAATAGACGACCGTGCGAGGATTGCCCGGACCAGTCTCGGTGTCGGACACCAGGTTGCCATCCCGGTAGACATACGTGCTCGCACTCTCGCCGTAGCCTGCGTTGGTTGCCTTGTTGATCAGGTTTCCGTCTGCATCATAGGTAAACGTCGTGGAGGTCGATGCATCACCAATAGCGGCGTCGCAATCGATGCGCGTCAGGTTTCCGTCGGCATCGTACGTGAACATGTTTTCATCTTCGTAGTCACCCGAGCGAACTTCCGCTATTTCCGAAATGCGATGCGACTCGTCATGCTCGACGTCGTAACCCATGCCACCACCCTGTTTGAGGCTGCTCGTATACCCCGTAACATAGCCGTCCTCGTCGCGCTCAATCTCATACGTGCTGCCGTGCGCACCGTCCTCGTCGGTACCCTCGTAGTACACCGGCAACCACAACTCCTCGAGCTGCGTGTCCTTAATGCCGCCAACCTTCGTCTCCTGCGGCAGCGCGATCGTGGCGAGCTTCTTTTTGCCCGAAAGATCGATGCTTTTAAGGCCTTCGGCATTTGAAAGGTCGAGCTTCTCGATGTTATCGCAGCCGTCCAGGTTAACGACGGTGACGTTGCTCGCCGAGTTAAGCTCGATGGTCTTAAGGTCGCCGCAGCCCGAGAGGTCCAGGTTGGCGAGCTTGTCGTCGCTGGACTCCACCGTAACGATATTGGGGAATGTCTTGCCCAGACCCTGCGTCGAGGCGACACCCTCTAGCTCGACCGATGCAACCGCGTTGGCCTCGTCGTGCGAGATACGGCCGTCGCCATTGGTGTCGTACTTGGTCGAAACAAGCGTGCGCATGCCGCTATCCGGGAAGGTCTTCTCGTCGATAGGCGTGGTCGCGATCTGCGTAAAGTAGAACAGCGCACCGCCGCCGATGCCCGCCGCCACGACGAGTACCGCAGCAAGTGCGATGAGGGGCTTTTTGGAACGCTTGCGCGGCGTGGGCTGTTGCACAGGCACGTATTGCTGAGGAGCGGGCGCGGCAGGCCGAGGCTGATAGCGAACAGCGGGCTGTTGCGAGGCAGCAATCTGGTCGGGCGCCACGGGTGCTCCGCACACGGGACAGAAGAGGGCCTCGTCGACAAGTGGCGTACCACACGAGCGACAAAACATGGCGGGCTCCTTTCGGTTCATTCCTTCCACCATGAAGGTAAACCCAAAGCCACAGCCCTTGTTGCGCAACATTCAGCCCAAACCACCGCAAAGGGGACAGGCACCTTCGTGGTGGTTCGAACACTTGTTCCATACGTACACATGTTCTATAGTAAGGATGCTTGCATCGGACTTAAATTGCAACTAGAATATAGTTGCAGAATGTGAGGCGGGATGACTCGGACCGATAAACTCATCGCCCAACTGCTTAGCTGCCCTTCGACGTATCGGTATACCGATTTTTTAAAAGTCATGGCTTCATATGGCTTTGAAATGGACAACAAAGGCAAGACATCCGGATCGCGCGTTCGCCTCTACAGGCCATCAGATGGCAGGATGTTCGTAATGCACGCACCACATCCATCTGACGAATTGACAGCGGGGACCATTCGAAACATCGTTCGATTTCTGCAAGATGTCGGAGGTAGTCATGAGTAACGTTTTGGCATACAAGGGTTATTTCGCCCCAGTCGAATTCGATGCCGAACAGCATGTGCTAACAGGTATGGTCGCCGGCATTAGGGACGCAATCGTATTTGAAGGCTCCACGACTGAAGAAGTGGAGCAATGCTTCCACGACGCCGTCGACGATTACCTTGAGTTTTGCGCCGAGAAGGGAAAAGAACCCGAGCGGGCTTTTAAGGGCTCGTTCAACGTAAGAACGGGCTCTGAGCTCCACAAGCAAGCAGCGCTGGCAGCGGCAAAGAAGGGTGAGTCACTCAATAAGTTTGTGACTGAAGCAATCGCTGCGGCGTTATAGCATTAACGCATAGGCGCAAACAACCACAAAGGGCGCAGTTCGCAGGCTTATTTGCGGTGGCTTTACCACCCATATCGCGTTTGCCCAGATAAAACCTGCCAAAATAAACCTGTCCCTTTTTGGCAGGTTTGGGAGATGAGGCTGGGATGGATAAGGCTGAGTTGCGGCGGGTGATGATTGCTCGTCGCGATGCTCTTGATTTGGATGTGCGGGCGGCGAAGTCTGCTGTTGTATGCGCGCGACTCATTGAGCTGCTGGATTGCCTGGGTACCGCGGCACCGCACACCGTTGCCGCCTATGCCGCGATGGGTTCCGAGGTCGACTCAGCCGCGTTTGCCGCTGCGGCCGCCAAACGCGGCTGGCGCGCGGCCTATCCGTGCATGCTCTCGGCAACAGACGCCATGGCTTGCGGCCAGCGCATGTGCATGCGGGCAGTCTCTGCCGACGACTCGTCCGCGGCACCGTTTATCGCCCACCCCACGCGGGCCTTCGCGGCCACGGACATCGACAGCGACCACTTCCCCATCGTGCCTGCCAAGGCCCTCGACATGATTGTCGTGCCGCTTGTAGCCTTCGACCGCGCCGGCGCGCGCCTGGGCTACGGCGGCGGCTGCTATGACCGCTACCTGCATATGCTCTCGCCCGCATGCCAAATCATCGGAGTCGCCTTTGACGAGCAGCGCGTCGACCACGTTCCCGCCGACGCCCACGACTTGCCGCTACCCCAAATCATCAGCGCCTAACAGCTGGCACACCTCCCGACGGCCTAGTGCTCCTCGCCGGCTCGGGCCAGGTCGTAAGGCGTGGTCTGGTAGACGTAGTAGTTGAGCCAGTTGGTGTAGAGCAACTGAGCCTGGCTGCGCCAGACGTTGCGCGGCTCGGCGGCGGGGTCGTCACCTGGGAAGTAATGCGCTGGCACCTGGGGGTTGAGCCCGCGCTTCACGTCGCGCTCGTACTCCAGGCGCAACGTGTCGGTGTCGTACTCGGGATGGCCAAAGACAAAGAAGCGGCGGCTGTCGGTCGACTTGACGATGTACAAGCCCACCTCGTCGGACACGGCCACGACCTCAAGCTGCGGCTCGGCCTCCACGTCCTCGCGGCGCACCTCGGTGTTGCGCGAATGCACGGCATAGAAACGGTCGTCAAAGCCGCGGACCAGCGGACTTTGCGGCTTCACCAGATAATGCTCAAACACGCCGCTCGCCTTTGCCGGCAGGTCGTACTTCTGGATACCGTAATGATGGTACAGACCGGCCTGCGCGCCCCAACAAATGTGCAGCGTAGAGTGCACGTGCGTGGTGGACCAATCCATAATCTGGCAGAGCTCGGGCCAGTAGTCGACCTCTTCGAACGGCATCTGCTCCACCGGCGCGCCCGTGATGATCAGGCCGTCGTAGTGGATGTCGCGGATGTCGTCGAACGTGCGGTAGAACGTCTCCAGGTGGCCGGCGCTCACGTGCGTGGCCTCGTGCGTTTTGGTGCGCAGCAGATCCACCTCCACCTGCAGCGGCGTGTTGGAGAGCTTGCGCATGATCTGCGTCTCGGTGGCGATCTTGGTGGGCATGAGGTTGAGGATGAGCACGCGCAGCGGACGGATGTCCTGGTGCAGCGCGCGGTACTCGGTCATGACAAAGATGTTCTCGCTCTCGAGCTGCGCGGCGGCAGGGAGGGCGTCGGGGATGCGAATGGGCATGGATGCTCCTTACGAGTCAGTTGCAGCTATGGTACAACGACCGGCCCCATCAGCGCGAGCACATCGCCCAGCGATGCCGTCAGCGGCCCAAATCACTCCAAAAGTAGAGATTAAGGCATGTCCCAAAAATCTACGGCGCTTTAGCCTAGCAAAGTGGCGGCAGGACGCTACAATGGTTCGACGCGAAAAACTCGGCCGAAGGGATACATATATGTACCAGACGCGTAAGATCGGTGTGGTCGGCCAGGGCCACGTAGGAGCACATGTCGCCAACAGCCTGCTTATGCAGGGCATCGCCGACGAGCTGTACCTGTGCGATATCAACGAGGCCAAGGTGACGTCCGAGGTCCAGGACCTGCGCGACTCCCTTTCGTTTGTCCCGTACAACACCAAGATCGTCAACTGCTACGACCACTACGAGGAGCTGGCCTGCTGCGACGTCATCGTCAACGCTGCCGGCAAGGTCGCGCTGGCCGCCGGCAACCGCGACGGCGAGCTGTTCTTTACCACCGACGCCGCCCGCACCTTTGCCAAGCGCATCGTCGACGCCGGCTTTGACGGCATCTTCGTAAGCATCTCCAACCCCTGCGACGTCGTGTGCACCGAGCTGTGGCATCTGACCGGCTACGATCCCAAGAAGATCATCGGCTCGGGCTGCGGCCTGGATTCCGCCCGCTTGCGCACCGAGATCTCCAAGAAGGTCGGTGTGAGCCCCAAGTCCATTGACGCCTACATGATCGGCGAGCACGGCTTTAGCCAGCTGGCCGCCTTTAAGGCCGCGACCATCGCCGGCAAGAGCCTCAACGAGCTTCAGGCCGAGAACCCCGACAAGTACGCCTTTGACCACATGGAGGTCGAGGAGCTCGCGCGCAAGGGCGGCTATGTGACCTACCAGGGCAAGCAGTGCACCGAGTACGCCGTCGCCAACTCCGCCGCGCGCGTCTGCGCCGCCGTGCTGCACAACGAGCACGCCGTGCTTTCCGCCTCCACGCTCATGACCGGCCAGTATGGCGAGGAGGGCATCTTCACCTCC
>OGOH01002727.1_pt1 | contig 10668 bp, 7 predicted proteins | sample 1552571 | NCBI WGS metagenome assembly OGOH01 (sample SAMEA2580170, study PRJEB22360) | human gut metagenome | biome: human gut; feature: human-associated habitat; material: faeces | place: Denmark | collected 2008/2010
ATCAGTCCGACAGGTTTTACCGGTGCTCCAAGTCCGTCATTATTCAAGGTATCCAGTTGTCGTTCGGTCTTCCGTTGGAATTTATAAGGTCCGTGTCCGTCTTTCCGCTGTTGTTCCTTAAACGTTTGCAGCACCAACGCCATCGATTTTTTCCATTCCTGATCGAAAACACTGGTATCACCGGTCACTTTCCAATATTGATAAGCCAGCCGGATCGGATAGCACAGGGAATCGATTTCCCACTTCCGTTCGTGCACATACGGCTTCATCTCGGTAAGGTCGGTCGCCCATTCGCTCGATTCCGCTCCATGAGTAAAACCGTTGGCATAACGGTCGATCTGGATTAACTTGGTCTGCCGATTAATCACTCCTGCAATCAACAGACGTAATTGTTCATCTTTCTTACACAAAGCTACATATGGCCACACCTGTGCTCCTGAATCCCTCAACCACATGGCATCGATATCTCCTGTAATCACGAAAGTATCGGGTTTACCGTCGATCATCTTAAAATTAACAGTAGTATCCAATGTATTCGGGAAACAATTTTCAAACATCCAGGCCAGTTTCGGATCTTTCAATTTCTTTTTCGTTCCGGCGATCACTTCTTCAACGGCCTTTGAAGTAAAATGACGTTCTTCGGGTTTCGGACGTTGGCATACATAACCGTCGGCAGCTGCAGAAGCACCGCTTCCCTGTCCGTTATTTCCCATCATAGCCTTCAAAGGGGAACCACTCATCGCCGCAGCAGCTATAGCCAAGCCGCTTTTCTTAATAAAATCTCTCCTTGTTACCATATGTAAAAATTATAATTCAAAATACACCAATCAAACGATGGCGAAAGATATTCAAAAAAAAGTTAGAAATACAATCTTTCTATATTTTTTAAAACATATTTTGTATATTCATCTCCCTGAACAACCACACCTCTACGGTTCTGATTTCCAAAATTATTCTACACTTATTCTATATTTCGCCCCCGACGTTCACTCATAAACCCGAAGGTTTATTCAAGCGGACAGAAAGCGGTAGAGGTACACCTAAATAAGGTATTCCGTCCTTATCCCATTCGATCTTTTGCAAACGGGGTGTTCTGGAATCCCGGGAACCGGCAGGGTCGTTTTCTACACTTCGGGCGTCGTATAAAAGATAATCCTCTTTCCCGTCAGGTGAAGGGATAAAACTGACATGTCCCGGTCCGTATACCTTATTTTCCGGACACTGTTTAAACACAGGGCGGGTTGATTTCGTCCAGGAATCCGGATCCAGCAAATCGCTGTCGGCATCGGCCATCAACATTCCTACCGCATAAAAACAAGTCCAGGTACCACTGGCAGAATAAAAGATGAAAATCTTATCCCCTTTCCGGCTTTTATAAAACTGAGGGGATTCGTTCACATAAATCGTATATGCCGTTTTACTTCCATCCGGATTGATCCATTGGCGTTCCCATTCGAACTCGGGCTTCGAAAGTAAAACCCGGTCGGATTCCAAGGTCCAGGGATTTTTCATCTTAGCGATATAAATGCATTGGTGTTCGGTACTCACCCGACGGGACTGCCAACCGGACCAGGTCATATACCATTCTCCCCGGTGTTCGAAGACATTCGGATGGATCGCCCAATTGTTATTCTTATCCGTACTGATCCGTCCTTTCAACTCGAATTCACCTTCGAAAGGATCTGCCGAACTATTCTCCAATACGAATAATTGATGATTATCCATATTATCGTCGGAAGCAGCATAATACACATACCATTTGCCTGCAATGGGATGAATTTCAGGTCCCCACAGATGATGAGCATTAGACGGATCTTTCGGTATCCAGATCACTTTATGCTCCGCATGTTCCAAATCCGTAATATCCCGGGTACGCCACAATTCCAACCGATCGACCGCCTCCTGCATGTAATAATACCAACCATCGTAATAATTCGCCCAACATTGAGCACCTTCCGTTTTCAGCGGATTTACAAATGTATTTTCTTGCTGTATATTCTCCTCCTCTTTTTTTTCAGACTTTTTATCCCGGCAAGCTCCTAGCATTACCATAGCCAGAAAAAAAATCAATACATTTTTTATTCTTTTCATCTTTTTACTAATTTTTATTGCAGCTATTGTATATTACAAAGTAATCTATTTTTTTTAAAGGAAAATAGCAATCTCTATTCTTTTTTTTACAAAATCTGACCATGCACACGTTTGTATAAAATACATAATCTACTAAATACCAACAGATTAACTAAATATATCCGACTCTAAAAATCAAAGAATAAATAGAGAACAATTTCCTGCTCTTGCAGAATCCAAAATCAATTGTTTACTTTGTAAAAACAGTTTTAAACCACTAAGATGTACCTATGAAAATCATACTTAGTTTGTTTTTCGTGCTTTTACATTCCGTACTATCTTATGCTTACAATCAATTTTCTTTTGTCAAGTATCAGGTAGAAAACGGACTGTCTCACAATACAGTATGGTATACAATACAGGATCATCAAGGTTTTATGTGGTTCGGTACCAGTGACGGTTTGAACCGTTTCGACGGGAAAAACTTCAAAATTTTCCGCCACATCCCGAAAGACAGTACTTCTTTGGGAAATAATATTGTCCGGACCATTTTCGAAGATGAAAGACAAAATCTTTGGGTAGGTACAAACCGGGGAATATACATTTTCAATTCACAGCAGGAAGAGTTTGAATTTTTCGACAATAAAACGGAAGACGGAGTATTAATCAGTAGTAATGTTTACGATATAGAGCAGAGCCACGACGGCTCAATCTGGATAGCTACTTTCGGACAGGGATTGTTTATCTATACTCCCCAGACCAACAACTCTGATTCAAAATACACAACATTCTTCTTTTATCAAATCCATTACCTCCTCCGGTTCAGGGGATATGTACATCGGCACCCGGCAGGAAGGAATCATTTGTTTCGCCCCTAACGGAATCTATAAACGTTCCTTTTCTCCCGACCTCCAGACTACGGAGCAAAATAACGAAACCAATGCACTTTATTACTACAACGATACCTTATGGTTCAGTCTCGGCACCAACAGCCTGAACATGCTGGATTTGAAAAGTAATCGAATACATACTTTCCCCACTCAGTTCGGCACGACCAATGTGACCAATATCCGTAGTATTCTTGTGTATTCGGATACCGAATTACTCGTAGGAGCGGACAACGGGCTGTACCTTTTCAACCGGACGACCCACCAGTTTTTACGAATGGACGATCCTTCGAATCCGAAAAGTCTGAGTGATCAGTCTATTTTCAATATCTTCAAAGACGGGAAGGCGGTATCTGGATTTCCACCAACCTGGGAGGGGTGAATTATCTGCCCCGTAACCTGAAACCTTTCCAATCTTATTTTCCCCGTTATCAATCGGGATCTATCTCCGGTAAAGCCATCAGTGAATTTTGTGAAGATGCACAGGGAAATATCTGGATAGCTACAGAAGACGGTGGTTTGAACTATTTGAACACGAAAACAAACCAGATTAAGAGCTATCTGCCGGGAGCCCGGGGAGCCAGTATCAGCTATCACAATATCCATGCTTTATTCCTCGACGGCCCGAAATTATGGATAGGCACCTTTTCAAGAGGACTGGACATCCTGGATCTTACCACCGGACGGGTCGTCAATCATCAGCATACGCGCGGAGATATCCGAACCATCAGTGACAACAGTATTTACTCCATATACAAAGACCGGGAAGGTACTATCCTGATCGGAACAGCCTGGGGATTAAACCGTTACAATTCATCCACCGGGGATTTTTCACTCATCACCGATGTCGGAACCACTTCCCACATCTACGACATCCTGGAAGACAGCAGAAACAATCTGTGGATTGCGACTTATAATACCGGCCTTTTCCGCTATCATTACCCGGATAAGAGCTGGACACATTACAACTATAACCCCGACCAAAAAGGATCTGTAACCAGTAACAGTATCATCACCATTTTCGAAGACAGCCGGCAGAACATCTGGTTCGGGACAGAAGGAGCCGGTTTGTGTACATTCGATTACGACACCGAAACTTTTGCTTCTTTCGATCCGGAAAACCAGGTATTGCCTAATCCGGTGGTTTATGCCATCGAAGAAGATAAAGCCGGAAATTTATGGATAGCCGGAAATGCCGGATTATTATCGATCAATCCTCAGACCCGGAAATGGAAACTATATACGCAAGCCGACGGGTTGCAAAGTAACCAGTTCAATTTCCATTCTTCCCTGCATGCTCACGACGACAAGCTCTATTTCGGCGGAATCAACGGATTCAACTGTTTCTATCCCGAAGATTTCCGGGAAAATACTTATATACCGGAAGTAGTCATCACCCGGTTCAGCCTTTTCAATCAGGAAATAGGGCCCGATACTCCTGACTCCCCTTTATCCCGATCCATTACTCAAACTTCTGCGATTACGCTGCCCTACGATCAGAATACCTTCAGTTTTACTTTTGCTTCCCTCAGTTATCAGGCTCCGGACAAGAATGAATATGCCTATATGCTGGAAGGAGTCGATAAAGAATGGATCTATACCGATGGTAAAAATGAAGCCTCATACACCAACCTCCAACCGGGAGATTATGTTTTTCGGGTGAAAGGTTCGAACAACGACGGCTTATGGAATACCGAAGGTTCCTCGATCAGTTTACAGATTCTTCCCCCTTTCTGGAAAAGCAGCTGGGCTTATCTGTTTTATACCATTTTAATCTTATTCCTGGGAGTTATGACTTTCAGATCCTGGTCCAAGCGGGTGAAGAAGCAACACGAAGAATTACTGAAACAATACAGACAACAACAGGAAAAAGAAACCTATCAAACCAAAATAAACTTTTTCACTCAAGTAGCCCATGAAATCCGTACTCCGTTAAGTTTGATCAAAATGCCTCTGGAAAGTATTATCCAATCCGGCGACGGCAATGAAGAGACGAGGAAATACCTCACTACCATGAATCAAAACACGGACCTTTTACTCAACCTGATCAACCAACTGCTGGATTTCAGGAAAACAGAGACAAACGAATTCAAGCTTAAACTGAGAAAATACAATTTAAACGAATTACTTCACAACATAGTAAGTCGTTTGCCCCGGCAGCCCAGTTAAAAAATATCGCCCTGGATGTCCAATTACCCGTGACTCCTTATATCGGCTGTGTGGATGAGGAAGCGCTGACAAAGATCATCAGCAATCTCTTGAGCAATGCCCTGAAATATGCCCACGATAAGATCGGAGTGACATTACAAACCGAGCAGGAATATTTCGAGATCCGGGTATCCGACAACGGTCCGGGCATTCCCCGTTCGGACAGGAAAAGAATTTTTGAAATCTTCTATCAAACGGACAACAGCCGGGGCGGAACCGGAATCGGCCTGCCTTTAGCCAAGTTGCTGGCAGAAAAACATGGCGGCAGACTTTATCTGGACGAACAGACACCGGAGACAACATTTATAACCCACATTCCTCTGTTACAAGAAAACACTCAAGAAGACGATCAGGTAAAACTGGAACTGCTGACCTCTCCGGTAAGCGATACGGACAAAGAACTCCAGGCTCTTGAAGGAAAAGGCAGCTATAGTATTCTTTTAACAGAAGACAACACCGAGTTGCTGAGCCTGACAGCCGAACAATTAAATAAATATTACCGCATCCTGATGGCCCGGAACGGGAAAGAGGCACTCGCCATTCTAAAGGAAACAAACGTCGATCTGGTAGTCAGCGATATCATGATGCCGGAGATGGACGGTTACAGCCGAAACGATGGCTATTTCGCCCAAAGACAAAGAATTTATCGAACGTCTGGATACTGAAATTCAAAAGAACCTGCAGGAACCTACTTTCTCTATCGACACACTGGCAGAAATCATGTGTATGAGCCGTTCGAATTTCTATCGGAAAATCAAAGGAATTTCAGGTATGTCGCCCAACGACTACCTGAAGACAATCCGTTTGAAGATGGCTGCCGAATTGCTTTTACAACAGGAATACCGGATCAACGAAATCTACGAATTGGTCGGGTTCAGTTCTTCTTCTTATTTCACGAAATGTTTTAAAGAACAATTCGGAGTTCCCCCGAAAGAATTTTTGAATAACGCTAAAAACAATGCCGGAAATAAATCGTCAGAAATAGTAACACGGACATGAAAATCAGTTGATTTTCTATCGTTGCAATCCTTTTTTACAGTCTGCAGCCCATATCCGGCAGGATATTCCGGTCAATCTGTTCATCGGCACTTCCGGATACAACGGTCAGGTAGATCCGGAGCAAACCGACAGAGGGAAAAACTTTCACTCTCAAAGTCGAAAGCCGGCATTCCATAGAGGTTCTTATCCGGAAAATAGAACCGAACGGGTTACGAATCGACAATTTCCAGCTCGAAAATGCCGAAATTGTCCGGGGAGGAGAATTGATTTTTAAATATTAGGGCTATATTTGCACTACTAATTAAATCACAAGATCATGAAAAAAGACGTCGCTTTAGGGATTGACATCGGTGGTACCAACACCGCTTTTGGTTTTATCGACAGAGAAGGGAACTACCTTACAGAAGGGAACATCCCGACAGCTAAACATGAAGATATCAACGATTATCTGAAAGAATTATATCTGGAAATCGAAAAAGTACTGGATCCTATCCGCCAGGAAGTCAACTTTGTAGGAATCGGAATCGGAGCACCCAATGGTAATTACTTCAAAGGAGCGATCGAATTTGCACCGAACCTGCCCTGGCACGATGTCATTCCTTTGTGCGATATGATGAAAGAATACTATCCCGAACTGCCGGTTTATCTGAACAACGACGCCAAAGCTGCAGCTATCGGTGAAATGATTTACGGCGGTGCCCAAGGGATGAAAAATTTCATCATGGTCACTTTAGGTACCGGTCTGGGTAGTGGATTCGTAGTCAACGGCGAATTGGTTTACGGACACGACGGCTTTGCCGGAGAACTCGGTCATACCATCGTTTCTCCCAACGGCCGCCAATGTGGTTGCGGACGTAGCGGTTGTCTGGAGACCTATGTATCTGCCACGGGAGTAAAACGCACCGCTTATAAAATGATGGCTAAATATAACTATCCGAGCGAATTGAGATCCATCCCTTTCAATGAAATGAATGCGAAAATCGTAAGCGAAGCTGCACAAAAAGGCGATATGATCGCTATCAATACTTTCAAATATACCGGAAAAATGCTGGGTGAAGCTTTGGCCAACGCCGTTGCCATCACCAGCCCAGAAGCCATCTTCCTGATGGGAGGCCTGGCCAAAGCCGGCGACCTGCTTTTCGAACCGGTAAAAGATCATATGGAAATGAATCTTTTGAAGATTTATAGCAATAAAGTCAAAATCTTACCTTCTAAACTGACTAAGAATGTCGCCATTTACGGAGCTGCTGCTTTAGTCTGGAAAGAGCTGGAAAAATAAACTTCGAATCCTGCGGGTCAGGCTAAAACCTACCCGCAGGCTTTTAATAATCAACCGAATAACCATAGCAAGGCAATTATAAGTAACCACTTCAACACCTTTTCTTCCCAATCTGTTTCCCTGCATTTTCCCCTATAACGATAGCCAATCTGTATCTCTGTTATTGTTGAATTTTGCTTTTGTCGTTTTATTCCGGCCATATTCCTCAGACTTTGAATTGCAATTACAGTCGTCATTCTACTACTGTAATAATAATACAAAAATATACGACAAGTATAATCGTTATCATAGTGTACGGCCACATAATTTTCCCCTATATCCCCCCTATTCATTCTCAAAAGCTTACAATCAACCATTTTTCTTTCGCAGATAAGCGATCAGGCTTTGGCGTAATTCGTCCATAAATTTAGTCAGCTGTTCTCTCTCCTTCAATTGGTACATCAGCGAATCATAATTAGCCGGGAAATCGAGTCCCAGACAATCGGCCAAAAAACGCACCGTACCGATTTGTGTGACACTTTTACTATACCTTCCAATTTTCCGGAAGCCAGCAAAGACAACGAAAGTTCCAACAATTCTGTCGGAGTCAATCTCAATTTATACTCCTGTTTCAGAAACGATTCGCGACAATAAAACAATTTTTGCTGACGTTCCAGGGAGGTATGCTGTAAAATCAGATAACGGGCGATCGTTTCCCGGGTAACTGCAGGCAAATCGTTCAGGGCAAGCAGGGCTCCCTGCTCGCGGATTGTCAGATACCGATGGGTCCAGCCAAAATTGTCGTCATAACGATACAATTGATTAAACTGGTTAAAGCGCTCCATAATCACTTTCATCAACACCGGATCTTTACCGGCCCGTTCGACCCAATTCGCTAAAAATGAAGTGCACATAATCTCCCCGATCATCAAATGACTGTTAAAGTCACTTATACTCCGGGCTTCATTAAACCAAACCTGATCTGTTTCCTCTTTATGAATAGTCACATCGGCATGCATAAGATTCTGCAAATAGATCAGTACTAAATTTAAAACTTCCATCTGAGTGTTTCTGAATATTCTCCTGAGATAACTTATGATGCCGTTTACCGGGGTAAACGACATTATCATATCTCCAAAAGAATTTAAATTTATCGTACCGGAAAATTTAGTTTATAAAATCTATAAAGTTCATAGCCCCTACGACACTTTTCAACAATCCCCAGCGATGTCATCCCGAACAAAATCCCGAAAGATACTATACCGGAGTCGATGAACTTTAAGTGCCGAAGCACAACTTTATAAACTTAAAAAACTAAATTAAAACGGCACGTTTTAATCATTTTTCAAGTAATCTTTTTGCCGACTTAGAAAAAACGCTTCCCTCCGAACTGATGGAATAAACACCCTCAGCCTACAACTATACAACAGTTGCAAATTTAATAGAAATATTCCTATTAACAATAAATAATATAAAATTCAATTACAAAATTTCTGATTCTCTCAAAATGATTTACACAACCTAGTGTAATTAGTATATAAAAAGCTTATTAAGTCTTTGAACCTTGCTGATACTTTTTTACAGCTGTTGAAACGAATGACCGGAACCGGAGGTTTCGTCAAGAGGATAGCGACAGAGACCAGAAACTTTATAAACCGATTTAAACCAACTTCTATTTCAGCCTCATTCCCCGGATAACAAAAGTTTTATCACACATTCTTCCTTAATTTACGGGTAATTGGAAATCTATACCTGGCTACCGATACATCGTTCGTACGATTACTAGCAGATGTCGGTATAAACAGAAAAAGGTCCCGGAAAATTGCACTAATCTCCAGGAACCTTTTCTCAAATTAGGATAACACAAAAAGTTCTTTATTTCATCAGCTCCTTTTTCAACATCGGCATAAAATACCCCCCGACAACGGAACGAGCCTGAAATCCGACCTGTTTAGCATCGGGTGTTTCGTGCCAATCGCTGATAGGCACACGGCTGCCTGTTTCGTTGGCATATTTATACACCGGAGCGATAAATTTCTGCATCGTCACGACATCCGGTGCCATCGTAGCCGTCCACATGATCCAATCGGATTTCGTATACGTACGGCGAGAATCCAAAGGTAATCCGTAAAGATTCTGTTTGGTGAGATAATAAGCGATCTCTTTCTGAGCGACTTCTTTCGGAAAGATATTCAATCCCAGTAATTCATCCCATACCAGGTTGTATTTCTGACTCCAGGTACCGGCTTTATCGAAGGTCAATTTATAATGATCTCCGTCTGCAGCCATTTCTACCCATTTGCCGGCCATCTCTTTGGCTGCCTGAGTATATTTCTCAGCGATATCCTTTTTACCTAGCATTCCGGCCATTTTACCGTATCCGGCAATTCCCATAATCGCTTTGATCGAAAGATTGGCATTATGAGCAAAATGTCCGGCAAAATCGTCTGTACAAAGCTGATTTTCAGGATCCAATCCTTTTTTCAAAAGATAATCGGCCCAAGTGATCAATATCTCCCAGTGTTTGGCAGCATAATCCGCATTTCCTTCCTTTTGAGCGATAGCGGTAGTCAGAATCAGCATATTTCCGGTCTCTTCCACCGGCATGTCTCCACCGTAAGTCTGACCGTTAGCCAAAGGATAGGTCCCCACATCGTGAGCAGCAAAAGGCTTGCTCCATTTTCCGCTTTCACTGTACTCGAAAATAAAATTCATCAACCCTTTTGCCAATTCGACATTATATTTTAAGAATAAAGGTGATGAAGGATAGGTAATATCTACCGTACCGATCGAACCATTACTGAAATTTTCTTTCGAGAAGAACATCAGTTCCCCATTTCCGTTCGCCACCAATTTATGGGCGGCAATAGCCTGACGGTAAACCAAAGCACACAGCTCGGCATACTCTTTTCCTCCACAGGCAGCAGCTTCGTCCATCAGTTCACGGTCGAAACGATCGCAACGCCCCAGAACAGTCCGGTAGTCTTTCTCAGCTGCAGCAAACTCCTGTTCGATCGTTACCTGACCGTTTTTCTTCCAATAAGGCATCAGATTTTTGCCGAAATACTGGATAGAATACAAATCATCGTATCCGATCAATACATGCCCGGCCACTTTATCGGTCCCTACTTTTCCTAAATCCTCACTATAAGCCAGAGCGATCATCTCTTTATTCATATTTCCGGACAAATTACGATCGGCGGTATTTTCCACTTTTCCGTTAGCAGCAAATGCTTTTTTAGGAGT
>OGOH01002728.1_pt1 | contig 10668 bp, 10 predicted proteins | sample 1552571 | NCBI WGS metagenome assembly OGOH01 (sample SAMEA2580170, study PRJEB22360) | human gut metagenome | biome: human gut; feature: human-associated habitat; material: faeces | place: Denmark | collected 2008/2010
TTTAGGATTTGGAGCATGGAGCAATATTACGATCCTTGGATTTGATTTCCTTGATTTCTTTGATTTTATCAGTAATAGTGTATTAATGCCGATCGCTGCATTCTTAACATGTATCTTTGTTGGTTATATCATCAAACCAAAAGAGATCATTGATGAAGTTGAAAGTTCTGGAGAATTTAAGAGAAAACCTTTATTCCTTGTTATGGTTAAGTATATCGCACCTATTTGCATTGTTGCTATTTTGGTGTTCTCTGTACTTGAAGGACTTGGATTTATCACAGTCTAAAAAAATAAATACCTCATGGAAACGCGCTCATACGGTTTCCATGAGGTATTTATTTTTTCCTGGAGGTCACTGGCGAAATTTATGTGTTGTTTGATAAGATTTTTACTTCTTAAAAATTATTTATGCTTTTTCCATCCATTTCATCGCAACATCTTTCCAGAAATTCCTGTATCATCAATGTTTTATCCACAAAGTAATAGTTTTCTTGTATTAATTTAGGAAAACTATTGGTCCCTATAGGTATGGCTTTTTATTCTACCGGATGTAAATTCTTCAAAGAAATGTCCATAATAGGAGCTGAATGTGTTAAAGCTCCACAGGATACATAATCCACTCCGATCTCACGGATCGTCTTTAGGCGTTCTTTTGTAACATTTCCTGAACACTCTGTTTCAGCTCTTCCGTCGATCAGTTTGACTGCTTCTTTCATTGTGTCATCATCCATGTTATCTAACATGATGATATCTGCTCCTGCTTCTACGGCTTCTTTTACCATGTCAAGATTCTCTGTCTCTACTTCGATCTTTCTGACAAATGGTGCATAGTCTTTCGCCATAGCAACCGCTTCTTTGATTCCACCTGCTGCTCCGATATGGTTATCTTTCAGCATAACTCCATCAGATAAGTTATAGCGGTGATTATGTCCTCCACCAACTGTGACTGCGTATTTTTCAAATGGACGCATATTTGGTGTTGTCTTTCTTGTATCTAATAACTTTGTTTTATATCCTTCAAGCTCTTTGGATAACTCGCTTGTCATTGTTGCGATTCCACTCATTCTCTGCAAGTAGTTTAATGCAACTCTCTCTCCAGATAAAAGGGCACGGATATCTCCTTTGACAACTCCCATTAGCTGTCCTTTGGTCACTTTATCTCCGTCTTTTAATTCTGTCTCAAAAACAACAGTTTCATCTAAAAGTTTGAAGACTCTTTCAAATACTTCTAATCCACAGATGACCCCATCCTGTTTACAGATTAAATTTACTTCTCCCTGTTTTGGTTCTGGCATCACTGCGTTTGTACTGACATCTTCCTGAGTGATATCTTCTTTTAATGCATTCATCAAATATTCATCGATGTTAATTCTCATCGTTACACCACTGATCATAAAAACTTCTGTCCTTTCGTTTAATTTCGTCAAGAACAAGCTGTTCATTCTCTTTCTCACGCTGTTCTTCGTTCTGATACTTACTTAAATCTACTTCGACTGTCTCGGCTTTTGATGGATGTTCTGTGATGTCTTTCGCTGCTGCCTTGGCAAATACAAGTGATTCCAGTAAAGAGTTACTTGCCAGACGGTTTCTTCCATGAACTCCATTACAACTTGTCTCACCAACTGCATATAAATGATCCATAGATGTCTTACTGTCTAAATTAACCTTAATTCCACCCATAAAATAATGTTGTGCTGGTGTTACTGGAATTGGTTCTTTCGTCATATCATATCCTTCATCTAAACACTGTTTGTAGATATTAGGAAATCTATGTTTGATCCTCTCTCCGTCTAAATGTGTCACTGTAAGATACACATGATCGCTTCCGTCTTTCTTCATCTGTTTACAGATCTCACCTGTTACAACATCTCTTGGCTGTAATTCATCTGTAAAACGTTCTCCATCTTTATTTAACAGGTAAGCCCCTTCTCCTCTGACTGATTCAGAGATTAAGAATCTTCTTCCTGGCTTCTTTGAATAAAATGTTGTTGGATGGATCTGGATATAGTTAATATTCTCCAGTGTCACATTATGACGCAGACAAATAGCCAGACTGTCTGCTGTCAGATGTCTGAAGTTTGTGGAATGTTTAAATAATCCTCCCAGTCCTCCAGTTGCAAGAACTGTATCTGGAGCTTCGATCGTATCGAAATTACCATCTTGATCTTTATATACGATACCTTTACATTCTCCATCTTTCTCAATGATATCGATCATCATACAGTTTTCCATGATCGTGATATTATCGCGTTTCTTTGCCTCTTCGTATAAATGGCTTGTGATCTCTTTTCCTGTCAGATCTTCATGATGAAGAATACGGAATGTGGAATGTCCACCTTCTCTTGTAAACTCGATCTCTCCATCCTTCAAGTCAAATCTTACACCAAAATCTTTCAGATCCTGAATGATCTGTGGTGATTCTTTGATCATCTTCTCGACGGCACCTTTGTCGTTCTCATAATGTCCGGCCTTCATAGTGTCCTCGAAATATGAATCATAATCTTCCGGATTCTTCAGCGCTGAGATTCCTCCCTGCGCCAAAAATGAATCACTTTCTTCAACTTCCTTCTTTGTAATAACGATTACTTTGTAATCCTGTGGAAGAAATAATGCATTAAATAGTCCTGCCGCACCGCTTCCTACAATGATCACATCTGCTGTTTTCATAATTCTCTTTGTCCCTTTCTTGTCTTACTGTGCGATTCTTAACATCTCGTCTAATGCTTTCTTAGCATTTAATCGCAGATCTTCTGGTAATTCTACCTGATTCTTCATGTCTCTTAATGTGTCTCTTACATTCTCTAAACTGATACGCTTCATATTTGGGCAGAACTGACGATGTCCTACAGAGTAGAATGTCTTTCCTGGATTCTTCTGTTTTAATTCATATAAAACACCCATCTCTGTACAAATGATAAATACGTCCTTATCAGATGCTGTTGCGTAATCAATGATTCCTGATGTACTTCCTACATAATCTCCTAAAGCAACAACGTCTGGTGTACATTCTGGATGTACTAAAACTTCTGCTTCTGGATGTACTTCTTTGGCTTTCTTGACATTCTCAGCTGTGATACTTCTATGTACATGGCAGAATCCATCATTAAAGATGAAGTGCTTCTCCGGAAGCTGACTTGCCACGTAACGACCAAGATTCTCATCCGGGATAAAGAAGATATCTTTATTCGGAAGATTCTTCACGATCTTCAGTGCATTTGACGATGTTACACATACGTCTGACTCTGCTTTGATCTCTGCGGTTGAGTTCACATAACAGACTACAGATACATCCGGGTATTCATTTCTCACTTCCCTGATCTTATCTACGTCTACCATGTGTGCCATCGGACAGTCTGCATGACCGTCTGCCATTACGACTCTCTTCTTTGGATTCAGGATCTTCGCACTTTCTCCCATGAAAGAGACTCCACAGAAAACAATCGTGCTCTCCGGAACTTTGGTTGCAATCTCTGCAAGATAATAAGAGTCTCCTACATAGTCTGCAATCTCCTGCACTTCCCCATCTACATAATAATGTGCCAGGATTACAGCATCTTTTTCCTTTTTCAGTTTTTGGATTTCATTTTTGATTTCTTCGTTCATTTCCGACTTTCACCTCTAAATAAAGTATTCAATGGTCTCTTCTTCCGTAAGTCTTGTCTTTTCATTAAATAAAATGACAGCTTCCCGCCCATCGTACGGTCCAAGGGAATACATGTTAAGTGCCGTCTTATTAAAATACTTCCACGGTACGATTCGGTTACAACATGTAGGCTGGTCCAACACTCTGATGATATCTTTCTGTTCATACTCCTGGTCGCAGTAATAAGGATCAAACATCCGCACATTTTTACCATCTATTCCGGTCAAATTCCCTTCTTTAACGTATTCTCACTTACCTATCATGCACCGATTCAGCCAATTGTGTCAATGCCTGTTTTAAAATTTCTCGTGGGCATGCAATATTTATACGCTCAAATCCCTCTCCGTCCGGTCCAAACATTGCTCCGCTGTCAAGCCAGAGTTTTGCTTTGTTCTCCACCAGATCTTTTAACTGCTCTTCTTTCATGCCGAGACTCTTAAAATCCAACCATAAAAGATAAGTCCCTTCCGGCTCTGTCAGTTTGATCTCCGGAAGATTCTCTTTTAAAAATGTACGGACATAATCCAGATTTCCCTCCAGATAAATTTTCAATTCTTTTAACCACTCTTCACCGGTCTCATAAGCTGCCTGACATGCAACCAGTCCCATCAGATTCACCTGGCTGTAACCGGCTGCTGTCACTTCCGCCCGGAATCTCGCACGAAGCTCCGGATTCGAGATCCATATATTGGAAATCTGAAGTCCGGCAATGTTAAATGTCTTACTTGGTGCGGTACACGTTGTAGTGATTGCAGCGTATTTTTCATCTAAGGATGCAAATACATGATGTATATTCTCTCCATATGTAAAATCACTGTGGATCTCATCACTGACTACCAGCACGTTATGTTTCAGACAAATGTCTCCTATCTTACGAAGTTCCCACTCCTTCCACACACGTCCGACCGGATTGTGCGGACTGCACATCAGAAATAATTTTACATTTTCTTCGACAATCTTCTGCTCGAATTCTTCGAAATTAATCTCGTAATGTCCGTCTATCTGCTGAAGCGGACTATTGATCAGCCTTCTGTGGTTATCTGTGATCACTTCGCTGAACGGATAGTAAACCGGCTGCTGCAGAAGAACTGCATCACCTTCTTTTGTGTAAGCCTTCACTGCCATCGCAAGTGCGAACACCACGCCCGGTGTCTTGATCAGCCATTCTTTTTCTACTTTCCATCCGAAATGCTTCTCATACCATCCGGCTGCTGCCTGGAAGTAATCATCTTTTCCTTCGCTGTATCCGTAGATTCCGTGTGCGACTGCGTCACTTAAGCTTTTCTGGATTCCCGGTGCTGTCTGGAAATCCATATCTGCCACCCAGAGCGGAAGCATATCATCACTTCTCCCTCTTTCTTTTGCGAAATCATATTTCAGGCATTTTGTTCCATGTCTGTCCACTACTTTATCAAAATCGAACTTCATCTGTGCATCCTCCTACGCAAGTGCCTGCTCAAGATCGGCGATTAGATCATCTGCATTTTCAATTCCAACTGACAATCTTAAGAAATCTTCTGTGATTCCAAGTTTCTCTCTTACTTCTACCGGCAGATCTCCATGTGTCTGAAGCATCGGGTAAGTGATCAGTGACTCTACGCCTCCGAGACTTTCTGCATAAGCGATCAGTTTCACACTTTCCAGGAGTTTCCTTGCTGTTGCTTCACTATCTACTTTGAAAGAAATCATACTCCCGAATCCGCTTGCCTGTGATGCATTTACTCCATACCCCGGATGCTCTTTCAAGCCTACATAATAGACCTGTTTTACTTTTTCATGTCCTTTTAACCAGTTCGCAATCTTTATCGCATTATCCTGCTGTGCTCTTAATCTTACAGACAATGTCTTAATTCCACGCAAGATCAGATAGCTGTCAAATGGTGCAAGACAGCTTCCGACTGTCTTATATATATAACGGATCTTCTTCGCTGTCTCTTCATCCGCCGAACACAGGAATCCTGCCAGTGTGTCATTATGTCCACCAAGGAATTTTGTCCCGCTGTGGATGACCAGATCTACTCCCAGTTCAATCGGTCTTTGAAATAATGGTGAAAGAAATGTATTGTCAACAATAATCTTCAGATTATGTTTATCTGCGATTTCTTTCATCTTTCTGAGATCTGTGACACGCATGGTCGGGTTACTCGGTGTCTCGATATAAAGTGCTTTTGTGTTCTCCCGGATACCTGCTTCTACAAGATCTGCATCTGCAGTATCTACATAAGAGAACTCCAACCCTCTCTTTCCGCCGACAGATTCAAACATTCTGACAGAACCGCCATATAGATCATCTGTACAAAGGATATGATCCCCGCGGTCAAATAACTCCAGACAAAGACCTACCGCAACCATACCGTTTGCGCATGCTACAGTATCTACCGCACCTTCCAGTGCCGACATCGTATGCTCAAGCTCTGTTCTTGTCGGGTTGCTCTCTCTCGTATAGTCATATCCGGTAGACTGTCCAATACCAGGATGGGCAAATGTCGCTGCCTGGTAGATCGGTACTGCTACTGAACCGTAAGAATGTGTCTTTTCATCTGTTCCGTTTCCGTGTATACATCGTGTCTCAAATCCGTAATTCATTATTTACCTCTTTCATTGTAATCATCCAGGAAATTATATTCCATGTCATCTTTGTGGTATCCGATAATCGTTCTTAAGTTGACATTATGCACACTCCGGAAAATATTCTTTTCGATAATATCTCCCTGTTTTCTGAATTCCTTGATCAGCTCCTTCATCTCGTCACGTTTGGAACCTCTTCCGCCGCCACAGGATACACAGTTCTCTGTGAATCTGCATGCGCACTGAATGAAGTTGAGCTGATTGTAATCCCTCCATGCTATAATGTCATCTTCCTTGATCAGATACATTGGTCTGATCAGCTCCATACCCTCAAAATTCTGGCTATGGAGCTTCGGCATCATCGTCTCCACCTTTCCGCCGTAGAACATCCCCATAAGGATCGTCTCAATCACATCGTCAAAATGATGTCCTAGCGCAATCTTATTGCATCCCAGTTCTTTTGCGTGAGAGTATAGATAGCCTCTTCTCATTCTCGCGCAAAGGTAACATGGATTCTTGTCAATATCTGCTACCGTATCAAATATCTGTGTCTCAAATACCGTAAGCGGAATTCCAAGTACTTTGGCGTTATCCTGAATGATCTTCCAGTTATCTTCATTGTATCCCGGATTCATTACCAGAAATACTAATTCAAAATTCGCTTTGCCATGTTTTAACAGTTCCTGAAACAGCTTTGCCATCAGCATGGAATCTTTTCCACCGGAAATACAGACTGCAATCTTATCTCCGTCCTGGATCAGATCGTATTCTCTGATTCCTTTCGTGAACTTTCTCCAGATTCCCTTGCGGAATTTCTTGATGATACTGCGTTCAATCTCTTTCTGCTTCTCTCCGGTAGTATTTTCATCCTGTACGAACTCACTTAGTTTCTTTCTCAAAAAAGAACGGTATCCGCCTTCAATATTCGCCGCATCATATCCGGCTGCTTCCAGTTCATAAACAGCATCGACACTCCATTCACCGGTATGGCATAATACATACACCGGCTTTTCTTTCGGAAGTTCTTCCATACGTTCTTCTACTTCTGCAAGCGGGATGCTGACCGCTCCCGGTACAGAGCCTCTGGTATATGCATCTGCAGGACGGACGTCCAGCACTGTGATTGTATCCTGATCTAATTGTAATAACTCTTCTATCGTGATTGTCTTCATATCTTTTAACCTCTCTTTGTGAGTTGCTGTTCATGCAGCAGCTATTCCTATTAACCAGATAGGTTTTGTTATTTATCTGGTATTATATGACGTTTTTCCCTGTCTGTCAAGGAACTGAAATGTGTTTTAAAAACATTTATCTTTCAAATATACGCTAGAAAAGTTTACCACAAAAAAGAATACTGTACCAGTGGTTTCCCGCTAATACAGTATGTTTTGTTGTGTGAACTGATATTATATATAATACATATCCTGTCCATAATCAATGTATTCCTGATACTCTTTCTCCAGATCATGCAAGGTTACTGACTGGAGGATTTCTGTCACGCTGTCATTTACCCTGTCGATCACCAGTTTCTGGATTGCTTTGACACTCCCGGTATATTTTCCTTCTTTCGGAAGTTCCTCATCTTCGATGCGGTAGTCACCTTCCAAAGCTTCTATAATAGAAGAAACGGTAATCTCCTGTGGCGGACGGCTTAAGAAATAGCCGCCCTGGGAGCCTTTTATACTCTTTACGATTCCTGCTTTTCTAAGACTTGCAAATACCTGTTCCAGATACTGTGGAGATATCTTGTTCCGCTCTGCAATGCTGTTGAGCGCCACCTGTTCAGTTTTTGAATTGATGGCCAGGTCGATCAACGCTCTCAGACCATATCTGCTTTTCATTGAAAGTTTCATATATATCTCCACACTCCTTCATTATTTCTTATTCTACGGCTTTGAATGCCTCATCCAGATCCTGGATAATGTCATCAATGTGCTCTGTTCCGATTGACAGACGGATTGTATTAGGCTTGATTCCCTGATCCAGTAATTCTTCTTCTGTGCACTGGCTGTGTGTTGTTGTTGCCGGATGGATAACCAGAGATTTTACATCTGCAACATTAGCAAGCAGTGAGAAGAGTTCCAGATTATCGATGAAATCTTTTGCTTTCTGTGCGTCACCTTTGATCTCAAATGTGAAGATAGATCCTCCGCCATTTGGGAAATATTTCTTATATAATGCCTGCTGCTCCGGATCATCAGATACAGCCGGATGGTTAACCTTCTCTACCAGTGGATGGTTGTTCAGGTAATCTACTACTTTCAGTGCATTCTCAACATGACGCTCTACACGTAATGATAATGTCTCGAGTCCCTGTAAGAAGATAAATGAATGGATCGGAGAAATGGTTGCTCCTGTATCTCTTAAAAGGATCGCACGGATCTTTGTAACAAATGCTGCAGGTCCTACTGCTTTTGTAAAGCTGATTCCATGGTAGCTCGGGTTTGGCTCTGTAAGAGAAGCGAATTTTCCTGATGCTTCCCAGTCGAATTTACCGCTGTCAACGATGACGCCGCCGATTGTTGTTCCGTGTCCACCGATGAATTTTGTTGCTGAATGGATAACTATGTCTGCACCGTACTCGATCGGTCTTACAAGGTAAGGTGTTGCAAATGTATTATCTACAACGAGCGGAATCTTATGCGCATGTGCGATATTTGCAATCTTCTCAATATCTACAACGTCTGAGTTTGGATTTCCTAATGTTTCGATGAATAATAATTTTGTGTTATCTTGGATTGCTGCTCTTACTTCATCTTCATTGAAAATGTCTACGAATGTTGTTTCGATTCCGTAATCTGGTAATGTATGCTCTAAGAAGTTGTATGTTCCACCATAAATATTTTTCGCTGCAACTACGTGATCTCCTGCTTTTGTAATATTTTCAATCGCATATGTGATTGCTGCTGCTCCAGATGCTACTGCTAATGCTGCAACACCACCTGTACCATCATTATCCTTGGATAAACCAACACCAACACCGATTACAAATAAAAGTGCCATATTATCAATTAAAGCAGCACCGGCCTTAACCAAAAATAAACCAATCAAAGGAATAAGTCCTTTGATACCCCCACCCTGCATGGCTGCAGGACATAATGCGTAGCCAATACCCATTAAAAGCCCACATATTGGAAGTACGGCTACTGGAAGCATTAATGCTTTACCTAGTTTTTGAAGAAATTTCATATATTTCTCCTCCTTTAAATTATACTTAATTGAATCACTCCAATCAGTTTCATGAGATTTTTAAAACTGCCTCGTCTAGTAAGACATCGCCTTCCTTTTGAAGACTGATCTTTTCATAATCATCCGTATTGCAGATTAAAACTGGTGTAATTGTATTTAATCCAGCCTCTTTAATCTTATCCAGATCTACGTCCATCAAAAGATCACCCTTCTTCACCTTGTCACCAGCTGCAACATGCGCGGTAAACGGTGCGCCCTTAATCCGATATGAATTAAGATTTCAGCTCCCTGGCTGCTAGTCAGCGTAATTGCATGAAGTGTATCAAATACCATGGTCACTTCAGCATCTGCCGGTGCATACACTTTTCCCTCGGTTGGGATCACTGCAAAGCCGTCTCCCAATAACTTTTCAGAAAAAGTTGGATCTGGAACCTCTGTCAAAGGAACTACTTTTCCTTTGCAAGGTGCATAAAGCACATTTCCCTTTTCTTTTCCCTTAAAAAATTTGAACATAACGTCTCCTTTTCTTTTCGCCAAAAAATGTTTACGTTTGTATTCCGCAGTCACCATTTATTGAATGGTATTTTGCATAATTTTCGCACGTTCTTTCCTTAGCATTTATATATATTTTAGCCACTAGTTTCTGCTTTGTCAGCAGTTTTATCGTTATTTTTCCCATTTTTATTTATTTTATGTACTATTTTGACTTGTTTTTGTCTTTCATCTCCTTTAATCCATATATATGAAGTGCCTCTAACTTCTCATAAGCTGCAGTCTTGTCAATAATCGTCTGAATCAGCTGCTCAAGCTGCTGACCTTTTCTGTAATCTGCCGGGGCAAAATAACGTATTCTGTTATCACGCATCATACGATAGACTTTTTCTTTATTGCCCGTGACAGGATTGTACACGCCAATTGCATGACCTCCGTATGTGTTTACAAGTTTCATGCTCGGAATATCTGTATCGCTGTCACCAATATAGACAATATTTCTAAATGGCACACGCATCTTGTCTGCCGGAAAATAGTCATTTACTGCAGTATCATTTACATCAAGTATTCCCTTTTCTATGCGAAATAAAAACTGTGTTTTGCTCGTATAATTTACTGCCTGTGCCGGCCAAATTGCCACGCCATTTTCATCATAATAAAAGGCACTCGCATAAATTTCCTCAAAGGAGCCACGCTTTGCAATCTTAGTTCCCTCTATCATCTCCTTTAAACCTGATGAAATAATATAATGCTCTATAATAACTCCATTTTTATCG
>OGOH01002734.1_pt1 | contig 10649 bp, 7 predicted proteins | sample 1552571 | NCBI WGS metagenome assembly OGOH01 (sample SAMEA2580170, study PRJEB22360) | human gut metagenome | biome: human gut; feature: human-associated habitat; material: faeces | place: Denmark | collected 2008/2010
CCGCCGCTCAGGCCGATTCCATCATCGCCGACGCTCAGCAGCAGGCCCTCACCATTGCCGGTGAGCAGGAGATCGTCCGACTTGCGCAGCAGCAGGCCGACGACATCCGCGATCGTGCCCAGCAGTACGAGCGCGAGACGCGTTATGCTGCCGAGGACTACGCAGAGCAGGTCTTTACGCACCTGGAGGAGAACCTCAAGAGCCTGACCGGCACCGTTACCCGTTGCCGTCAGCAGCTCAACGAGGGTGCCGCCCAACAGAATGGTCAGTGGTAATGGCTGAGTTTCCGAGCGTTACCGTCGATCTTTCCGAGCAGCTCGAGTTTCCTGGAGATTCGTATCCGCTGACCGGTAAGGTCGATGTCGCCACCTACACGGTGGGCGAGAAGGAGTACCAGCTTCAGGACGGCATCGACTACGACGTTGTCTTTACCAACGCCGGTACCGGTGTCTTGCTCACGGGTATGGTCCGCGCACACGCCACTGGCGAGTGCGACCGTTGCCTGGAGCCCGCTTCGTTTGATATTGCCGGTGAGATCGAGGAGTTCTACCTCTTTGAGGAGCCCGAGGATCCCGAGGCCTACGAGGACGGCTACGAGCTCCTGGGTGAGGACCGTATCGTCGATCTGGGTGAGCCTATCAATGACGCGGTCGTCATGGACACGCCGTTTGTGGTGCTCTGCAAGCCCGATTGCCGTGGTCTGTGCCCCACATGCGGTTGCAATCTCAACGTCGAGCAATGCGATTGCGCCGCCCAGGCAGAGGCAGAATGGGCCGCTGCCACGGAAAATCCATTTGCAGCATTGAAGAATCTCAAGCTTGATGAGTAAAACTGTGGTAGTATCGCTACTTGCGCGTAATCGCCACACTGGATAGTTCATAAGGAAGGTCACTATGCCCGTACCTAAACAAAAGCAGGGTCGTATCCGCACTCACACCCGTCGTTCCGCCAACATGAAGATCTCGGCTGCGGCTCAGTCCACGTGCCCCCGTTGCGGTGCTGTCAAGCTCCCGCACCACGTGTGCCCCAGCTGCGGTTTCTACAAGGACCGCGAGGTTATCGTTACCGAGTAACGGTATACTCTGGATGCGATGCCGTTCCAAATGGAACCACAATGGCCGGCTCAATGAGTCGGCCATTTTTGTATAAGGAGCATGTATATGAGTAACGTTCGCGTTTGTGTAGACGTTGTGGGCGGAGACGAGAAACCTCAGGTTGTTCTCGATGGTATCGAGGCTGCACTTGCCGCCGATCCCGATATCGAGGTCTTGGCAGCTGGCCCCGCCGAAATCGTCAATCCCTTTGCCGCTTCCCATGCACGTGTTGAGGCCCTTGAGGCACCTGACGTTATCGCTATGGATGACGATCCCATTCGCGCCGTGATGACCAAACGCAAGTCGTCGATCGTGCTGTCGTGTCGCGCCATCAAGAAGGGTAATGCGGACGCGTTCTTCTCTGCCGGCTCCACCGGCGCCATGACCGCCGCCGCCACCGCCTATGTGACGCCGTTTAGGTATCAGGCCGAAGGCAAGAAGCAGCCGGTGCGCCCCTGTCTGACCAATGCGCTGCCCAATCGCGCCGGCGGTCTGACGGTGCTGTGCGATATGGGCGCCAACCCCGATGTTGAGGTTGACGATATGGTACGTTTTGCCCAGATGGGTAGCGCCTATGCCCGCGTCGTCCTGGGCATCGAGTATCCCCGCGTGGGCCTGCTTGCCAACGGCACCGAGGATGAGAAGGGCTCCAACTTTACCAAGGCCTGCTTCCCGGCCATGAAAGCCGCCGTTCCCGGCTTTGTTGGTAACTGCGAGGGAACGGACATCACCTCAGGTAACTTCGATGTCGTCGTTGCCGATGGCATGTCGGGCAATATTGCGCTCAAGGCCACCGAGGGCGCTGCCAAGTTTTTACTGCAGGAGCTCAAGGGCGCCTTTATGTCTTCGCTCGGCACCAAGATTGCCGCGCTGCTCATCAAAAAGCAGATGCGCGAGATTAAAGCCAAGCTTTCGGGCGACGCCAAGGGCGGCGCGATTCTTTTGGGCCTGCGCGGCGTGGTCCTGATCGGCCATGGCGCCACCTCGGTCGAGGCTGTTAGAAACGGTACGCTCGCGGCGGCCGAAGCCGTGCGCGCCGGGCTGGTCGAGAATGTCGCCAACTCTATGGACGGTATCGTTTTATAAGAGCGAGTAAGAGTGCTGTTATGTGCTTCGCGGCGCACGTCGTGGGGTAGAATCAGAACCGTGTCTTGGTACCGCCCGGGCGGTACCATTCTTTTGGTATTCATGCACTATGAGAGGAAGCGCTATGGACCGCTCCGAAATCTTCGACAAGATCGCCGAGGTCGCTGCTGACGTTCTAGGCGTCGATGTTGCCGAAATTAGCGAGGAGACCACCTTTGACGACCTCGATGCCAACTCGCTCGAGCGCCTGCAGCTGGTTACGGCTATCGAGGACGAGTTCAACCTCGAGATCGATGACGAGACCCTGCTCTCGCTCAACTCTGTCGCCGACGCCGTCGACGCTATCGAAGCTGCCAAGGAGGCCTAAGTCTTGGCTTTATCCGACCGACTTACGCGCGCCCAGGAAATCCTGGGCCACGAGTTCAACAATAAGGTGCTGCTGCGCGCGGCGCTTACGCATCCCTCGGCAGTCGAGGGCCAGCCGGTTTCTGCCAGCTATGAGCGCCTTGAGTTCTTGGGCGATTCCATTTTGGGCGCTGTGGTCGCACGCTCCCTGTTTGAGTCCTATCCGGAGTTTGACGAGGGCAAGCTCACGCGCTTGAAGGTGTCGCTTGTCTCGGGCGCTACGCTGTCCGAGGTTTCTCACGAGCTGGGCATCGACGACATCATCATCTTTGGTGCCTCCGAGACCGGTACCGGTGCGCGCGGCCTGCATTCGGCCCTCGAGAACGTCTATGAGTCGCTCGTGGGCGCGCTGTACCTGGATGCCGGCTGGGACGTTGCGGCGGAGTTCATTCACCGTACGCTTAAGCCGCATTTGGCTTCCGAGCGTGCCGAGCATCCTGCGAACCCCAAGTCGTTTTTGCAGGAGTGCGTGCAAGCCGACGGTCACGAACCTCCGGCGTACAAGCTCGTTGGCTCCGAGGGCCCGGCGCATGCGCCCACCTTTACCGCTGTGGTTTTGATCGATGGTATTCGCCAGGGTCGCGGCTCCGGCTCCTCAAAGAAGGAAGCCGAGGGAGCTGCCGCGCTCGAAGCGCTCGACCGCATGGGTTACACCACCAACGGCGTGATTCTGAACAAGAAGCACGTGTAAGCGAGGAACCGTGTATCTCAAGTCCCTCACGCTCAAAGGGTTCAAGTCGTTTGCCGACCGCGCCCATATGACGTTTGAGCCGGGCCTGACCGTCATCGTCGGTCCAAACGGCTCGGGAAAATCGAACATCTCTGACTCGATTCTGTGGGTCCTGGGCGAGCAGAGCGCCAAGCAGCTGCGCGGCCAGGCCATGGAGGATGTCATCTTCTCGGGCTCGTCGGCGCGCAAGCCGGTGGGTGTCGCCGAGGTCACGCTGGTGCTCGATAACTCGGACCATATGTTGCCCGTCGACTTTGACGAGGTCGCCATCACCCGTCGTATGTATCGCTCGGGCGAAAGCGAGTACCTCATCAACTCGAGTCCGTGCCGCCTGATGGACATTCAGGACATCCTGCACGATTCGGGCCTGGGCAAGGATACGCATTCCATCATCAGCCAGGGCAAGCTCGACGCCATTTTGCAGAGCCGCCCCGAGGAGCGTCGCGCCCTCATCGAGGAGGCCGCCGGCATTTCCAAGCACAAGCGCCGCAAGGAGCGTGCGCTCAAAAAGATTAAGTCGATGGACGAGCACCTGACGCGTGCCCGCGACATCAATAAGGAAATCGCCCGTCAGCTGCGACCGCTGGAGCGTCAGGTCGATCGCGCGCGCAAGTACAAAGAGCTGTCCTCGCGCGCGAACGAGCTTACGCAGATGCTGGCTGTCGATGAGCTTCGTTCGCTGCAGTCGCAGTGGAACGACCTGGAGAGCCGCTCCAAGGAAGGTGCTGCCGAGCTGGAGCTTGCGCAGTACCGCATGAGCGAAAAGGAGCGCGAGCTCGAGAAGCTCCAGGTTATGCTTGAGGAAAAGGGCCTGTTTGTGGGCGACCTGGGCGAGCAACGCCGTCATATGCAAGATGTGGTCGGCCGCATTAACTCCGACATGCGCCTGCTCGAGGAAAAGGGCCACAACATGGTGTCGCGCCTGTCTGACATGCGCGGTCAGATTTCGAGCTCCGAGCATCAGCGTCGTCGCGTGGTCGAGGAGCTCGAGGACGCGCGTGCGCAGCTTGAGGAAGTGACCGGTGCGCATATGCAAGCCCAGGAGGACGTTGACGCCGCTGGTCCTGCCGCCGCTGAGCTCCACGAGCGGCGCGTGGCGCTCGACAATCAGATTTCGCAGCTTACGCGCGAGCAGCGCGATGTGCAGCGCGTGGCCGATAACGCCGCGCTCGAGCTCGCCAAGGTGAAGGACTCACTGAGCAACGCCGAGGTCGAGGACAACATGTATGCCTCGCGCCTGGAGCAGATCGATGAACAGCTCGAGGAGGTCACGGCCTCGCTCGAGAGCCGTCGCGACCGCGCCGAGGAGCTTGAGGGCGCTCTTGAGGAGGCGCGCCAGGCCCAGGTCGATGCGCGTGAGGCCGCCGAGGTCGCCCGTGCGGCCCTGAAGGACTTGCGTGCCCGCGAGAGCGAGGCGCGCAACAAGCTGTCCGAGGTGCGCTCGGAGCTTGCCAGCCAAAAGAAGCTTGATGCCCGCATGGCCGACAGCTCGCCGCTCGTGAGCCGTCTGGTGGGTGCGCTGGGCGACGATGTCTCGGGTCGTCTGGGCGACGTGCTCGAGGCCCCACGCGAGCTTGAGGGCCTGGTGGAGCAGCTGCTTGCCGGCGATATCGATGCGCTGCTGTTTGATGACGCCGCCACGCTTGAGCGTGCCGGTCGTGCGGCTTTGGACCAAAAGAAGGCTTCGGGCGAGGCGCTGTTGGTGGCGCGTGGCGTGAGCGGCTCTACCGCCGCTGAGGGCGCTGCCGGTACCCGTCTGGTTGATCGTCTGTCCGTGCGCGCAGGCTATGGTCCCGTCGTTGAGGCGCTGCTCGGCGGTTATTACGTCGTGGACGATCTTTCTGCCGCGCTGGCTGCGCCTGTCGTTGACGGTGTGACCTATGTGACTCCCGATGGCGCCCGCGTAAGCTGTGGCGGCCTGGTGCGTGTGGGCCTCGATGCCGGCGAGGCGTCGGGTGCTCTGGAGCGTAAGCGTCGCATTCGCGAGCTGGAGGGGCTTGAGCCCGATCTGGCTGCCGTGTTTGAGCATGTGTCGGATCAGGTCGTCGAGGCCAATGCGGCCGTTGAGGAATCGCGTGCCGCTGAGGGCGATGCCGCCGGCGAGATCGCCCGTCTTGAGGGCGAGCGCCGCTCGCTGCTCTCCGAGATCGGCCGCTTGGAGCAAAGCGCCAACAATGCCGAGGTCGAGCGCGTGCGCATCTCCAAGCGCCGCGAGCAGGCCTCCGAAGCCGTTCGCGCTGCGCGCCCGCGCGTTGACGAGCTCACCCGTTCGCGTGACGAGGCTCGCGCGCAGGCAAGCAATTTGGGGTTGCAGATTGCCGAGGCCAACGACGAACTCGACCGCGTTCGCCGTGACGATTCCGAGGCTGCCGGCAAGCTCGCCGACGCCAAGGTTCGCCTAGCCCAGACGAGCGAACGCCTGCGTTCGCTGAAGGGCCGCGTGCCCGACCTGGAGCATCGTCTTGAGGGCATCGACCGTCGTATCCGCGGAACACGCCAGGCCTCGCGCTCGCTCGAGCTGCTGCGCCTGCGCGTCGACCCCATGCACGAGCGCTATTCGGCCCTGCTGGAGCGTGCCTCGGATTGGGCTGCGCGTCTGCGTGACCAGGCTTCGCTCGAGGAGGCGGACTCCGCTTCGCTCAAGAAGACCATCGAGGATGCCAAGGCAGAGGTTGCCCGCGCTAAGGAGCGAGTCGATACCGCTTCCGCCACGCAAAACGAGTTCAAGGTCGCGCGTGGTAAGCTCGAGGTGCAGGTAGAGGCCGCCATTAAGGCCATTACCGCCGATGGCACCACGGTACTCGAGGAAGCGCTCATGCTTCCGGCGCCCACGGACCGCGATGCCGCCGAGCGCGAACTCAACCAGCTTGTGCGCCAGATCAACAACCTTGGTCCCGTTAACCAAGTTGCCATGGAGGAGTACGAGCAGCTCAAGCGCCGCGCCGACTACATCGAGGAGCAGCTGGCCGATCTGGAGAGTGCGCGCAAGGCGCTCACCAAGATCACGGTGGCCATTGATCGCAAGATGCGCAAGGCGTTCCTGGTGACGTTTGAGAAGGTCGACGCGAACTTCCGCGAGATTTTCGCTATGCTCTTCCCGGGCGGTCAGGCTCATCTGGAGATGACCGATCCCGAGCATCCTGCCGAGACGGGTATCGAGGTCGTGGCGCAGCCGCGCGGCAAGCGCATTACCAAGATGATGCTCATGTCGGGCGGCGAGAAGAGCCTGACGGCGCTCGCCCTGCTCTTTGCCGTGTACCGCACGCGCACGGTGCCGTTCTATGTGCTGGACGAGGTCGAGGCGGCACTCGATGACGCCAACCTGTCCAAGCTTATCGGCGCACTCGACGTGTTGCGTTCCGATACGCAGCTCTTGGTTATCTCGCACCAGCGCCGTACTATGGAGGACGCTGACGTCCTCTACGGCGTCTCGATGCAAGCCGACGGTGTCAGTCGCGTCGTCTCGCAAAAACTCGATCGCGAAACCGGAAAGGTCGTGAATGCATAATGGGATTCTTCGATGCTCTCTCGCGCGGACTTGAGCGCAGCCGCGAGGCCCTCAACGAGGTCTTCTACTTTGGCGGCGAGGTCGACGAGGATTTTTGGGAGGACCTGGAGGACACCCTCGTCATGGGTGACATGGGCGCCGAGGTCGCTATCAAGGTCTCCGATGACCTGCGCGATGCCGCGGCCAAGAAGAACCTCAAGACCGCTCCGCAGCTTCGCCGTGCCCTGGCCGAGCAGCTTGAGCAGCACTTTGTGCCCATCGAGCGCGATCCGTTCTCCGATACGCCGAGCTGCGTGCTGTTTGTGGGCATTAACGGTGCCGGCAAGACCACGACGGTCGGTAAGATCGCGAGCGCCATGGCCGCCCGCGGCAAGAACGTCGTGATCGGTTCGGCCGATACCTTCCGTGCTGCCGCTATCGAGCAGCTCGATGTGTGGGGCCAGCGCGCTGGCGTCCCCGTCATCAAGCGCGACCGCGGCTCCGACCCGGCAAGTGTTTGCTACGACGTGCTCGACGAGGCCGACAAGCGCGGCAGCGACCTGGTGCTTATCGATACCGCCGGCCGTCTACACACGAGCCCCGAACTCATGCGCGAGCTTGCCAAGGTGGTCAATGTGACCCGTAAGCGCGCCGCCAATATGGCCGCCGGTCCCATGCCGGTTTCGGTCGTGCTTGTGATTGACGCTGCGACGGGCCAAAACGGTCTGAACCAGGCGCTCGAGTTTAACGAGGCGCTGGGCCTGGACGGTATTATCATGACTAAGCTCGACGGCACGGCTAAGGGCGGTATCGCCATGGCCGTGGCCGAGAAACTCAAGCTCCCGATCCTGCGCGTGGGCGTGGGCGAGCAGGTCGATGACCTGCAGGAGTTCAATGCCAAAGATTTCTGCCGCGCCCTGGTGGGCGAGTCCAATTAAGGAGTGACTAGTGTTTGATTCCCTGAGCGATCGCCTCAACGACACATTTGACCGCCTGCGCGGCAAGGGCAAGCTGACCGAGGCCGATATTACTTCGGCCATGCGCGATATTCGCATGGCGCTGCTCGAGGCCGACGTTAACTTTAAGGTCGTCAAGGAGTTCGTCGCCAAGACCAAGGAGCGCTGCATGACCGCCGAGGTCATGGAGTCGCTGTCGCCGGCGCAAAACGTCGTCAAGATTGTGCTCGACGAGCTCACCGAGATGCTCGGCTCCACCGAGAGCAAGCTCGTCTTTAGTAACCGTATTCCCAACGTCATCATGCTCGTGGGCCTGCAGGGCTCCGGTAAGACCACGGCGGCCGTAAAGCTGGCCTACCTGCTCAAGAAGCAGGGCCGCTCGCCGTTGCTCGCCGCGTGCGACGTCTACCGTCCCGCTGCTGCCGACCAGCTGGCCACGCTCGGTGGCGAGATCGGCGTACCGGTCTTCCGCGGCGATGGTGCGCACCCGGTCGATATCGCCAAGGGCGCCATCCAGGAGGCCGTCGACCACCTGCGCGACGTGGTCATCGTCGATACCGCCGGACGTCTTCAGATCGACGAACAGATGATGCAGGAGGCCGTGGACATCAAGAAGGCCGTCAAGCCCGATCAGGTGCTGATGGTCGTCGATGCCATGACCGGCCAGGATATCGTCAACGTCGTCTCGACCTTCGCCGAGCGCACCGACTTTGACGGCGTGATCATCTCCAAGCTCGATGGCGACGCCCGTGGCGGCGGCGCGCTTTCCGTGCGCCAGGTGACCGGCAAGCCCATCAAGTTTGTGAGCATGGGCGAGAAGCCCGATTCGCTGGAGCCGTTCTACCCCGATCGTATGGCCAAGCGCATTCTGGGTATGGGCGACGTTGTCGGCATTATCGAGAAGGCCCAGGAGGCGGCCGACGCCGAGCAGCTCGAGGCTGCCGAGCGCATGCTGCGCGAGGGCTTCACCATGAATGACATGCTCGACCAGATGAAGGCCGTCAAGAAGATGGGCGGCATGAAGGGCATCCTGGGCATGCTCCCCGGCGGCCAGCGTGCGCTCAACCAGATGGGCGGCAACCTGGACGAGGGCATCTTCGACAAGAACGAGGCCATCATCATGTCGATGACCAAGGAGGAGCGCCTTCGCCCCTCCATCATCAACGGTCAGCGCCGTGCCCGCATTGCCAAGGGCGCCGGCGTGACCCCCACCGAGGTCAATAGCCTTATGAAGCAGTGGGGCGAGATGAACAAGATGATGGGCCGCATGCGCACGATGGCCAATCAGGCGCAGGCCGGCGGCAAGAAGGGCAAGAAGGGCGGGGCTCACCAGGTGGTGCCCGAGCTCGAGGCCCAGATGACCGCCGGCGAGGACCGCTACGCCCAGATGGCCGTGCAGGCCGAGAAGCTGCAGCGCGACAAGGTGCTCGCCGAGGCCCGCGCCGCCGTGGCCGCGGCCAACACCCACGAGGGGGAGGGCCGCCGCAAGAAGCGCAAGGAGAAGCGCGAGGCCGAGGCCCGCGAGCGCGCCGAGCTGGAGGCCATCGAGCGCGGTCTTGACCCGACGCTGGTGCTGGACGACTCCGTGGTGGAGATCCCGCAGGGCGCGTCGGTGGCCAAGTTCGCCGAGCTTCTGGGCGTGCAACCCAACGACGTTATCAAGCGCCTGTTCATGCTCGGCCAGGTGCTCACGCTCACCCAGACCATGAGCGACGAGACCATGGAGCTCATCGCCGACGACATGGGCCGCAAGGTGCGCGTCGTGTCGCCGGAGGAGGAGTACGCCGTGGTGTACAACGACTCCGAGGCCGATTTGAAGCCGCGTCCCCCCGTGGTCACCGTCATGGGCCATGTCGACCACGGCAAGACCTCGCTTCTGGACGCCATCCGCGATACCGGCGTGGTGGCCAGCGAGGCCGGCGGCATCACCCAGCACATCGGCGCTTCCGTGGTGAACATCGGCGACCGCCAGATCACCTTCATCGACACCCCGGGCCATGAGGCCTTCACCGCCATGCGCGCCCGCGGCGCCCAGGTCACCGACGTCATCGTGCTTGTGGTGGCCGCCGACGACGGCGTCATGCCGCAGACCGTCGAGGCCATCAACCACGCCAAGGCCGCCGAGGTGCCCATCGTCGTGGCCGTGAACAAGATCGACAAGCCCGGCGCCAATCCCGACCGCGTGCGCCAGGAGCTCACCGAGTACGGCGTCATCCCCGAGGAGTGGGGCGGCTCCAACATGTTCGTCGAGGTGTCGGCCAAGAAGAAGCTGCACATCGACGACTTGCTGGAGACCATCATCCTGCAGGCCGACGTGCTGGAGCTGAAGGCCAACCCTGACGCTTCTGCCTCCGGCTTCGTCATCGAGGCGAACCTGGACAAGGGCCGGGGCCCCGTGGCCACGGTGCTCATCCAGCGCGGCACCCTGCACACCGGCGACGTCGTGGTGGCCGGCACGAGCTACGGCCGCGTGCGCGCTCTGGTGAACCCGCGCGGCGAGCACGTCGCCGAGGCGAAGCCCGCCGACCCGGTGGAGATCCTGGGCCTGAACTCGGTGCCCACCGCCGGCGACGAGTTCCGTGTCTTCGAGGACGAGCGCGATGCCCGCAAGCTGGCCGAGGAGCGCGCGCTGCGCGCCCGCCTGGCCGCCCAGGAGACCAAGAGCCACATGAGCCTGGACGACCTGTTCAGCCGCATCGAGGACGGCAAGACCACCGATCTGAACCTCATCGTGAAGGCCGACGTCCAGGGCTCCATCGAGGCTCTGCGCGACGCCTTCGACAAGATGGATCAGTCCGAGGTGCGCATCAACATCGTGCACTCGGCCGTGGGCGGCATCACCGAGACCGACGTCACCCTGGCCGCCGCCTCCGATGCCATCATCATCGGCT
>OGOH01002739.1_pt1 | contig 10634 bp, 6 predicted proteins | sample 1552571 | NCBI WGS metagenome assembly OGOH01 (sample SAMEA2580170, study PRJEB22360) | human gut metagenome | biome: human gut; feature: human-associated habitat; material: faeces | place: Denmark | collected 2008/2010
CCCCCGAGACCGCCGCGCCCGCGCCCGCAGCCACCGAGGCCGCATCGGAGTCCAATGACCGTCTGGCCGCCATGATGCGCCGCAGCGCCCGCCGCGAGGAAGCTTACGTGCCCACCTCGCAGCTCCGCCGCTTCACCCTGCCCGATTCGGCGCCCATCATGCGCCGCGTCATGGGCTTTCTGTCTGACCAGGCCCGCACACTCATCCATGCCGGCGTGTCGCGCGACCGCATCTGCATCGATCCTGGCCCGGGCTTTGGTAAGTCGGCTAACGAGGACATCGTCATCCAGCGCGAGACTGCCAAGATGGCGTCACTGGGCTATCCGCTCATGTGCGCCGTGTCGCGCAAGCGCTTTGTGGGCGCCGTCTCGGGCGTGACCGAGGCCGCCGAGCGCGATGCCGCTACGTTTGGCGTGTGCCTGGGCGCCATCCAGGCCGGTGCCAACATCGTGCGCGTGCACGACGCCGCGGGTTTTGCGCAGTTCCTAAACGGCTACTGGGCGGTTGCCAAGCCACAGCCGCGCCGCGCGTTTGTGGCCGTGGGCTCCAACCTGGGGCATCGCTGCGACAACATCCGCGCCGCACGCGAGATGATCGCCGAGATTCCACTCACCTGCGTGTCTAACTCCTCCAAGATTTACGAGAGCGAGCCTGCCTACGAGACGCGCCAGGACGCGTTTGCCAACGCCGTCATCGAGATCAAGACCGAGCTTGCGCCGCTGGTGCTGCTCGACGAGCTCATGAAGATCGAGGCCGAGCTGGGGCGCGACCGCTCCAAAAAGGCCAAGGCCAACGGTCCGCGTACCATCGACCTGGACCTGCTGTGGATGGACGGCGAGACCCACGGCGGCAAAAAGCTGCGCCTGCCGCATCCGCTGATCGGCGAACGCGACTTTGTGCTGGTGCCGCTCGAGGACCTGATGCACGACCCGGCGCGGTTCTTCCGCTACAACGGTGTCGAGGTCAAGGAGCCCGAGGACCGCGTGGGCCATATCGTGGGCGAATTGGGGCGTATGTAGATGATCGAGATGAATGCTGTTGCCGCTGGCACCGAGCTCGACGCGGCGCGCGACGCGGGCCGCGAGGGCATGTCCGCGGGCTGGTGCGCGTGGAGCGCGGGCGATGCATCGCTGATGTTTTCGCTGGTCGTGCGCCCCGATGTGAACATGCACGCCTTCCACGGCCTGCCGTTTGTGGCCGCAATGGGTATGATGGACGCGCTCGCGGGCACGGCCGCAACGCCGGGCCTGGGGCTTGCCGGCAAAGTGGGCATCCAGTGGCCGAGTGACATCGTGTGCGGCGCGCCCGCGTTTGAGACGTCGCTCGCACACGTCGCCGTCAACGGCGGTGCCGGTGCCGCGGGCATGTTCGGTGCCGTGACGGTGGATATTGAGCGTTCGGCACTGAGCGAGCTTGGCGTGGATATGGCTGACGAAGCGCTGGTCGAGGCGCTGGCCGCCGCCGTGTTGACCCGCGTTGATGCCTGGGCGGTTGTCGCCAACACGCCACAGGGTGCTGCCGGTCCGCTGGCCCCCGTGCTGGGCGAGTACTTCGACATGGTGCCGCTGCTCGGTCGCCAAGTTGCGGCGGCTTGCCGCTTGCGGCCGGTGTGTTTGCGGGCCTGGACATCTGGGGCCGCGCGACCATCAAGACCGATGCCGGCGAGCAGGAGTTTCCGCCCGAGGCCGTACGAATTCGCGGGCTGTAGCGCGGGGCGTTCGCGCCCAAAGATAGACATGACAACAAGACCCTCCTCGGCCTGTGCCGGGGAGGGTTTCGCCTATCTGGGGAATGGGTTGCCAGCGCCCTATTCCTCAAAACTGAAAATTTTTCGATTTTGAGGAATAGGCTTGGCGAACGTTTGCGGGGGCTGTGGCATCGGGCGTGCTCGACTTAAGCTCCTGCTCTATCCCAGCTCCTGCATGCGGCGGTAGATTTCGCAGATACCCTTGATGGTGAGCTGTCCGTCGACCACGTCGAAGGCATCGGTCGAATCGGCGACGATGCTGGCGAGACCGCCCGTGGCGATAACGGTGGCATCCTCGCGGCCCAGCTCGCGCTTCATGCGCGCGACCAGGCCCTCAGCCATGGCGGCGGCGCCCGTTACGGCGCCGACCTTGATGCACTCCTCGGTATCGCGGCCGATGGCGTGCTCGGGCGCCTCGAGCGGCACGCTGGCGAGCTTGGCGGCACGGGCGGCAAGCGCGTCCATGGAGATGCGAATGCCCGGCGCGATCGCTCCGCCAATGTAATAACCGTCCTCATCGATGACGTCGATATTGGTCGCGGTGCCAAAGTCCACCACGATCGCCGGCGCGCCATAGAAGGTCTCGGCAGCGACGGCGTTGGCGATGCGGTCGGCACCAACGGCCTGGGGGCGCGCCGCCCGCAGCTTGGTTACGGCGGCCGTCTGCGGCCCGATGACGATGGCGTCCGCGGCAATGCGGTCGGCCACGGCGTGCCACTCGCGCGAGAGCTGCGGCACCACGCCCGCAAAGGCGATCGCGTCGACCGCATCGAGCGAAAGGCCGTACATCTTAAAGAAACCCATCAGGCGCACATGGATCTCGTCGGCGGTATAGGAGCGGTCGGTGGGCATGCGCCACGACTGCACCAGCTCGTCTCCGTCAAACAGGCCCATGGCCGTCTGCGTGTTTCCCATATCGATAGCGAGCAGCATGTCTACTCCCGGTGTCGGCATAAAAGGACGCGCACCATTGTATACGTGCCGTCGATGGCGCTCGGCTGCGATTCGTTTACGGTGATAGGGGCTGAGGGGTTTAAATATGAAGGAATTATGCTCTACGAGATTTTCCTTGCCGTTTACCGAACTCCCGCGTAATATTCTTTCTTGCGCACATGAGGCGCCCAGACATTGCGGGGTGGAGCAGTCTGGTAGCTCGCCGGGCTCATAACCCGGAGGTCGTAGGTTCAAATCCTGCCCCCGCGACCAAGAACTTGCAGCTCGTCGGCCTAGCCGGCGAGCTTTTTTGTTATTTCGGGACCGTGTTTTCGGTCCAATTCTCGGCCTCTCAAACAAAATCTCGATCTGTAACATCTAGACCCGATTTGGGCGGCTAGGTGTTACAGATCGAGATGTTTCGGCAGGACGGTCTTCGTTTGTCTAAATCTGTAACGCGAGGGACGGATTTTGACGAGTTGTTGTTACAGATTGAGAATTTCTAGCAGGCGGGCTTGGTTTGTCTCGATCTGTAACAGGTAGGGGTCAAAAGTGGGTCTAGCTGTTACAGATTGAGATTGTTGAGGTTGGGTCGAGGGGAATGTCTCGATCTGTAACAGTAAGACCCGGTTTTGTCGCGTAACTGTTACAGATTGAGATAAACCGACGGGCCGCCCCGCCCATCCCCATCCACCTGCCGCTACCTGCTGTCCGCCGATTTCCGTTGCGCTGTTGTATTCCCATGCTATATCCTCTAGACAACTACGCGGCATCATCGCCGCCGCGCCTACAAGAGAGGAATATCCATGACCGCACCTGCATCCAAGTTGCTCCAGCCCATTACGGTTGGCCCCCTTGAGCTCAAGAACCGCATTATGTTCCCGCCGCTGACCACCGGCTACGAGGAGCGCGACGGTTCCATCGGCGAGCGCAGCCTGGCTTTTTACGAGCGCCTGGCCCGTGGCGGCGTGAGCTACATCGTCATCGGCGACGTTGCTCCCGTCATGACCGCAAGCCCCACGCCCAAGCTGGCAACCGACGCCCAGATCCCCACGTTTAAGGCCCTGGCCGATGCCGTCCACAAGCACGGCGCCAAGGTCGCGCTGCAGCTGTTCCACCCCGAGTACGACGTGCCCGGTGTCGGCCGCATGGTCATGGGATCCATGGCTGCCGCCAAGGCCGCGCAGGAGGCCAAGGCCGCTGGCGACGAGGAGACCTTTGCCGCCAAGATGGCCGAGTCCAACGAGATTCGCAACCAGGCCTACGCCAAGCTGCACCACGACATGCAGCACTTTGTGAACGAGGCGAGCGTAGAGCAGCTTACCCAGATCAAGGAGGCCATCGCTGCCTCGGCCGCTCGCGCGCAGCAGGCCGGGATCGATGCCATCGAGGTCCACGGCGACCGTCTGGTGGGTTCGCTGTGCTCGGCAATCCTCAACCAGCGCACCGACGAGTACGGCGGCTCGTTCGAGAACCGCGTTCGCTACGCGCTGGAGGTCGTCGCTGCCATTAAGGAAGCCGCGCCGCAGCTGATGGTGGAGTACAAGCTCCCCGTGATCATGGAGAACCCCGACGGCACGCCGCGCGGCAAGGGCGGCCTGCAGCCCGACGAGGCCTGCGAGTTCGCCAAGCTGCTCGAGGGCGCGGGCATCGACATGATCCAGGTCGCGCAGGCCAACCACACCGGCAACATGGGAGACACCATTCCGCCCATGGGCGCCATGCCCTACAACTGGACGCTGCCCGTGGCCGAGCGCGTCAAGGCCCTGGTTTCCGTGCCGGTGGCAACCGTCGGCCGTGTTGTCTCGGTCGAGGCCGGCGAGAAGATTCTGGAAGACGGCGCGGCCGACATCATCGCCTACGGCCGCTCGCTCATGTGCGACCCCGACATTGCGCTGAAGGCCGCCACCGGCGAGCCCATCCGCGAGTGCCTCAACTGCAACAAGGGCTGTGTCGACGCGATTCAAAACCGCAAGTACATCTCGTGCGTGCTCAACGCCGAGAACGGCGACGAGGCGACCATCGCCATCAAGCCGGGCGAGGGTGACAAGAAGATCGCTGTGGTGGGCGGCGGTATTGCCGGCCTGGAGGCCGCGCGCGTGGCGGCCAAGCGTGGCTACGACGTGACCGTCTACGAGGCGAGCGATCACTTGGGCGGCCAGATTGTGCTGGCGGCTGCGCCCCCGCGCAAGGACGAGATCATGCGTTCCGTCGAGTACTACGAGAAGATTCTGCCTGGCCTGGGCGTAAAGGTCGAGCTCAACCACGTTGCTAGCCCCGCGGACCTCAACGCCGCCGACGCTGCGATTGTGGCTGTGGGCGCACACGACGTGGTCATCCCCGTTCCGGGTGCCGACTCGGACAAGGTCGTCTCGAGCTGGGACGTGCTGGCCGGCAAGGTGGAGCTCAGCGGCCGCGTCGCCGTCATTGGTGGTGGCCTGGTGGGCACCGAGACTGCCGAGTATCTGCTGCAGCACGGCTGCGAGGTGGCGATCGTGGAGATGCTCGACAAGATTGCCGCGGGCGAGTCCGAGACCATTCTGCCGCTGATTATGAGCGACTTTGCAGAGCACAACGTGGAGCAGCATGTTAAGACCCGCCTGACCGCTATTACCGACGAGGGCGTGGAGGCCATTCGCACCACCGAGGACGGCACCGAGGAGCCGGTGAAGATCGCCTGCGATTACGTGGTGATGGCCGTGGGCTCCAAGGCCAACGCGTTTGACCTGGATGGCGTGACGGTGCCCGTGACCTGCGTGGGCGACTGCTCGGGTGAGCGCACCGCCGACATTGCGAGCGCCATTCGCACGGCGTATCACGCGGCCAACGAGCTGTAGTTGAACATCGCGGCTAGGCGGGGCGGTAGCACGGATTCGTCTCGCCCGGCTGTGTCCCGTCGGGTGTCAACCGGTGCGGGGCCTGCAAGCGCAGCAGGTCCCGCCCTTTTTGTTTTGCTCCGGTGGATGGCAATGCGCGGTAATCATGAGGAGTGAGGACGTCTACTGCCTTGCAGATCACTCAAAATTATTGGGGGAGGGGTTAATAACTATATCCTCTATACCAAAGGACATAAAGAGATGTCAATTTTGTTGACAAGCGAATGACGATTAGCTGCGAGTCAGCTACCAGCGTAAATAATCGATAAAGAAATGTCGTAATTTGGTGCCAAATGCCCAGATAACGCCGCGTCTATTTTAATTAACTGCTTTGAGCAAACAGTAAAATGCTACTATCTAACTTGCACGTAAGAAAGCAGATTAACGGTTAAGGCTAAGAAGTGGCAGGTATGTCGGAAGCAACTAGGACTCGCACGCATGCGCCTGAGGTTAGGCAGCGCGCCGTCGAGATCATCCAAGAGGGGGTCGGTCATCGCGCCCTCGCCGCGGAGCTTGGCATTCCCCAGGCCACGGCTCGTCAGTGGGCCCGCGCGTATGCCGTGGGCGGTGCCGACGCCGTTCTCAATGCCGGTTCGCATCATCACACCTATTCGTACGACGTAAAGCTCGCTGTGGTTAAGGACCGTCTGGAAAACGGCTTGACGGTTCGCGAGGCCATGATCAGGCACAAGATTCCCAGCGAGTCTTCGGTCAAGGCTTGGTGCCGCCAGTATCGCGAGAGCGGTGAGTCCGCGCTGGTCGATAAGCCGCGCGGTCGCAAGCCGCGCGTTAAGCAGGCAGAGTAGCAAGAGGGTGCGCCCGCGGGGGCGCATTTTTCTTGCCGCGCCAACTTTTTGGACCGGCGCGAGCCTGTCGGGACATCCTCCAAAGTGGCCAATAAGCCGCGCGCAGTGGCCCGCGCGCCTGCCGCCGCGGTAAGGAAACGTCGCCTCTCTGCTCCAAAGCGGACGTGCCCTTACCCCGTACGCCTAAAACTCCCCAGTTGACCGAAAACCTGCCGCTGCTGCTCCTCAATTGAGCTATAACGTTAAACAATTGCAGCGTTTTTGCATGGGGGAGTGATGGTATGACGCTACTGTATTTCCTTACCCTGTTTCCGCTGGTACCGGCGCTGGGCATGCTGCTCGCGCGCGGTGACCGCGCCCGCGATGCGGTGGGACTCATAGGCTCCGGCATTATCATGGCGGTGACAGTTGTAGTCGCCGTCATGTTTTTTTGCACGGGTCCGCAGAGCTTTGAGATTGCCCCCGGTACCTCGCATGCGCTCTCGATCATCAGCTCCGTCATCGACGTAATTCTGTGCGCCGTCATCCTGTACAACGCGCACAAATATAAGAGCGTGCTTACCACGGTGCTCGGCATAGTCCAGCTGGTGGGTTCGCTCGCCTTTGCGGCCATGACGTTGCCCGCGGCCGAGGCCGTTACGGCGACACCGCTCTACCTGGACTACATGAGCGTGATCATGGTCCTCGCCGTCGGCATCGTCGGCAGCCTAATCTGCGTGTATGCCCTGGGCTACATGAAGGACTTCCAGGCTCATGACGAGCACGAGGCCGCGCTGCGCGGGCAGACCGCGCCCGACCGTCGCCCGCAGTTCCTAGCGCTTATGTTCCTGTTCCTCTCGGCCATGTTCGTCATCGTGACGAGCGACAACCTTGAGTGGCTGTTCTGCGGCTGGGAAATCACCACCGTGTGCTCGTTCCTTATGATTGGCTACACGCGCACGCCCGAGGCCATCAAGAACGCCTTCACCCAGATCATCCTCAACATGCTGGGCGGCATCGCGTTTTTGGCCGGACTCATGTATCTGCACGTTAACGGCATGCCGCTGACCATCTCGGGCATGGTCGAGCTTGCCGGCGCCGGAACCGCGCAATCCGCGCTGCTGGTGATGCCGGTCGTCCTGCTGTCGCTCGCCGCACTCACCAAGGCCGCACAGATGCCGTTCCACACGTGGCTGTTGGGTGCCATGGTTGCCCCTACGCCCACGAGCGCCCTGCTGCACTCGTCAACCATGGTCAAAGCCGGCGTGTTCCTGATGGTCAAGCTGAGCCCGCTCTATGCCATCTATCCCGTAACCGGCTTTATGGTCACGAGTGTGGGCGCCATCACGTTTTTGCTCGCTGCCCTCATGGCCATCTCGCAGAGCAACGCCAAACGCGTGCTCGCGTTCTCCACCATTTCCAACCTGGGCCTCATTAGTGCCTGCTTGGGTGTCGGCGCGCCCGAGGCTGTATGGGCGGCCATCTTCCTGATCCTGTTCCACACGGTGGCAAAGTCGCTGCTGTTCCTGTGCGTGGGCACGGCCGAGCATCATATCGGCAGCCGCAATATCGAGGACATGGACGGTATGTTCAGCCGCATGCCGCACCTGACGCGTCTGATGATGCTGGGCATCATGGGCATGTTTGTGGCGCCGTTTGGCATGCTCGTGTCCAAGTGGGGCGCCCTGGTGGCGTTTGCGCAGACCGGCAACGTGCTCATGATCATGGTGCTTGCCTTTGGCTCGGCTGCGACGTTCTTCTTCTGGGGCAAGTGGCTTGCCAAGCTTTCGGGCGTCGACCCTACGGCTCAAAACGTTGAGGTCAATGTCCATAAGACCGAATGGGTGGCACTCAACACCATCGCCGCGCTGCTGATTCTGTGTTGCGTGGCGTTCCCGGTTATCTCGAGCGGTCTGGTGTCGCCTTACTTGGCCATGGTGTTTGGCCGCGTGCCGTACGTTATCGGCAAGGACGCCATGTATCTGATGGTGGTTATCGTGGCGTTTATCGCTGTGGTGCTGCTGACTTCATTCCGCGTGAGCAACAAACCGCACGTAAACGTATATCTTTCGGGCGTGGGAACCGATAAATATCGCCATTTCCGCGGCTCGATGGGTCGCGAGGTAAAGGCCGAAAAGCGCAATTGGTACTCGGAGGACGCCCTTGGCGAGAAGCGTATTGGCCCCGCGGGCAGCGTCGTGTGCTGCAGCATTATCTTGTTTGCGCTGCTGTGTTGCGCGTGGATTGGGCCCGAGCGGCTTGCCATGAGCGCGCCCTCGGTGCTGCGCGGCAAGTATTTCGAAGGCTCGGGCGTCGTGGGCATTTTTATTGGCACCGTGGCGTTTGCCCTGCTGGCGCCGCTTGTGGGCGGCCTGATCGACGGCCTCGACCGCAAACTTTCGGCCCGCATGCAGGGCCGCGTGGGCCCGCGCCTGCTCCAGCCATTCTACGACGTTGCCAAGCTGCTGCGCAAAGCCCCTGCCAGCGTAAACACCATGGACGATACCTATATGGCGTGCGCGCTCATCTTTACCGTGGTGGGCGGTGGCATCTTTGTGTCGGGCTCCAACACGCTGCTGTGCGCTTTTATGGTGACGCTCGCCGCGATCTTTGTGGTGCTGGCGTCCGCCTCGACGCAAAGCCCGTTTGCCCAGGTTGGCGCCGATCGTGAGTTGCTGCAGGTTATGAGCTACGAGCCCGCCGTTCTGCTGATGAGCGTGGGCCTGTATCTTGCCACCGACAGCTTCGATTCCATTGCCGTGACGGGGCAGTCGGCCCCCATCATCGTGTACAGCGCACCCATTTTCCTCGCGCTGCTCGCGGTGCTTACCATCAAGCTGCGCAAGTCGCCGTTTGACCTTTCGTACTCGCATCACGCGCATCAGGAGATTGTCCAGGGCGTCGCCACCGAGATGAGCGGCGGCACGCTGGCCAAGATGACCCTTATGCACTGGTGCGAGACCGTGCTGTTTTTGATGTGGGTGGGCATGTTCTTTGTTTGGGACAACCCGGTGAGCTGGCTGGTCGCCCTGGTCGTGATGGCTGCAACGTACTTTGTCGAGGTGCTGATCGACAACACCTTCGCACGCAGCACCTGGCGCAGCTGCTTTAAGCTCGGCTGGGGCGTGGCGCTGGTGTTTGGCCTGCTCAACCTTATGCCCATCCTCGTCGACGTGTTTATTTAGGAGGCGGCATCCATGGATCATAAAATGTCGCGCTCGCCGTGGGTTATTCATTACGACGGCTCGAGCTGCAACGGATGCGATATCGAGGTGCTGGCCTCGCTCACGCCGCTGTTTGATGCGGAGCGGTTTGGCGTGGTCAATACCGGCAACCCCAAGCATGCGGACATCTTTTTGGTGACGGGGCCGGTCAATGCCCAGAACCTGCCCGTCGTGCGCCAGATCTACAACCAGATGCTCGAGCCCAAGTGCGTGGTGGCCTGCGGTATCTGCGCGTGTTCGGGCGGCGTGTTCCGCGATGCCTATAACGTGATCGGCGGCGTGGACCGCGCAATTCCCGTGGACGTGTACGCGCCCGGGTGCGCCATTCGCCCCGAGACCGTGATCGATGCCATTGTGGAGGCGTGCGGCATCCTGGACCAGAAGGAGGCCGTGATGCGCGCCGGCGGCGACCCGCTTACCGTGGGCGGTGCCGCAACCTGGGACGGTGGCGTTGAGCTGGGCGTGGACGGGTTTGTGGCTGCGGAGGCCGGGGCTGATGGTGCCGGCGACACGCCCGCTGGGACGCCCGCCGCTGGCGACGCGCCTGCTGGGATGCCCGCCGCTGCAAAGGAGGCCGAGTAATGCAAAAGGCTATCTATACCACCGTCGGAATCGACGAGCTCTTGTCGCATGTCCAGGCGCTCAAGGGCGTCGGCGCGCGCTTTGTGCAAATGCATGCCGAGCGCAACGTCGACGACGGCACGTATCGCCTGGTCTATACGTTTATCAACGTTCGTGCTGCTCAGGAGCATATTGCGCAGGACGGCAGCTATGCGATCGAGAACCTGGTGGTTGAGGGAATTGATCAGTACCAGGAGATTCCGTCCATCAGCTCGTACTATCCGGCGGTGTTCCCGTTTGAGAACGAGGCCCACGACCTGTTTGGTCTTGCCATCACCGACATGCAGATTGACTTTAAGGGCTTTTTCTACCAGGTCTCGACTGCCGAGCCCATGAGCGTTATCACGCCCGAGGTGAAGGCTGCGCGCGAGAAGGCCATGAAGGTCCGTGCCGCCGCCGAGGCCAAAGCGCGCAAGACTGCGGCCGAGAAGGCCGCCGCTGCCACGGC
>OGOH01002747.1_pt1 | contig 10616 bp, 9 predicted proteins | sample 1552571 | NCBI WGS metagenome assembly OGOH01 (sample SAMEA2580170, study PRJEB22360) | human gut metagenome | biome: human gut; feature: human-associated habitat; material: faeces | place: Denmark | collected 2008/2010
GAGTTAACACAGATGGAATATGATATACTTATGTTCCTGCATAATAATCCACAGCTTAATACCGCTGCGGAAATAGTAAAGATTAGAAAATCAACAAAATCACATGTTTCAACTTCATTGAAAAAACTGGAAAACAGAGGATTTGTTAAAAGAATACAAAGTGAAGATAATAAAAAGCATATTGAGATTGTTTTGCTGGACAGGGCAGCGCTAATTGTGGAAGCAGGGCTCAACGCACAAAAACAGTTTGCACAAGATGTTTTAAGCGGATTGACAAAAGAGGAAAGGCATATGTGTATCAAGGTCTTTGACAAGATCTGTAATAATGCAGAAGAACATTTAAGAGAGTATAAGAGGAGTATGTTTAATAATGAGAGAAAACAATTATAAACCACAGATTCCAGATGGGATGGAAGCAATATTCGATGCAGCGTATTTGATTTTTGACTTATAGCAATCCTCGTAAATAATGCATTTAAGACAGTTCAGCAGAGTGCGAAAGCAAGGAATATATTTGCAGATGGACGGATATTGGATTCAGGTCTAAAAAAGAACTTTTCTCATACAGGTATATGATTTATAATCATAATAAAAGGAAGATACTATAGTAATTCTTGTAAATAATGTATATTGATTCAGCTCATCAGAACATGAAATCCTGTTGAACTGTCTTAAATGCATTAATAAGAGGATTGTTAAACAGTGGCAACCGATGTTTCACGTGAAAACGAAAAGGATGGGATGATTATGAAAAATTACTCAGAAGATGTAAACAGACAGTATCATATTCAAGTGGCAAAAGGTGAAGTGGGCCGTTATGTGATCCTTCCGGGAGATCCGAAAAGATGTGTAAAGATTGCACAGTATTTTGATAATCCTGTGCTGATCGCAGACAACAGGGAATATATCACTTATACAGGAACACTGGATGGAGTGAAGGTCAGTGTAACGTCAACCGGTATTGGTGGCCCATCAGCGTCCATTGCAATGGAAGAGCTGTATCGCTGTGGAGCGGATACTTTTGTCAGAATCGGAACCTGTGGTGGAATGCAGACGGAAATAAAAAGTGGAGACATTGTAATTGCGACAGCAGCAGTACGTATGGAAGGAACAAGCAGAGAATATGCGCCAATTGAATATCCGGCAGTGGCAAATCTGGATGTGACCAATGCTCTTGTTGAAGCTGCGAAGGAGAAAGGATTTATATATCATACAGGTGTGGTACAGTCTAAAGATTCTTTCTATGGACAGCATGAGCCGGAAGCAATGCCGGCAGGTTATGAGTTGATCAATAAATGGGAAGCTTGGAAACGAATGGGATGTCTTGCTTCTGAAATGGAATCTGCGGCACTTTTCATCGTAGCCGGTAAACTCAGGGCGAGGATGGGTTCCTGTCTGTTGGTATTGGCAAATCAGGAGAGAGAGAAGCTGGGTCTTGAGAATCCGGTTGTACATGACACAGACATGGCAATCCGGGTAGCTGTAGAGGCAATCCGCAGAATGATTAAAGAAGATCAGGGACAAGTTCTGTAAGGACGGAGGTGACAGAGAATGCAGAATCTGGAAAAATCAATGATCAGCAAACTGATTGAGACTGCAATGGAACAGCTCAAATTTTCTTATACACCTTATTCAAATTTTAAGGTTGGTGCATCATTACTTACAAAAAACGGACAGATTTATACAGGGTGTAACATTGAAAATGCGGCATATACACCTACGAACTGTGCAGAACGAACTGCAATTTTCAAAGCAGTGAGCGAAGGCGTCAGGGAGTTTGACACAATTTGTATTGTGGGTGGAAAAGATGGGATTTTGACAGAGTATACAGCTCCCTGTGGTGTCTGCCGTCAGGTAATGATGGAGTTCTGTGATCCGGAGACATTTCGGATTATTCTGGCAATAGATAAAGAGCATTATGATATCTACACACTGAAGGATTTGCTACCGCTGGGATTTGGACTACGAAATCTGATAAATTCCCGAGAAATATAAGGTAAACGCCCATCATTGCAAGTGATTTTTAATTGCGAAAAGTAAAAAAAGTGAATGACGAATAAAAGGGAACAGGAAAAGGTCAGCGATTAATAAAATGTAAGAGAAGGAGTAAACATAAATGAAAAATTACGACAGAATTTTTGTAATTGTACTTGATTCTCTGGGAATCGGGGCAATGCCGGATTCAGCAAAATTTGGTGACATCGGGGTGGATACTTTTGGACATATTCTTGAGAAAATGGGTTCTCTGGAGATTCCAAATCTTAGAAAACTGGGAATGCTGAATCTTCATCCGGCAGGAAAAATGGCGGGCGTTGAGAATCCCAAGGGGCGATATACGCATCTGGGTGAAGCTAGCAATGGAAAAGATACCATGACCGGACACTGGGAGATGATGGGAATCAAAACAGAAAAACCATTTAAAACCTTTACAGAAACAGGATTCCCGCCGGAATTGATCGCAGAACTGGAGAAAAGATGCGGAAAAAGAGTGATAGGAAACAAGAGCGCAAGCGGAACGGAGATTATTGAGGAACTTGGCGAAGAGGAGATTCAGACGGGTGCAATGATTGTTTATACTTCAGCAGATTCTGTTCTTCAGATTTGCGGAAATGAAGAAACTTTTGATCTTCAGAATCTGTACCGCTGCTGTGAAATTGCAAGAGAAATTACCATGAAGGATGAATGGAGAGTTGGCAGAGTTATTGCAAGACCGTACATTGGTAAGAAAAAAGGTGAATTTAAACGTACCAGTAACCGTCATGATTATGCATTGAAACCCACCGGACTTACCACGTTAAACGTGTTGAAAGATCATGGATTTGATGTGATTGGTGTTGGAAAGATTCATGATATTTTTTGCGGAGAAGGCATTACAGAAACTTATCATTCAGACAGCTCTGTACATGGAATGGAGCAGACAATTGAAATCTGCAAGAGAGATTTCAGAGGGTTATGTTTTGTTAATCTTGTAGATTTTGATGCATTATGGGGACACAGAAGAAATGTGGAAGGTTACGGAAAAGAGATTGAGAAATTTGACAAAAATCTGAGTGTGTTGTTAGAAGAAATGAGAGAGAATGATCTGCTTATTCTCACTGCAGATCATGGAAATGATCCGACTTATACAGGAACTGACCATACAAGAGAATATGTACCATTCATTGCTTACTCAAAGAGAATGAAAAATGGCGGTGCGATAAAAGACGAAGATACTTTTGCTGTGATCGGTGCTTCTGTGGCGGAGAATTTTGGAGTGCCAATGCCTGAGGGAACAATTGGACATTCTGTTTTAAAAGAGTTAATGTAATAACGATTGTAAAAAAAGACAGGAATATTGAAAACAGGCGTTTTCAATCTCCTGTCTTTTGTGCTAAAATAGGAAAAGAATTTATCTGACTAAATCGTTAAAGAGAGACAAGTGATAAATTGTAAAAAGATAAAATGATACAGAAAGGAAACAGTTTTTATGGAAACAGGAACAATTTTTAAATTTCATAATGACCTGGATACAGACCAGATCATAGCATCACAGTATCTGTTACTTCCTAATCTGGATGAGATGAAAGGTCATGCATTTGAATCTCTGGATCCGGATTTTTCAAAGAAAGTAAAACCGGGAGATTTCGTGGTAGGTGGAGAAAACTTTGGATGTGGTTCTTCCAGAGAGCAGGCGCCTGGTGTTCTGAAAGCGTTGGGAGTACAGGCAGTTGTAGCAAAATCTTTTGCACGAATCTTTTACAGAAACTCTATTAATATTGGTTTGCCGGTAATTGTCTGCAAAGATCTTCCGGACGAAGTAAATACCGGAGATAAGATGGTTCTTCATATGTCAGAGGGAACAGTTGAAGCTAACGGAAAAACATATTCCTGTACAAAGCTTCCGGAATATATGCAGAATATTTTGAATCAGGGTGGTCTGATCGCATCTCTGAACAAGGAGGAGAAGTAAAATGGGAATGACAATTGCAGAAAAGATTATTGCTGCGGCAGCAGGTGTTGACAGCGTAAAACCGGGAGATATCCATACAGTTAAACTCGATCGTCTCATGAGTAATGATGGAACCACACATCTTACGGTTGATATGTATAACAATAAATTGAAAAATCCGCACATTGCAGATACAAGCAAGCTGGTGTTTATCGTGGATCATAATGTACCATCTGACAGCCCGAAAACAGCAGCATCTCAGAAGAAGATGCGAGATTTTGCAAAAGAACATAACATTGATTTCTGGGAAGGAAAAGGTGTCTGCCATCAGGTTATGATCGAGAATTATGTCCGTCCGGGTGAACTGATCTTTGGTGCAGACAGCCATACCTGTTCATACGGTGCATTAGGTGCATTTGGAACAGGCGTAGGATGTACAGATTTCCTTTATGGTATGGTAACAGGTACTTCATGGGTACTGGTTCCTGAGAGCGTAAAATTTAATCTGACAGGTAAACTTCCGGAAGGAGTTTACGCAAGAGATCTGATTCTTACAATCATTGGGGAAATCGGAGCAAATGGATGTAACTATCAGGCAATGGAATTTACAGGCGAGGGTGCGAAAACACTCAGTATTAGTGATCGTATGGCGCTTTGCAACATGGCAGTAGAAGCCGGTGCAAAGACAGGTATCTTTGAAGCAGATGAGAAAGCTATTGAATATTTGAAAGAACATGGACGTGAGCCAAAGGCTGTATATCACAGTGATCCGGATGCAGTTTATGCGAGAGAATATACATTTGATTTATCAAAAGTCCGTCCTGTAGTTGCGAAACCTGATTTTGTAGACAATGTTGTGCCTGCAGAAGAAGCCTGCGGAATTGAAATCAATGAAGCATTTCTGGGATCCTGTAACAACGGACGTATTGAAGATCTGCGTGTCGGTGCAGAAATTATCAAGGGCAAGAAGGTTGCTGAGGGCGTCAGATTTCTCGTTGTGCCTGCAAGCCAGACTATTTACCGCCAGGCATTAAAAGAGGGGCTTATTGACACGTTTATGGAGGCTGGAGCCATTGTTATGAATCCGAACTGCAGTGTATGCTGGGGAAGCTGTCAGGGTGTGATCGGTGAGAACGAAGTTCTGATCAGTACAGGAACACGTAATTTCAAAGGTCGTGCAGGACACCCAAGCTCCAAAGTATATCTGGGATCAGCAGCTACTGTTACAGCATCTGCCATTACAGGAAAGATTGCGCTGGCAAGTGAGGTGTGATGCTAATTATAAATGTTTCACGTGAAACATTTAACCGAATCAAGTAAATTTCCTGCGAAGGTCGCGAAAAGCAATAGACAGCAGGTGGAGATTTGTTTGTATCAGGAGGAGAGCAAGCTCATCCTGATAAACTGCGGAGTAGTTATTCGGTATGGTATAGAGTCGCGTAGCAAAGCGGATATTCACAATTCATTTGAATGAATTTTAACTTGTGACTGTGAAAGTACTGAACAGTTACAAGTGAAGATAGAAGATAAGAGGTAAGATTATGGAAAAATTCACAGGAAAAGTGTGGGTTCTGGATGATGACATTGATACAGATATTATTATTCCAACAGAATATCTCGCACTGAAAACAATCGACGATATGAAACAGTACGGATTCAGTCCTCTGCGTCCGGAACTGGCAGGACAGATTCAGAAAGGCGACATTATTGTTGCAGGAAAGAACTTTGGATGTGGTTCTTCCAGAGAACAGGCACCGGAAATTATCAAAGCACTGGGAATTCAGTGTGTAATTGCCAAATCTTTTGCGAGAATTTTCTTCAGAAATTCTATTAATAATGGTCTGTTACTGATCGAGCAGCCAGATCTTCATGATGATATCAAAGAAGGTGATGAAGTCACTGTGGTAATGAATGAACATGTAGATTACAATGGAAAACAGTACCCGATTGCTTCTCTTCCGGAAAATCTGATGAGCATTATTCAGGCTGGCGGACTTGTAAAAGCCATGCGCAAACTGAATGGGCTGGATTGATTTGGAAAGGAGAGGAAAATGGGCGAGACAGTTATTGAGAAAATTATAAGAAACAATGTTGGAAAAACAGTAAAGCCTGGAGACATTGTAACGGTCAATGTAGACAGGGTTATGATTCATGATATATTTATTCCATTTGTAGCAGAAAAGTTTGAAGAAATGGGCTTTACGAAGCTCTGGGATCCAGATAAAGCAGTACTCATATATGACCATCTGGTTCCTGCAAGTCAGTTAGATGATACCAGACATTTCCATGCGGGAGATGCTTTTGCCAGGAAATATGGCATGAAAAATGTTCACAGAAGTGATGGAATCTGCCACCAGTTAATGACAGAGGCAGGTTATGTAAAACCGGGAAATATTGTATTTGGTACAGACAGCCATACCACTACCTACGGATGTGTAGGCGCTTTCTCTTCCGGTATCGGATATACAGAGATGGCAAGTATTCTGGGAACAGGAACTATGTGGATCAAAGTTCCTGAGACAATTAAGGTTGTGATCGAGGGAGAACTTCCGGAAAATGTTATGTCCAAAGATATCATCCTGCGTCTGATCGGTGATCTGGGAGCTGATGGAGCTACATACAGAGCACTTGAATTTACCGGCAGTACAGTAAAGAATATGACAGTAGCAAGCCGCATGACTATGGCAAATATGGCGATTGAGGCAGGGGCAAAATGTGCGCTGTTTACACCGGATGAAAAAACTGCAGAATATTGTGACATAGAGTTAAATGAGTTCCAGAAGAGCCTTACAGGAGATGAAGATGCAACCTATATGAAAACAATCACTTATCGCGCAGAGGATTTTGTACCGGTTATGGCATGTCCGTCTCAGGTAGATAAGATTAAAAATGTAAGTGAGCTTGAAGGAACAGAAATAGATCAGGTATTTATCGGTTCCTGTACAAATGGCCGTCTGGAGGATCTCGCAGCAGCAGCGGAAGTCCTCAAGGGCAAAAAAGTTGCTGACTATGTAAAATTGATCGTGACACCGGCAAGCCGCAAGATCTACAGACAGGCGATCGAGCTTGGTATTCTGGACACTCTGGCAGAAGCAGGTGCAATGATCACACATCCGGGATGCGGACTGTGCTGTGGACGTGCAGGCGGTATCCTGACAGACGGAGAGAGTGTTGTGGCGACAAACAACCGTAACTTCCTTGGCCGTATGGGAACTTCCAAGGTAGAAATCTATCTGGCATCTCCAAAGACGGCAGCAGCATGTGCGATCGCAGGTAAGATCGTCAGCCCGAAATAAAACATCAAAAGACGCCAAAAAAAGTCAAGAGGGAAGAATATTTTTTCCCTCTTGACTTTTTTATGATTTAGCACTATAGTATAACGCAGTAACAGCAATAACGAGGAGAAGTTTGCAGGAAAGAGGCGCATGCCCACCGAAGGAGTAAAACTCTCAGGTATCCGTATTGTCGGACAGAAACTGTAAATGGATCGTATCTCTGGAGACGCCTGTTTCAGTACAGGGGCCGAAGGTGCAAGCGACGCGTAAGCGTCTTGAATCTCTCAGGCAAAAGGACAGAGGATGCTATGACCTAATTACATCCTGAATTCTATTTTTTGATTTTTATCTATTTTTTATTGTCTGATATTATTAGATTCTTACCAGTCTATCTGAGAACGATTCTTTATCTTTATCCCCTTTTTATGATGCTGAAAAATACATATGTAAGGAGAACTTTTTGAGATGTGGGAAGCAATCAACAATTTCTTAGTTGCAGTGGATGACAAAGTCTGGGGCGTGCCGCTTATGGTACTGATCATAGCCGGTGGTGTTCTTCTTACCAGCAGACTTGGGCTGCTTCAGGTACGCCGCCTTCCATTGGCACTGAAATGGATGTTTAAGAATGAAGAAGAGGGAGACGGTGAGATCTCCAGTTTTGCAGCTCTGTGTACAGCATTGAGTGCAACAATCGGTACCGGTAATATCGTAGGTGTTGCAACAGCAGTCTGTGCCGGAGGTCCGGGAGCACTTTTCTGGATGATCGTGGCAGCATTCTTCGGAATGGCAACCAAATATTCTGAAGGTCTTCTGGCGGTAAAATACCGTGTGGTTGCAGAAGACGGACACAGTCTTGGCGGACCATTCTACTATATTGAGAAAGGTATGGGAGCGAAATGGAAATGGCTTGGTAAGATCTTTGCATTCTTTGGTGTCTGTGTAGGTCTTTTTGGTATCGGTACATTCAGCCAGGTAAATGGTATTTCAAGTGCTGTACAGAACTTCTTTGATCCGGACAAGACAAACTGCATCAATATCCCATTCCTGGGACAGTATTCCGTAGCAGTTGTTGTTTCTTCTTTGATCCTTGCATTTTGCGTAGCAGCGATCCTGATCGGAGGAGTAAAACGAATTGCAGCAGTCAGCCAGATTATCGTGCCGTTTATGGCAGTAATTTATATCATCTTCAGCGTTGCCCTGATCATCTGCAACATTACAGAGATCCCGAATGCAATCGTAACTGTTGTTACAGCGGCATTTAATCCTAAAGCAGTGACAGGTGGTGTTGTTGGTTCTATGATCGTAGCAATGCAGAAAGGTGTTGCACGAGGAATCTTTTCCAACGAAGCAGGTCTTGGTAGCGCTCCGATTGCGGCAGCAGCAGCGCAGACAAAAGAGCCGGTACGTCAGGGTCTTGTCAGCATGACAGGTACTTTTATTGATACGATCCTGATCTGTACCATGACAGGACTTTCCATCGTCCTGACAGGTGCATGGCAGGTAGAGGGAATCGAGGGTGTACAGGTTACTACCTATGCATTCCAGCATGGACTTCCGCTTCCGGCCAAGTTCACAGCGTTTGTACTGATGCTCTGCCTCGTATTCTTCGCATTTACAACAATCCTTGGATGGGATTATTACAGTGAACGTTGTCTCGAATACTTGACAAACGGACACAAGACGAAGATCATCGTATACCGCTGGTTATATATTTTTGCAGTATTCATCGGACCATACATGACAGTAAGTGCTGTATGGACTATTGCAGATATCTTCAATGGTCTGATGGCAATCCCGAATATGATCGCACTGTTCGCACTGAGCGGAGTCGTTGTGAAAGAAACCAAAGCATTCTTCAAAGCAGAGAAGCATAAAATGTAAATAAAATTTTGGAAACGCATAATTCCTTCTGTTCTTCATACACTAGACAGTGATGATGAGAACAGGAGGAATTTTTTTGAAGAAAAAAACAAAAACTCTGCTGACCGCGCTGGCGGTGCCGCTGGGAGTTGGGGCGGCTTCGGGATTTCTTACGCAGGGAAGCATGGATACGTTTGAAAAATTAAAACAGCCCCTTACACCTCCCGGATGGGTGTTTCCAGTTGTATGGACCGGACTGTTTGCCATGATGGGAACAGCATCTTACCTTGTGGCAATTTCGCCGAAAACAGAAAAGAGAAACAGAGCACTGTTCTTGTATGGAGTGCAGCTTGCAGTAAATTTCCTGTGGCCGGTATTTTTCTTTAATGCAGGATGGTATTTCTTTGCATTTGTATGGCTTGTGCTTCTGTGGTATCTGGTGTACCTCTGCACGAAAGGATTTTCGGATATCTCCAGGAACGCAGGATACCTGATGATCCCGTATCTTGTATGGCTGACTTTTGCAGGTTATCTGAATTTCTTTATCTTTCTTTTAAATTAAGCGGAAGCACTGTCTGAAAATGGCAGTGTTTTTGTGTTTTACGGAAAAACATCTGATTTTCATACAAAAACAACACTTGACAAAGCGATGGCAATCCTGTAGTATAGATTAGGAATATGATTAACGTTAAAGATTACAGTAACCATTTTTCCAACTGCCGTAATGAATGGAAGTGACAGGATCCGTCACGAGAAATTCTGCGACAGCTTTTTTTATGCAACAGGACTGTGGGTTCTGCTGTATATGGATGAGGGATATAAACAAAAAGGGAAGTAATGCTTACAAGGAGGATAAGGCATGAACTATGATGTGATCATTATCGGCGCTGGTCCTGGAGGAATTTTTGCAGCGTATGAATTAATGAAAGAAAAGCCGGACTGCAAAGTGGCAGTTTTTGAAGAGGGATACTCCCTTGAGAAGAGAAAATGCCCGATCGACGGCAAGAAGATAAAGAACTGTATCAACTGTAAGAGATGTTCCATCATGTGCGGTTTTGGCGGTGCAGGTGCATTCTCTGATGGAAAATATAACATCACCAACGATTTCGGTGGAACTCTGTATGAGCATATCGGTAAGAGCCAGGCAATCAAGCTGATGAAATATGTTGATGATATCAACATGGAATACGGTGGTCAGGGAACTAAGCTTTATTCCACAGCAGGAACCAAGTTTAAGAAACTCTGCCTGCAGAACAAACTGAACCTTCTGGATGCATCTGTACGTCATCTGGGAACGGATATCAATTATATCGTTCTTGAGAACCTGTACAATGCAATGAAAGATCATGTAGATTTCTACTTCGACACACCGGTACAGAAACTGGAGATCCTGGAAGACGGTTACCGTGTGATCTGCGAAAAAGGAACTTACGACTGTAAGAAATGTATCGTTTCCGTAGGACGAAGCGGAAGCAAATGGATGGAGACTGTCTGTAAAGATCTGAACATCCCGACCAAATCCAACCGTGTGGATATCGGTGTCCGTGTGGAAC
>OGOH01002776.1_pt1 | contig 10546 bp, 7 predicted proteins | sample 1552571 | NCBI WGS metagenome assembly OGOH01 (sample SAMEA2580170, study PRJEB22360) | human gut metagenome | biome: human gut; feature: human-associated habitat; material: faeces | place: Denmark | collected 2008/2010
CGGCCCGGTGTATCTGTGTGAGAAGTATCCTCTCCTGATCAGCCCGAGCGGCACGGAACTGCTGGTCGGCGCAGGTGAGAGCGGCATTTGCCTGCCGTTCATGTCGCAAAGCACAACAGCATGTGTGCTGACACAGGCCGCAGGATAGAAAGCATGCAGGAAGCAAACTGCTTTGAGATTTGCATTCACAAATTTTGTTTGGTAGCAATCTACCGTCCAAGTCCATGTCCGGGGCAATAACCTATTCGGCTCACAGTATCAATGTAAGCTACCGCTCAAGACACAGCTTCCCTCGGAGATCGCCGCTGCCGCATTTCGGAGTTTTAAAGAGCGGTCTTCTTGGAATACGAAGGTCAGAAGAGATAAAGTCAAAATGCCGGGGCTAATGTATCAATAAACGATGTTTTTCAAATATTTTCTGCTTTATGTCCGTGCTATGAAGCGCTGAAAGCGAAAGCGGCGAAGTTCGACGCGGTGGAAGAAGCAGGAAAGACCGATCTAAAAAAGGCGCAGGGCTGCCGGGATTTCCGAGCGGGCTCTGCGCCTTTTTTATTTTCAGAAAAATAGCACCCCGGGCCGAAGGATGGGTGACCGCGGGGCGCTTGACAGATTTACAATTGAATTATATAAAACCGCAAAGGAAATGTCAATAGAAAATTCGAAAAAATGTGGATATTTTTCATGTTTTTAACCTGCTTTTAACGTATTCTTTTCTTTTACCTTTGCAGAAGTCTATTGCAAACCGACACGCAGCGTGGTACAATCGACTTAAAGAAGTACGTGGAGGAGATTTTGTCGTGAACATGAAAACAATCGGTTCCGCCGTTGTAATCATCTTGGCCGCCATAGTCGGGCTATTCCTCGGCGCTGCCATGAACGACGGGTTAAGCGGCTCCATACTGCTCGCGGTCATCGCAGGGTTCGTCTGTGTGATCTATACGATTGAAAACAGTGGCAAGAAGTAGGGGATTTTTTATGATTTTACGGTTTAAACAGCGCTTTTTTTCATGGTTCGACAGCTACGATATTTACGATGAGAACGGCAACACGGTGTATGTCGTCAAAGGGCAGTTCTCCTGGGGACACTGCCTGAAAATTTTTGACGCTTACGGCGAAGAGGTCGGCACGGTAAAAGAACGCATCTTCACGTTCATGCCGAAATTCGAGATGTATTTTAAAAACCAATATGTCGGTTGCATCAGCCGCGAATTTGCACTTTTTAAGCCGAAATACAACGTAGAATGCAACGGCTGGCATGTGGAGGGCAACGTTTTGGAGTGGGATTATACCGTTGTTTCCGGAAGCGGTCACGATGTGGCAAGCATCTCCAAAGAGCTGTTCAACTGGACGGACACATACCTTTTGAACATATACGACCCCGCAGACGCACTGTGCGTTTTGATGATCGTGCTTGCGATCGACGCCGAAAAGTGCAGCCGAAATAACGGCTAAACGCTATTTTCTGTACAGAAAAGACCTCCGCTCAAGACTGTTTGGCCCGAGCAGAGGTCTTTTCTTTTCCCAAAATTTAAAATGCGTAGAACAAAATGCCGAGACCGGCGGAAAGCACGATCATCAAAATGGGCGAGGGTGCTTTCTTTTTAAAGTGCTTATAGCCAAAGTGCAAAGTAATCAGCAGCAGCAAAATCACAACACCGCGCAGATCAACCTCGGGGGCGCTTCGTATGGTCGTAAAGCCAAATAGCGTGCTGAGGCCCATCGTCAGCGCCGTAGCCAAAATGAGCGCCACCACGCACGGACGCACGCCGGAGAGGAATGCCTGTACACCGGCGTATTTCAGCAGATTACTCAACACTGCCGCAATGAGCAAAATAATGACGAACGAGGGGAGCACCACGCCCAAAGTCGCGAGCAGACTGCCCAACACGCCGCCTTGCGAAGATCCGATGAACGTCGCCATGTTGACGGCAAGCGGGCCGGGGGTCGATTCGGACACCGCAATGAAGTTGATGAACTCGCTTTCCGTGAGCCAGTGATTCGAGAGCACGGCTTCGCGGATGAGGGAGATCATGCCGTAGCCGCCACCGAACGACACTGCGCCAATCTCAAGGAAGGTCAGAAATAATTTAAAATAGATCATTTCACGTCACCGCCTTTTCCACGCAGGCGCTGTATGAAGTAGGCTGCAAGACCAACCACACCGCTAAGCAAAATAAAGTAGATGGACGAAAACGAAACCGCGAAAACGGAAAACGCTATCATGCAAACCGCTACGCCTGTGACAAGCACGGTATTGAACTCCGTCTTTTCAAGACTTTTCAGCATGCGCACACCGGCGGAAAAGATGAGGTACACAACGCACACCTGAATCCCGCGGAACGCGCAGGAAACGAATTTCAAGCTCAAAAACTGGTCAAAGAATAGGGAAATGAGGTAGATGATGACAAACGAAGGAATACACACCCCAAGCGTGGCCGTCGCCGCGCCGGGCACACCGGCAATGTGATAACCGATATACGTTGCGCTGTTAATAGCTATCGGGCCCGGCGTAGACTCCGCAATCGCAATCATGTCGAGGAACTCTTTTTTATCGATCCACTTTTTCTTTGCGATAAATTCATTTTCCAGCAAGGCAACCATCGCATAGCCGCCGCCGAACGTGAAAGCGCCGATCTTCAAAAATGTGAGGAACAGCGTGCATAGTTTTTTCATTTTTCAACCCCATTTTCTGCTAATTTAAACACGATAATCATACACCGTTTCACCGAAAAAAGCAATAAAAAGGAAGCAGGAGCACTTTCGATGTGTTCTTGCTTCCTTTGCTTTATTTTAAATTACTTAGAGAAGAGGTTTGCCACACGGTTCCAGAAGCTGTCTTTGGTTTCAGTCTCGGTCGTGGTTTCTTCCGTGGTGCTCGTGCTGTTGCTGCTCGAGTCCGTTGCGGTGCGCATTACGTAGCTTACGGTCATATCCGTACCGTCTGCGCGGCCGGAGCCCTTGAAGCTGTCCGCACGATCCTTCATGATGTCAATCACGCGTGCCAGCGTGGAATCCGGGTCGGTAATTTCGCTGAGGCCGTCGAGCTTATCATTGATTGTATCGGAGAACTCCGTCATGCCGTTGCTGAGTTCAGACGTGCCGTCCTTGAGCTCTGCGCCGCCGGACTGGAACTGACCGATCGCATTCGATACGGTCTTGCTGGAGGAGGAGAGCGTCTCCATGCCGCTGAGCAGTTGATTGGTGCCTGCATCGAGCGTACCTACGCCGGTTGCGAATGCAGAGGTGCCGGTTGCAAGCTGAGAAGCACCGCTGCCAAGCTTTGCAGCACCGTCGGAAATCGCGTTAGCCGCACCGACAACCGTGTTGGTATCTGCCGGATTCTCTGCGTTATACAGCGCGCCGGTCAGCGTATCAACACTGTCCATCATTTCGCCTGCCTGCGAGGAGAGGTCTTTGAATTCACCCATCAAACTCTTGAGCTCATCGGTGTTAATGTCCGGGATTGCCGCTGCAACCTGCTGCACAGCGCTCTGCTTTGCCGTCGCAAGGTCATCGGAAGACGTTACTTCTTCTGTAACAATCGGGGCAACCTGTTCAGCAACCTTCGGGCCGACGGCCGATGCGATGGCGTTGGGATCGATGTCGGAAGCAATCTTCTCAACCATGCCAGAAACCTGCGCGGTTCCGTTACTGATGACTTCGGCGCTCGGGGTAGAGGTAGAAGCCGGCTCTGCCTGTGCAAGAGCTTTTAAAATAGCCTCTTTCTGCGCGTCATCGAGGTCAAGTGTACTATCATTTAAAGCCATCTCCACACAAGTTTTTGAAGCCTGATAACCTGCGGAATAACCGCCCTGATAAAGCTGTGTCGTAAGGGCTGCGGCTGCATTTGTGACATCTTCAGAGGAAGAGGCCGCCTGCACGTTACCCTTGATCGCTTCCGCCGTCTTCTGGGAAGCAACCGTTGCTGCATTGCTTGCAGCAGCTTCGGAAGCCGCTTTCGCTGCGCCGCTCGCCGCGCCATCGAAAACCTGTTCAGCGCCTGCGCCGAGCTGTGCTTTGAGTGCTGTCATATCCGGGATTTCAACGGTCTCCAGCTTGCCGGAAAGCTCGGTCATTTTGTCTTCAAGCGCGGTCTTCTTTTCGGAAGCCTCTACAAGGCCCGGGACAAGCTGCTGATTCATGACGCCCGCAAGCTGTGCGGTACTGTTCTGCAGCTGAATAGCGCCGAGGGAAAGCTCGCCGGTCTTCGTTGCCAAGAGCTGTGCGTTTTCAAGCAGGTTTTCCGTGCCGTTTGCAAGGGTCTGTGTGCCGTTCAAAGCGCTGTCCACGCCGGCATCGAACTGGCTGTAACTCGAAGCAAACGTGTCAAGGCTTTCGACAAGTGTGCCCACAGCGTCATCCAGTGCGCCGGAACCATCCTTCAGCTGATCGATTGCATCGGTCAGTTCATCCATCGTGTCGCCAAGCTCGTCGGAAACCTCATCGAGGTCGAGGTCGGAAAGGCTCGGAGCCGCAGCGAAGAGAAACGTCGGGACGGTGCAGTCCGTAACATCCGCTTCGAGGGTAAGGGTATCGAGCATCAGGTCGTCGAGCTTATCAAAGCTGTCGGGGAGCAGGTCGCTGACGGCTTCCTTCATGCCCGGCATCGCAAGGTAGCAGGCAACCTGTGTTTTGGAATCAGACTCCACAAGACCGTGCTCTGTCGTGATGTCCTTGAAGTTTTCGCTCGGCAGCACAGCCGCCGCAACGGTAAAGAACGGGGTATAGACGGTGCGCTTTTTACCGTTTACGGTCACTTCTTCGCCGGTGTTGTTCGTCAGCTTAACGGTTGCGACAAGGTGGCCGCTCTGACCCTTGAGTTCATCGGCCGTAACCGCCTTGCCGTCGAGCGTATACTCGATGGAAACGCCGACCGGCGCCTGTGCGCTGTTCTTGCCCTGATAATAAATATCGGTTTCGTCCGTCGTCCACTTGAGCGTATTGCCGGACTGTTCCGGCATCACGTCGCTCTTGAGGTTCTGGATATCGGAAAGGTCGCTTTCGTCGGTAACGGCATCAAAACCGTCGTCGCTGTGCAGCCAATCGCTGGTGATCTGCTCCTGCACAGAACCGTCTGCGTTCAGGATGAGATAAGAGGTTTCTTTTTTCTCAACGGCAGCATCCGCCGCGAAGGCCGGGGCAGCGCAGCCGAGGAGGAGAAGTGCGGAAATCGTAGCCGCAACGGATTTTGTAAGATACTTACTCATATTGATCGAGATCCTTTCTCTGAATCGATTATGCCTTTTTCTCGGTGATTTCGGGCTTTTTCAGCCAATGGAATGTGGTCTTTCTGAGGATTGGCTCCGTAATGACGAGCAGTGCCGGCAACACAAGCAGGATAACTGCCATACTGATGAGTGCGCCGCGGCTGATGAGCTTGCACAGCACGCCGATGAGCTCCATACGGGAGACGAGGGACACGCTGAACGTTGCCGCGAAGAAGGTGAGACCGCTTGTTAAAATACTCTGACTGCACTGTTCAACGGCAATTTGAGCCGCTTCCTTTGCAGTGTGACCCGCGTTACGCTCTTCGCGGAAACGCGTGGTCATGAGGATCGCATAGTCGACCGTTGCACCAAGCTGAATGGTGCCGATAACGATGCTTGTAATAAACGGCAGCGTCATGCCGGTGAAGTACGGAATGCCGAGGTTGATCATGATGGCGCTTTCAATCGCCGCAACGAGCAGCACCGGAACAGAAGCGGAACGGAACACGATGGCGATAATGACGAACACGACGATGATACTTGTGATGTTGACGTTATTGAAATCGACATCCGCAACCTCGATCAAATCTTTCGTCATCGCGCCTTCGCCGGTGATGACGCCGTTCGGGTCGTACTTTTTCACAATATCGATCATTTCGGAGAGCTGGTTATTTTGCTCGTCACTGCCGCTCTTATAAGAGGAGTTTGCAAGGATCATCTTGTGGCCGCCGGCCTCGAAGATGTCGCGCACGTCGTCAGGAATAAACATTTCTGGGATCGCGCCGCCGACGAACTTTTCATAGCTCAAAACCTGGTGAATGCCGTCCACGCCGCTCAACTCATCGGAAAGATCGGAGAGATTTTTTTCGGAAAGGGTATCGTCCACAATGATGAAGTGGGACGTCGTCATATCGAAGTCTTCCTTCAAGCGGTTCGTACCCGCAATGCCGGGAAGGTCCTGCGGAAGCGCATCAAAGATCGTGTAGTAAACGGAAGTCTTTGATTGTGCAATGAAGAACGGAATGAAGATTATGATAAACGCAATCAAAATCGGCACACGGTGCTTCACGACGAAGTTCGAGGTACGCTTGAGCTTCGGGATAAACGTGCGGTGCGTGTGCTTTTCAATGGCACGACGGAACGTCATGATAAGGGACGGTAAAACCGTGATGGTGCAGATAACGCCGAGCAGAACACCCTTTGCCATGACGATGCCGATGTCTTCGCCGAGCGTAAGCTGCATGGTGCACATGGCAAGGAAGCCTGCAATCGTTGTAAGGGAGCTGCCGGTAATGGAGGAAAACGTCTTTTTAATAGCCGCCACCATGGCGTCCTCATCGGATGCCGCCGTCAGCTTTTCTTCTTCGTAACGGTGCAGCAGGAAGATGGAGAAGTCCATCGTAACACCGAGCTGCAGGACCGTTGCCAATGCTTCCGTAATGTAGCTGATTTGGCCGAGGAAAATGTTCGTACCGAAGTTATAGACGATTGGGAACAGCATGCCGAGCATGAAGATAAGCGGCACAATCGTTTCTTTCAGGCTGAGGAACAGAATCAGCAACGAAGCGCCCACAGCGCAAAGGATATACAAGGGCATTTCTTCATTAACAAGGCTCTTGGTATCTTCCAAAATAGCCGACATACCACCGATGAAGCAATCTTTATTCAAGATGTTCTTGATTTGCTTCTGCGCGTTCATCGTTCTGGCATCTGCGCTCGGGGCATCAAACTGAACGATGAGCATCGTTGCGCCGGAATCGTTATAGAAGAACTTCTGAATATCGCTCGGAAGCATTTCCTTCGGCGTCGTCACGTCGATAAAATCGCTCGTCCACATGACCTTCTGTACGCCTTCGACACCTTCAAGATCGCTTTTCAGTTTTAAGGTATCAGGCGTAGACATGTTTTCAACCGTAATCATGGAAACCGATGCCATATTGAAGTCATCCTCCAAATACGTCTCGCCGATCATGGAATCCAGATCTTTCGGCAGGTAGGTCAAAATATCGTAGTTAATGTAGGTGCCGAGCGCACCGAACACCGAGGGGATCAAAAGCAGAACCGCTAAAACAAGAATCAGCTTTCTGCGCTTCACGATCCATCGTGCAAAGTGCTCCATTTAGCACCGCTCCTTTCATTCGGGAACCATCCCGTTTATTTCGTTATGTAGTTTAGTCCAAAAATGACCAATAGTCAATATTAAAAGTGACGAACTGTGTAGGCAAAATAAATTGACTATTAGTCATTTTATTCAAATCTGTACAAAATGTTGTTTTTGGCTTGCTTTTTACGGTGTATCCGCCTTATACTATAAAACAAATGAAGTGATTACACAGTTAGATTTGAATGTTGGGAGGCCACAGCCATGCGCGGCGGTGTTGAACAGAAAAAAGAACAGAAAAAGGAGGGGCTGCTCGAGGCGGCCTATCAGCTTTTCCTTGAAAAGGGCGTTAACAAGACCTCGGTCGATGAGATCGTAAAGAAAGCGAACGTCGCAAAGGGTACGTTTTATCTGTATTTTCACGATAAAACCCAGCTTCTGCAGCAGCTCACATACCGCATTTCTGCGCGTGTTTTGAGTGAGGCCTATGAATATGCGGAAGAGCATAAGACTGGCGTTTTTGTAGAAGACATCATCCTCATGGTCGATTACATCGTGGAATACTTTAAAAGAAGCCGTCTGACACTGCGGCTTTTGGAGCGCAATTTCTCCTGGCCGATGATTGAAAAGCAGCTTGATCTAAGAGAAGACCCGTTGTGGGACAAGCTTGTCACTGCCATTGAGAGCAGCTCGCTCGCCGTGGGCTGCACAGAAGATGTCTTATATAAGCGCGTGTTTTTGGTGGTTGAGCTCATTGGTTCCACTTGCTTTGCCACGATGATTGAAAATAAGCCGGATACAATAGACAATATGAAACCCGTGCTTTACGACATGGTGCGTAAGATGCTTGCGTAATGTAAAGCGTATCGACTTTGCAAAGTTGAGTTGCTTTGTAAAGTCATATTAACTTACACATAAACCTCTCGGGGCTGATTTAAAGCTCGTCCCGGGAATTTTCTATGTTCGATTGAACTTTTTTGCAAGATATAGTAAAATAGAAACCGAAAAACGAGAAGACACAGAACCAACAGAACGGAGATCATTTGAACCTATGGATAAATCGGAAATTCTTGCACTGCGCCGTGCGGTGCTGGAAAAAGACTTTGCACGCATGAATGACCGCCAAAAGCAGGCCGTGTTCACCGTAAACGGCCCGCTGCTCATTTTAGCGGGCGCAGGCAGCGGAAAAACAACGGTGCTCATCAACCGCATCGCGAATATCCTACGCTACGGCGACGCGTACAACAGCACCTATCTGCATGACGATCTCGATGAAAATGATATTGCCGCGTGCAAAGCTTATATTGAAAACGGCACGCCGCTCACAACGGAAACACAGGAGCATTTGAGTGTTTCTGCCTGCGCGCCGTGGCGCATCATGGCTATTACCTTTACAAATAAGGCTGCAGGCGAGCTGAAAGACCGCCTGTGTGCCATGCTGGGCGAGACCGCCAACGACATTTGGGCATCGACGTTCCACTCCACCTGCGCGCGTATTTTGCGCCGTGACGGCGAGCGCATCGGGTATTCCTCGCACTTTACGGTGTACGATACCGACGACCAGCGCCGCTTGATGAAAAACATCTTAAAAGAGCTCGATATTTCGGAAAAAAACATCACGCCAAAATCGATTTTGAACGAGATTTCCCGGGCAAAGGATTCTTTAATCTCGCCTGCTGAGTACGCCCTCACGGTCGGCGACGATTTCAGATTAAAGATTATCTCCCGCGCGTATACAACGTACCAAAAGCGTTTGGAAGACGCCGATGCTATGGACTTTGACGACCTCATCAACAAAATAGTGGAGCTCTTCAAAAAGTGCCCGGACGTTCTGGAATACTACCAGAACCGTTTCCGCTACCTAATGGTTGACGAGTATCAGGACACAAACCATGCGCAGTACACATTTGTGCGCATGTTGGCCGAAAAAAGCGGTAACCTCTGCGTGGTCGGCGACGACGACCAGAGCATCTACAAATTCCGCGGTGCGACGATCGAAAACATTCTAAGCTTTGAAAATACGTTTCAGAATGCGACGGTCATTCGTTTGGAGCAGAATTATCGCTCGACGCAGAATATTCTGGACGCCGCGAACGCCGTCATTGAGCATAACACCGAGCGAAAAGGCAAAACGCTGTGGACGCAGAACGGCACCGGCGCCATGATCCACCTGCACACGGCGGAAAACGAAACGGACGAAGCCGAGCGTATCACGAAGATCATCTTAGACGGCGTTGCTGCGGGGCGGAAATTCTCCGATTACGCTGTTTTGTACCGCATGAACTCACAGTCGCTGACATTTGAACGCAATTTTGCAAAATCCGGCGTACCGCATAGAATTATAGGCGGCACGCGCTTCTACGAGCGCCGTGAGATCCGCGAGATGATCGCATATTTGAGCGTTATCAACAATCCGAGTGATGAAATGCGCCTGCGCCGCATCATCAACACGCCGAAGCGCAGCATTGGCGACCGCTCGGTCGAAGTCGCGGCGCAGATCGGTCAGCAGACGGGTGAGACACTGTTTGAGGTCGTCTCGCACGCGAAAGGCTATCCCGCACTGTCCCGTGCCGCAAACAAAATGACGCTTTTCGCCGCACAGATGCAGGGACTCATCGAGCTCAACAACGACGAAAAAGTCACGCTCGGCGAGCTTTATGACGAGCTTGTGGAGCGCATCGATTACCTGAATTTTCTTAAGACCGACGACCCGGAATCCGCAGAAGACCGCGCCGCGAACGTGCAGGAGCTTGCTTCCAACCTACGCCGTTTTGAGGAGGAAAACCCAGAAGGCACGCTTTCGGATTTTCTCGAAGAAGTTTCGCTCATCACGGACATCGATAATTACGATAATAACGCCGATTCCGTCGTGCTCATGACGGTGCACTCCGCAAAAGGTCTCGAATTCCCGGTGGTGTTCCTGCCGGGCATGGAGGAAAACATTTTCCCGGGCATGGCGAGCGTATATGTACCGTCCGAAGTGGAGGAGGAACGCCGTTTAGCGTATGTTGCCATCACGCGCGCAAAAGAGGAGCTGTACATTTTCCACGCGGAATCCCGCATGATCTTCGGCATGACGAACCGCAACCGCGTTTCACGCTTTGTGGAAGAAATCCCGGAAACGCTCGTCGAGCACACCCGCTCCCGCGATTACAGCGCGCGCCCGGTCTCTATGCCGAACTTCGGCGGCGCGAAGCCGTTCGGGGAAGCACCGAAAACAAAATCTGTTGCGGAAGCC